>Ga0182018_10001683_pt1 | contig 24424 bp, 24 predicted proteins | sample 812P2MmetaG_FD_120490 | JGI IMG/M metagenome (GOLD analysis project Ga0182018, IMG submission 120490) | Permafrost microbial communities from Stordalen Mire, Sweden - 812P2M metaG | ecosystem: Environmental > Terrestrial > Soil > Wetlands > Permafrost | place: Sweden: Stordalen | collected...
CCGCTCGTTTTCCGGCGACAAGAAGCAGCTCCTCACCATGCTCAAGGCCGCCATCGCGCACAAGGGAACCGTCATGCTCGACGTGGTCTCGCCCTGCGTCACCTTCAACGATCACGAAGGCTCCACGCGCAGTTACAAATACATGCAGGATCACGAGGAGCCGGTCAGCGAAGTCGGCTTCGTCCCCTCCTTCGAGGAAATCGACGTCGACTACGATCCCGGCTCAAGCTTCGATGTCATCATGCACGACGGCTCGACCCTCCGCCTTCGCAAGCTGCACGAAAATTACGACCCCACCGACCGCCCTCTCGCCGTCAAAACCCTGATGGAAGCCCACGACAAGGGCGAAGTCCTCACCGGCGTCTTCTATATAGATACAAAGAAACCAGCCTTCACCGACCTGCTCAACCTGGTCGACGAACCCCTGGCTCTGCTCCCCCAGGAACGAACCCGCCCCTCAAAGCAAGTCTTAGAAGAAATCATGACCCGCCTGAAGTAGAGCAGCGAACTCACTCCAACAAAAAAGGTGCGTAATCAAGCGCACCTTTTTGCTGCGCGCATAACGATGCCTCAACACAAGCCGACTTCCGGGACCCACCTTGCTTCGAGAAGCGCATCGGCGATTAGTTCCTCAATCCAGTGTCGTTGAGTTACTCTCGTGGCTGCGGGCGTCGCGGTTCAGTCAGGGTCTCGGTGACTCGGGTTCGCTATTCCAGACGCCAATCTCGGAGAAGAGAGTGCATTTCCATGAATTGTCGCAAGCTCTACATCATTGGTAACGGATTCGATATCCAGCATAGGATTCCGTCCGAATACCATCACTTCAAGAAATTCGTACAGCAACACGACTCGGATTTATTCAGGACTATTGAGGATTATCTACCAGCGGATGAGAACTGGAGAGATCTGGAGATGGCGCTGGCGGAGATCGATGTGAATGGCGTCATTGACGATCTCGGACACTTCGCGACCGCATATGGGGCCGAGGAGTGGAGCGACTCTGGCCATCATGATTTCCAGTACGAGGTTGGCAAGGTCGTCGAACGCTTATCGATAGAACTCAGGCACCGATTTGGGCAGTGGATAAGCCAAGTGCCGATTCCGAAGCCGGCGACAGCCAAGCGGCGCTTGAAGACCATCGATCCAACAGCCGAATTCCTGAACTTCAACTATACCCCGACGCTACAGGAGTTGTACGGCGTTCCCGATACGCACATCCTCCATATCCACGGCAGAGCCAATCTTCCGGATAGCGACCTTATTTTGGGACACGCGTGGAATCCAGGGGACAGACAGTCGCTTAATAATCGCCCCGACATCGAGGAGATTGACACGAGGCTGATGGAGGTCCACGCCATCCTTGATAGCTATTTCTCCAAAACCTTCAAACCCTCTGCGCGTTTAATTGAGGAACATCGCCCATTCTTCCAGCGGTTGATCGGATTTCGAGAGGTATGCGTGCTAGGACATTCGCTTTCTAGCGTGGATGAACTCTATTTTCGCGCGCTGGTTGCGGTACCGGGTATAGCATCTGCCCGGTGGCAAGTGGCCTGTCATCACGACAGCGATTTTCTCACTAAGCCTGCGAGCCTACTGGAATTTGGCGTACAGGCAAGCGGCATAGTTACCTGTCCGTGGTCGGACGTTTAGGATAGACGTAGAGCACTGGCTTTCTGACCCGGCAATATTCTGGACCTTCTGCACGCACGACAAAAGGCCAAAGCGACGTGCGCGATCAAGCGCACCTTTTTCCAGTCCGCATAACCATGCCTCAACACAAGCCGACCAATCCGGAGCGGCCTCAACATCATTCAGCCGCGACAGGCTGCCAAAGCTCGACACGATTTCCTTCCGGATCGGTGATCCAGCCAAACTTCCCGAAGTCATAGCTTTCGCGTTTTGGATCGACGGTGACGCCTTCCTCTATCAAACGGTCCAGCACTCCATCCAGGTCATCCACCTGGAGATTGATCATTGCTTTCTGCGCCGGAGGGAAGTATGCATTGTCGTGCTTGAAAAGGGCGAAGACGACCTGAGGGTGTTGCGTCGGGGCAGGATACGAGAAAGATCCGCCGCAGTTCACCAGACCGAGATGCCGCTCGTACCATTGGTACAGAGCTTTTGGATCATCCGCTCGCAAGAACATACCGCCAAAGCCAGTAACTGAAGCCATACACTCTCCTGTGAGAACAGTTTGACAGTTCAGAATACGGAAGGCGGGGGCTTAGTCCCGGCCTTTTAATTCATGTGGTGATCGCTGCGGGAGCCGCGGTGGGTTCGACAGGGGCTTTGCGCCGGAGGATGGCAGCGGAGATGAGAGTAATCAGAAGGCCGACGGGCAGCGGCTCCATGAAGGTGTAGGCCATGTTGACGAAGGGATTCTGGTAGAGCTGCTGGGAGTGCTGGATGGCAGCGACCCGCGCGGCGGTGGTGGCGGGGTCAAGTCCGGAGGACTGGACCTTGTGAATCTGCGCGGCGAAGTAGCTGTCCATGAAGTGCGGCATGAAGTTAAAGTAGACGATCTCCCACATGGCGACGTAGAAGACGCAGGTAATCAGGGTGATCAGGATGCCGCAGGCGAAGGCGCGGCCGAAGGAGATTTGCCCGCCGAGGGTGTTGTCGCGGTAGCTGCGGATGCCGAAGTAGATCAGCAGGAACGACGCCACCATCGTGGTGTACCCGAGAACCAGGCTGTGGCCGGAGCCGACCCTGTTCGCGATGAGAAGATTCCCGCCCATCAGGACGGAGATCATGACGCCAGCGATGACGCCGAAGGTGAGAACGGTTTTCTTCATGGGAGGCTCCCCTTGCGAGTCAGGTACAAATGAAGATGGAGTCACAATGCGGTGGTTCGGGGCCGGATGTCGTCACCCTTTCGAATGATTTTTGAGGAATGGAGCCCCAAATCGTGCTTTCGGGTGACGCGATTGCCCGAAGGGCCGGAGCCTGCCCTGAGCAAGCTCCGAGCGCCTGAGCGAGGTGCGCGTCGAACGGGCCTCGCACTTAGCCTGCCCTGAGCGAGGTCGCCACGCGACCGAGTCGAATGGGGCCAGTCCTCACGGCAGCAGGCCCAGTTCTTTGCCGCGCAGGACGGCCTGGGTGCGGCGGGCGGCTCCGAGCTTGTCGAACGCGCGGGCACAGTGTGTCTTGACGGTGTTTTCGGAAACGAAAAGCTGCGTGGCGATCTCGCGATTGCTGAAGCCGCGGGCGACTAGGGCGAGGATTTCGAGCTCGCGTGCCGTGATGCCGAGGGTCCGCTGGTGGGCCGTATTGGGAGCGAAGGGTTCGAGGGCGCGGACTTCCGCAGGGACCAGCACTTCCTTCACCACGACCGTTTCCCGAATCGTTTCACGGGTCGTTTCCCGGCCGGTTTCGCGACGACGCGTGATCCGCAGGCCGAGCCAGATGCCAAAGCTCGCAAACAGGATCGCGACCAGCGCGCCATAGAGCTCGACGGAGTGCTCGATGATGACGAAGCGGTATTCGGTGTATTGGAGGGTGGCGATGAGGAGGCCGCCGACGACACCGAAGATGAGGACGTGGCGCTTCATGACGGGGTTGCGAAGAAGTATAACGGAGACGGCGAGGAAGTGGTTTCACCGGCTAGAAAACAGAAGGGCCGAGGCGTGTTGCCCGGGCCCTTTCATTGTGTGAGCGGCGAGTGGACCCGATCTCATCTGTCATATTCATCCACCTTGTGGGATGAAACCAGGGACGCCCGTCTTCACAACCGGATTGAGCCTCTGCCTGGTCTGAATGCCACTGATTTCGTTCAACGCGTCTTGCGGAAGGGCGGAGATGTCAAAATTCTCCCTCGCGCGAGCCGCAGTTTTCGGTGTGGTCAATACAGCCGTGCCGCGCTGCACCGCCCATGCCAGCAACACCTGGGCCGGCGTCTTTCCAACCCGTGCGGCAATTGCCGAAATGACCGGATCTCCGAGCAACCCCGGCCTCATTCCATGACCCAGTGGCGCAAAAGCCAAAAGCACAATCCCCTTCGCTTTGCAGAATTCCAGCAGCTCCGTTTCAGGCAGATACGGATGGGCTTCCACCTGGACCACGGCTGGCTTGATTCTTGCCGACTCGTAGATGGGCAGCAATTCGTTCAAGCCGACGTCGGATAGTCCGATGGCCCGGCACTTACCGTGGTCCACAAGACTTTCCAACGCTCTCCAGGTATCGAGCAAAGTTACTCCCTCGTCATAGATGACATTGCCGTTTTGATCCCGCGGGTCCTGATCGTCTCCTGGCTGAAATGCAAACGGAGTATGAATGAGGTAAAGATCCAGATACTTGAGCCCGAGCCTCTCCAGACTTGCCTCGAAAGCCGGCTTAACCCGCTCAGGCCGATGATTGCTGTTCCACAACTTTGTGGTAACGAAAATGTCCTCGCGCGCGATCCCAGCGGCAAGTCCCGCCTGCAACGCCTCGCCGACCTCGCGCTCGTTCCCGTATCGCTCCGCGCAATCGAAGTGTCGAAATCCTGCGTCCAGCGCGTCTCTGGTCGCAGTTATGGTCACAGCAGCATCGGGAATCAAGGTGCCAAAGCCGAGTGCGGGTATAGAACCGCTTCCGTTGTTGAGCGGCATTCTCTTCAACCGAAGATCAGAAGATTCAGTCATGGGCGTCTCCGCATTATTTTGCGCCTGCGATGTTCGTTTGATCAGTCTACCGTTATCTGATTTCCAATGAGCCGCACGTTGCCCACGACATCTCACCGCAGATCCGAAAGGAAGGTATTCATTTCGGGGGTGACAATCCGCTTCGTTCGACCTAAAGACATAATGGTCGGCATTTGCCAAACGAACGACATCGGCCGACGGCACGCCGGCTGCAAAAGCATCCGCCTGTCTCGATGGTGATGAATGCATCATTGGTCACTAACCTCGGCTATGACACAAAAGGGGGGCGTCCTTCGGACGCCCCCCTTGTTTTCCGCCGTTGCCTATGCAGCTTTCTCCTTCGAGCTCCCGATTGCCCCGATCAGCGTCGTGCTGAACGCGGGAATATCCTCCGGCTTGCGGCTCGTGATGAACTGCCCGTCCGTCACGACTTCCTTATCGACCCAGTTCACTCCCGCGTTTTTCAGGTCCGTTTTGATCGACGGCCACGAAGTCATTGTCTTCCCTTTCACCACACCAGCTTCCACCAGCGTCCACGGGCCGTGGCAAATCGCGGCAACCGGCCGCCCCGTCGCAACGAAGTCCTTCACGAACTGAACCGCCTTCGGCTCCATCCGCAGGTGGTCGGGGTTGATCACGCCGCCCGGCAGCAGCAGCGCATCATAATCCTGCACGCGAGCCTGATCGAGCGTCTTGTCGACCTTCACCATGTCGCCCCATTCTTTGAACTTCCAGCCCTTAATTTCGCCGCTCTTGAGCGAAACTACCTCCGTCGTCGCTCCGGACTGGTCGAGCGCTTTACGCGGTTCCGTCAATTCCACTTGCTCGAAACCGTCGGTCGCCAGGATTGCCACTTTTTTCCCTCGCAGGATTTCTGCCATCTCCAACCTCCATCCATCGTCTGATCCGAATTGTCTTCTTTTCGGTAAGACGGGTCGGCGTGAAACGGCGTTGCCAATTCCTCGGGCATTAACATTCTATGAGCGCAATTTCGTTTACATTCCTGCGTGCGGTGCATCCCTGGTCACAGGGTCAGGGATCACAGAGTCAGACAACGAACCAGTGGAGGATTTTCTATGTCGAATCGAGGAGTGGCCACCCTGGTTGCGGTCGTGGCCCTGAGCAGTCTGAGCGCATGCAATTCATCGAGCAACACCATTGCGCTTTCCGGAGCCGGCAGCACTTTCGTCTATCCCGTGATGACGCGATGGATCCAGGATTTCTCCCGGACCCACCAGAATGTGCAGATCAATTACCAGTCCATCGGCTCCGGCGGCGGCATCCAACAGGTCAAGTCGAAGACCGTGGATTTCGGCGCCTCCGACGCGGCCCTCACCGATCAACAACTCGCCGCAATGCTGCCCGTTGTCCAAATCCCGGAGAGCGCGGGCCCGGTCTGCATCACCTATAACCTTCCCGGTCTGACGCAGCCGTTGCAACTTTCGCCCGAAGCGCTCGCTGGCATTTATCTGGGCATGATCAAGAACTGGACGGATCCGCTGCTGGCAAAGGACAACCCTGGTGTGAAGCTTCCGTCGGTCCCCGTGATCGTCGCGCACCGCTCCGAGGGCAGCGGAACAACGAACATCTTCACGACTTATCTCTCCGCAGTGAGTCCGGACTGGAAGCAGAAAGTCGGCGCTGGGCCGGCGGTCAGCTGGCCTATCGGCATCGGCGGCAAAGGCAGCGAGGGAGTGACGGGGAACATCCGCAATTCCGCAGGCGCGATCGGTTACGTCGAGCTGACCTATGCGCAGCAGAACCATCTGCCAACGGCGTCGATCAAAAACGCTGCGGGACAATATATACAGCCCACGGCTCAGGGTACAACGGCGGCCATCGCCGCTTTTACCGCACAGCTCACGCAGGACCCGAGAGTGCCGATTGTCAACCCGCCGGCCAGCGCCCCGGTTGGCTATCCCATTTCCGGGCTGACCTTCCTCATCATTCCAAAGGATGGTCCGGATAAGGACAAGCGGACAGCGCTCAAGCAGTTTATTCAGTATGTGATCGCGGATGGGCAGGCGACCGCGGCAACGCTGAACTACGCACCGCTGCCGGATGAAGTGAAGCAGTACGATCAGCAGCAGCTGCAGCAATTGACCGCCGCCGGCCAGCCGATCAGCTAAAAGCAGTTTGGTTTAGTTCAACAGCAGGTTGGTTCAGGGGCGCGCGGATACATCCGTCGCGCCCCTGCGCGTCCCTCAGAAACGGTACGCGAACCCCATAGAAATGATGGGAAAGAACCGCGCGTCTTCCGCATCCTTATTGAGCTTTTGTACCTGAGCAGCCAGGTTCGACTGGATCATGGAATTCGTCGCAACATTGCTGCAGTACTGCGTGCCCGCGTCGGTGTAACAAGCGGTTCCGGCGAGGTTAACCGCAACTTTGGGATCGCCGATGTAGGCAAAGCCGAGTTCCACGGGGAAGCTGAAGTGACGGCCGCTGCGCGGCAGCAGGTTCCCCCAGCCGACGGTCACCTTCGGCGCTGCCTTGTTCATGGTCACGGTGCCGTTGCCCGTTACCGGATTCGTCGCGCTGCTCGTGTACGTGGTGCTGTTGAGAGTGAAAGTGGAGCCTGCGGGCACATTCGCTCCACCCGTGATTCGATTGCCGTTATACAACAGCGCTCCGGGGCTGATGTGGAATCCACCCGCCAACGGGAACCAGTCGACGCTGGCTTCCGCGGACCGGAAGCGCAGGGCCGCATCGTATGTGATTCCGTCACTGGTGAGCGTATCGCTGTAGCTGAAGAAGTTACCGCCCGCGCGCAGGTTCAGGTGATACGAGAGGGGCGTAGCTACTTCGACGCCCACGCCGAGCAGGCCCACCTTAGCCCCCACAGCAACACCGCTGAAGGCTCCGGAACGCGACACAGAGGGGGGCGCGGACACCGCACCCATTGCGGCCGGGACGGCTGAACCGCCAGACAGAAGTTCCGGCGCTACCAGGGATGAACTGCTTTGCTGGGCGAACCCAGCAGGAATGGATAGGGATAAAGCTGCCAAAGCAAGAGAAAAACGATGCATGGGGGGAGAACTCCTGGATGTGGGGAACACGATTAAACGCCCGGCAACCGCACGGCTTCCGACATTGCGATTCCGCCCTCTCGCGATCAGGGAGCGCGGAGGGACCAAAGGCTGAAGTGTCCCCGCCCTGACTTCCTTGGTAATCAGCGTAGGTCACTTTGGTGACGCCAGCAATGACACGGTGGTGGTATCTTCGGGTTGCCTCGGTACCAGTCGTTCGCGCAGCTGATCGGCCATTTCCGCCAGGGTTCGAAGGCGACTCTCGACACCGGGAGGAATGCCTTGCTCGGCCAGGGCCAGGCGGGATTCGAGCAGAAAGCCGGTAATGGCATTTTTCAGCTCGGCATCGATGGCGGCGGTGGCAGCTGCGCCGGCCAGTTGTTGCTCACGCTGGCGGCGCGTGAGCGCGGCCCGTATTTCGCGCTCCAGACGGGCGCTTCCCGCGAGAGCAAAATTGATCTGCAGAGGCATCGCCACTCCCGCATGCTTCCAGACCAGGTCGGCGCCCTCGGGATCGGAGTCGGCGAGGATCTGGTCCAAAACAACGATCGAGTAATTTCGCCGGGCAAGCAGACGCAGCGCCGTGGCGCGGCTGGCGGCGATTTCGACCGTCGCCTTCAGCTGCGCGGCCAGAGCCGCGGCCGTCGATTCAATCCCCTCGATCGCGGTGATGATAAGAGCCGCCGGTTGCGAGGACGCTGGCGAAGATTGCGGGTGCTCAGTGCGATTCAGTTGGGCCCTCATGCGTCTCCCCGTATTCCTTGAGCTTGCGGTACAGCGTCGTTTTGCCAATATTGAGCAGCCGGGCGGCGAGCAGTTTGTCGCCGTTGACCTGTTCGATCGTGGTGAGAATGGCGCGTTTCTCGAGCTCTGCCAGTGTCACTACGGTGGGCGTCTGAACACCGTCTTCCACCGGCCGCTCGCGGCGGCTCACGGTGTTCTGCATCCACGCATCGCGAATGCTGGTGCTCATCTCGCCCATCTCGATCACCTCACCAGAGGACATATTGCAGGCGCGGTCGATAGCGTTCGAGAGCTCGCGTACGTTTCCCGGCCACGCGTATTCCACCAGGAACGACAGCGTCTCCGCGCTGAGCCGGAACGGCCGCCGCATCTCCAGGCTGTTTCGCTCCAGAAAGTGCGCCGCCAACAGCGGAATATCTTCCTTGCGCTCCCGCAGCGCAGGCAGCGTGAGCTTGACCACATTCAGGCGGTAGTAGAGGTCGCGGCGGAACCTGCCCTGGTCCACCATCGCGGTCAAATCCTGGTGCGTGGCCGCGAGGATACGTGCGCGAATCGGCACAGAATGATTGCCCCCCAGCGGGCGCACCTCTTTTTCCTGCAGTGCGCGCAGCAGCTTGGCCTGCAGGTCCAGGGGCAGCTCGGCGATCTCGTCCAGAAAAACCGTCCCACTGCCGGCTGCAACCAGCAGGCCGTCGTTCGGCCGGTGCGCACCGGTGAATGCGCCTTTCACATGACCGAAGAGTTCGCTCTCGATGAGCGTGGGGGCCAGCGACCCGCAGTCGACCGGAACGAACGGCTTGCCCGCCCCGGGTCCGTTGGCGTGGATGGCCCGCGCCACCAGCTCCTTGCCCGTCCCGCTCTCGCCCAGGATCAGCACCGGATGAACGGTCTGCGCAACTCGCGCAAGAATCCGGTACAGCTTTTCCATCTCCGGGCTCTCGCCGAGAATGTTGCCCGCGCCCCGGCCGGAGCGCAGCCGCTCCCGCAATCCGCGGCTGGCGGTGTCGACCGTGCGCCGCTCCGCCAGGCGCCGTAACACCGCGCTCAGTTCCTCGCCGGAAAACGGCTTGATCGGATAATCGCTGGCCCCAAACCGCAGCGCCTCGAGCGCCAGCTGTACGGTCGAAGCCGAAGTCATCCATACCACGGCAACATCGGGACGCATCTGCCGCAGCTCTTCCAGCACCTCGCATCCCTCGCCGGTGGCGATCGTCTCGTCCACCAGCACAATGTCGACGCCTTTGGCCAGCAGCAGTTCCCGCGCGCGGCTCGAAAGCTCGGCCTCATGGGCGACCATCCCTTCGCTCGCCGCAATCTCGCAACACGCGCGGCGGATCGAGGCGTCGTCGTCAGCAACGAGCACATGCAGTGGAGCGATTTCCGGTTGCAGCGTTGGAACCATCAGGTTTACCGGATGACAGAAGGATTCTGATGTCCATCGTCGCATCATTTGGGCTCACTCGTGTCATCCACAGGGGGTTCCGAAGGTAAGAATGGGGTTACGTTTGTAAGTGGCAACTCAATTTCAAAACGTGCTCCCCTCAGCGGCGGAGCGACCGCGCGCACCGTTCCCCCCGCTTCCTCAACAAGTTGCCGGACAATGCTCAACCCCAGCCCATGGTGTTGCGGCTTCGGCCACGAATCTCGCCCGCCATGCGTTGTGAAGCCAACATCGAAGACCCGCTCCAGAAATTCCGTTGCAATGCCTGGCCCGGTATCTTCAACCGTCAGCAACACCGTGTGTGCCGCGCTGCCAGCCGGATGAGGCGCATCGTCCCACAGGTATTGCGCCGATTCCTCCGTGTCTGCCTCCCCTGTGAGCGCCCAGAGAAAACCAGCCCCGCCGCCCGGCTCTGTCGTGATGCGGATCCGCCCGCCCGTCGGCATCGCGTCGGCCGCGTTCCGCACCAGGTTCCCCAGAATGCGCGATAAGCTCTCCTCCGTCAGGCGCAGTTGCCCACGGCATGGAAGGCAAGCGAACTGGACCTCCATCACCGGCCCGGCAATCGCCGTCAGCAGGCCCTTCATCTGCTGCACTGCCTCGGCGAGGTCCGCAACCGGCATCTCCTCGCCCTTCCCAGGGCTGGTGCCTGGCAGATCGGAAAGTCGTTGCACCAGACGCGCCGATGCCTCCGCTAGCGACCGGATCTCGCCGGCAAAATGTCCGTGGCGCGGCGCAAGAACCCCCGGCTGGCTGATCATCTCAGCGCAGAATCCGAGCGCTGTCACCAGGTTCCGCGCGTCGTGCGCGATCCCCGCCAGCGCCAGAGCCTCGCCACCCTGCTCCCGCAACGTTGGCGCCGGCCCCTTGCGCGGAAGCGGGAAACGGAGGGAATTCAAGCTCTCTGCCGGTACTGGAACTGCGGACGATTGCGTCTGTTGCGCGAACGGTTCCATAAACTCTCCTCTTTGCGGGAAAGAAGCCGTTGCGCTCTGGATTCGCCCCGGCTTCCCATCGCTGGTTCACGACTGTGCTCTGCTATAGATCACGTTGCGGGCCACAACCTACCCAGCGCATCAACTCCATGAAAACGAAAGACTTCGCTCCCCAATCGCCGATCGGGGCAAAACGGAAACGCCCGGAAGAATTCCCACATCGGCACCACCGAAACCCGTCCCAACCGCCACAACCAGTCTGAACTCAATGCCTTACCCGACCCCTCCCGTTTCAGAACCGCCCCCGGCGCGTTTTCCAAATTGAAAACCGTACATAAGATCTCCAGATCGAAACCGTATAAAAATTGAAGACCGTACAATGGGCCGATGCCTCAAGCCTTCTTCCGCAGCGAGGGCCGCAGTCCCGCCGACATGCGCCCCGTCCGTCTCACCCCCGGTTACGTCAACGTCCCCGAAGGCTCCGTCCTCATCGAAATCGGCCACACCCGCGTCCTCTGCAACGTCTCCATAGAACAGGGCGTTCCCGCATGGCTGCGCAACAGCGGCCGCGGCTGGGTCACCGCCGAATACGGCATGCTCCCCCGCGCCACCCTCACCCGCACCCCCCGCGAGGCCGAGCGCGGCAAGATCGGCGGACGCACCCACGAGATCCAGCGCCTCATCGGCCGCTCTCTCCGCTCCGTCGTCGATATGAAAGCCCTCGGCGAGCGCACCGTGATCCTCGACTGCGATGTCCTCCAGGCCGACGGAGGCACGCGCACCGCCGCCATCACCGGTGCCTGCGCGGCTCTCGCCATCGCCTTCAACCGCATGATCGCCACCGGCGCGCTCAAGACATCGCCTCTCCAGCAACTCGTCGCCGCCACCAGCGTCGGCATCGTCGAAGGCACCGTCCTCCTCGACCTCGCCTACGAAGAAGACTCCCAGGCCGAAGTCGACATGAACCTCGTCATGACCGAAGCCGGCGGCTTCGTCGAAGTCCAGGCCACCGCCGAGCGCCACGCCTTCCCGCGCTCGCGCCTCCTCGAAATGATGGACTACGCAGAAGCCGGCATCCGCCAGCTCCACGAGCAGCAGCGAGCCGCCATCGCGTCCGCGAATAGCTGCTAGCGGCGCCGCTATCTGCCCTACCCGCTTTTGGCAGAAACCGATGGTACCGATCATTACTTAAGTTGGGCCTACTTTCGTTATCTTGGCTGAAATTGTTATCGCGCTTTGTGTTCTGTCCGCCATTGTGGTGTCCCCAGTGCTCCCTCCCCAACCCACACGGGAGCTGTCTCCGTCTCAAATCTGACAATCTGACGTTCCTTTCAGCGTAAGGAAGGCGTAATGACATTTGTGTCTTTTTCCGAGGGCACTGCTGTTGAGCACTCTCACTTACCCGGACTAAACCCAGGGGGCAGCTCGCCGGTGGTTACTCAAAACACCCGATTGCCTGCCGTGGCCTTTTTGTGGTAAAGTTCGCACGATATTTCCTGGTCACAATCCTGCAGTATTAAGACTGCGCGAACTTCGTGCCGATCTGAAGTCGGTGGGGTCGTCTAACCAAGAGTCAAGTCCTCCCCAAAAGGACGAAGGTTCGATGAATAACCGTGCATGGGTTGCCTTGTTAACAGCAACGATCGTGATTGTACCTTGCGTTCATGGCCAGGGATTTGGGGTGTTCTCAAGGAAGGTTGTGACCATCAATCGTATTCTGCCTCCCTCCATCAATCTGAAAGGCAAGAAGATTCGGGTCGAAGCGACCGCGGAGAGTCTTCCGCATGACGGTGATCAGCTTCGTGTGCTTCTGAAGACGAAGCTCGTTACATTGATTCAGAAAGATCCGCGCTTTATCCTCAACGAGACATCGCCAGAGACTGTTCTCAAGTTTTCCATTACGAACTATTACACAGAGAGGTGGACGATCAACCCCGGCACGCAGGCCGCTGCTGAAGCCTACCGAGGGAAGATTGAAGTTGCCTATCAGGCAATGGACGTTGCGACCGATGCGGCGCTCGATTCCGAGAATCTCGTCCAGACAGCGGGTTACGATCCGGCCGGTTCGTCTTCACCTTCCTTTTTTCCAACTCGGTCAAGCGCAAAGAAGGTTGCCGCGGAAGCTAGCGAGAATGAGACCCGCGATCAACTGGTAGACGGAATCGTAGGAAGCATGGCGATGCGCATCGCCCCCACGGAGCAGCCATTCGACGCACTGTTGCCTGGAAAACAGTTGGAGCCGTTGTCAAGCCTCGCGCTAAACCACCGCTGGGGAGCTTTGGAAGAACAGGCAGAACAAATGGGCAAATTCCCCAAGCCGGAAGACGATTGCTACCGGCTGTACCTGGTGGCGCTCGCGAAGGAAGCTCAGGCCTATGATCTGACGCGCGAGGCCAATGAAAGGGACCTGGGAAAACGGACAGACATATCTCCCAGGCAGGCGGAGGAGGAATTCCAGCGGGCACAAAACTATCTCGATGAGGCCGGCGCAATCTACAAGCAGATCATCGCCGCAAACCCCAGGGAAAAGGAGTTCAGGCCTGGTGACGCCCGCACAGAGGAGGCAATTACAATCTACGCCAAGATTGTCCGTTATAAAGAGGAGAACGCCAAGGCGCAAGCAGCACTTACTGCCAGGACTGCAGAAGCAGCAAAGGCAGGCTCCTCCTCCGCCGGCGGCGGACAAGATTCCTCCAGTAATGGGCAGTCACCCTTGGATCAGGTCCTGAACTTTTGTAGCCGCGGGATCGATCCGGACAGCATCAAGGAATACATTGAGTCTCCGGACTTTCTTTCGGATGCGAAAGCGTCGGGCTACAAGTTCAGCTTTAGTAAAGATCCGATTCGGCTAAATGAAGTTTGCAAGTCAAATGCCGCTGTTTTCCAACGAATGATACGTGAACGTCTCGGGTCCGGGACGGCGTCCAAGCCGCCCGCAAGGAGACCACAGTGAGTAAGGTCCCTTTGATGGGACTTTTGCTTATCCTCGCTTTGACACCAGTCTCCAGTGCACAAAGCGATGGTTGCAGGGGTGCGCTGGACGTTCTAAACCGGGTCAAGGAGGAGATTACACCGAACCTCTCGGCTAATTCTGAGATGGGCAAGAGACGGCTTGAGGTAATGCAGTCCAGTCTCGAAAATGGTACACATCTCTGCAAGGATTTTCCGGAGTTATGGTACTACCGAATGGCGGTGTCCCAGCGTCTGGGGTTGGAGAAGGATGCCTCGTACGCGAAATTCAAGATCGAGGAACTTCGATACGATAACCGGTTTGACCCGTTCTCATTGCCCCCTGCCGCCGAGCCCCCGCCAACATCGGCAGAGACGTCGGTTGCAAGAATCCGGCAGAAATGGGCATTAGTGGTTGGAATAGACAATTTTGAAGACAAACGGATTCCCGCGCTGCATTATTCGGTAAAGGACTCAAGAGATTTTGTAGACTTTCTCAAGGACCCGCAGGGCGGACGCTTCGATTCGACTCATATAGAGCATCTTGAGAATGAAAAGGCGACACTTGTGGGCATCCGCGAGGGCTTGGGAAGGCTGCGTGCAAGCGCACAGCCGGATGACCTCGTAGTGCTTTATCTGTCGGGTCATGGGTCGCCAAGAGACAGGGATCCGAATGGTGTGAGCTACATTCTCACGCACGACACTAATCTTGACGATTCTGCGACGCTATATGCGACCTCACTGCAAATGATCGATTTGGTGCAGCAGTTGAATCGCGAAATCAAGGCCCGGCATGTGGTGTTGATCCTCGACACCTGTTTCAGCGGAGACGCGATCACCGGTCTTGGATCACGCGAGAGCAGTTTAGGTTCCAAAGGGATTGCACCAGTCTGGCCGAACGATCCCCCTGCGGACGCTCCGGCCTCTTTGTCTTTCAGTGAAGCCCTACAGAATCTGAAGATTGGTTATGGGCGGGCAGTGATTACAGCCAGTCGCGCAAATGAGGCCTCATGGGAAAGTCCAACATTGCAGAACGGGTATTTCACTCACTTCCTGTTAGAAGTGCTGCGTGAGAGTCACGGTAACGAAAGTCTGGATCACCTGTTCTCGCGAGTGCGGACGGTGGTATCGTCGCGCGTCAGAACAGACCTTGGGGCAAGCCAGAATCCGAGCTTCGAGTTCAGTGAGAGTGCCGGCTCCATTGTGATTGGCGTGGCAGAAACTATGTGAGAACTAGTCGAATTTGCTCAGCGTGCGAGACATATATCAGCAGTCACCGTGAGCTTACCCTTGGGTTTAGTCCGGGTAAGTGAGAGTGCTCGGGGTTGAGTTTAGCAGCGAGATAAGCTCGCCGCCGCCGGGGCTGTGCGAATGTGGGAAGCGCTGTTTGCTTTCCACATTTGCATAGCCTGCTGCAAGTCGAACCTCCTCCGGGGTCAGATAACCCAACGCGCTGTGCGGGCGGACCCGGTTGTAATGAGCCGCCAGGCACCGGCCAAACGAACATTACGCGTCCACCGGTCCAGTTCCTGCGCCGCTGGCGGCTCGTAAGGGAAGCATTGCCGAGCACCCGGTGTGTCGAACTCCAGGCCACGGCCGAGCGTCACGCCTTCCCCTGCTCCCGCCTCCTCGAAATGATGGACGACCCCGAAACCGGCATCCGCCAATTCCACGACCTCCAGCGCGCCGCCATCGCCGCCGCATCCTGAGGTGCAACAGCTCCCCCCGTTGCCGGCGAAGCATTGAAGTGCTGTCCGGATCGATCCGGGCGTAACCGAACCTCGGTCCGGATCGAGTCACCCCAGTAAACTGATCCAGCATGAAGAAAATCGGCTTCCTCTCCTTCGGCCACTGGACCCCTTCCTCGCAGTCCGCAACCCAGTCCGCCTCGGATGCGCTCCTGCAGTCCATCGACCTCGCCGTCGAAGCCGAGCGCCTGGGCATGGATGGCGCTTACTTCCGCGTTCATCACTTCGCGCGCCAGCTCGCATCCCCCTTCCCTCTGCTCGCAGCCGTCGGCGCCCGCACGCGCCGCATCGAAATCGGCACCGCCGTGATCGACATGCGCTACGAGAACCCGCATTACATGGCCGAAGACGCTGGCGCCGCGGACCTCATCGCCGGCGGACGCCTCCAGCTCGGCATCAGCCGAGGTTCGCCCGAGCAGGTCATCGATGGCTTCCACTACTTCGGCTACGCTCCCGAGCCTGGCGAGAACGATGCGGACATGGGTCGCCGGCACGCCGAAGCATTCCTCGAGCTGCTGCGCGGCAAAGGCTTCGCTCAGCCCAACCCTCATCCCATGTTTCCCAATCCGCCCGGTCTGCTTCGTCTTGAGCCGCACTCCGAAGGACTGCGTGATCGCATCTGGTGGGGTGCGGCGACCAATGCGACCGCTGCCTGGGCCGCTAAGCTCGGCATGAACCTGCAATCCTCAACCCTCAAATTCGACGAAACCGGAGAGCCCTTCCACATCCAGCAGGCCGCGCAGATTCGCGCCTATCGCGCCGCCTGGAAAGAGGCCGGCCACACCCGCACGCCCCGCGTCTCGGTCAGTCGCAGTATCTTCGCGCTCACCGACGAACGGGACCATCTGTATTTCGGTCGATCCGGCCACGAAGGCGACAAGATAGGCTTCATCGAAGAGAACACACGCGCGATCTTCGGCCGCAGTTACGCCGCGGAGCCGGATGTTCTGATCAGCCAACTTAGGGAAGACGAGGCGATCGCCGAGGCCGATACGCTCCTGCTCACCGTCCCCAACCAACTCGGCGTCGACTACAACGCGCACGTCATGGAAACCATCCTGACGACCATCGCTCCGGCGCTCGGCTGGCGCTGAACCCGCACAGGGCTCGGCCCGGCCCCCCGTAAACTGAACCCATGCCGCCGATCCTGATCGCGCAGAACATCTCCAAACGCTTCGGCGCCGTCCCCCTCTTCGACGACATCTCCTTTGCGGTCCACGACGGTGATCGCATCGGCCTCATCGGCCCCAACGGTGCGGGCAAATCCACGCTGCTCGCCATCCTCGGCGCTGAGCAGGAGACCGATTCGGGCGTTGTCTCTTTCCGCAAGCGCGCCCGCATCGGCTACGTCCACCAGTTCTCCGATTTCGCCCCCGGCATCACCGTTCGCCAGATCGCTGAAGCGGCCCTCGACCGCGCCGCCGTTCCCGCCCCCGACCGCGAACAGCGCCTTCGCGAAACCCTCGGCCGCGCCGGCTTCGCCGATGACGACACGCCGGCGAATCCTGGCGTGAATTGCGAGGCCGCCAGTCTCAGCGGCGGCTGGCGCAAACGCCTTGCCATTGCCGAAGCCCTAGTCACCGATCCCGAGGTCCTCCTCCTCGACGAGCCCACCAACCATCTCGACCTCGAAGGCATCGAGTGGCTCGAAGACCTCCTCACCGCCGCCCAGTTCGCCTTCGTCGTCGTCACCCACGACCGCTATTTCCTCGAGAATGTCGCGACGGCCATCGTCGAGCTGAACCGCATCTACTCCGGCGGCCTGCTTCGCATCGAGGGCAGCTATTCCAAATTCCTCGAAGGCCGCGAAGCGTACGTCGAGTGGCAGCAGCGCGCCCAGGAAAGTCTCCGCAATCGCGTCCGCGTCGAGATGGAGTGGCTCCGCCGTGGCCCCAAAGCCCGCGCCACCAAAGCCAAAGCCCGCATCGACAATGCCAATGCCCTCATCGCCGAACTGCAGGACTCAGAATCCCGCTCGCGCACCGCCACGGCCGGTATCGCATTCGACGCCACCGGCCGCCAAACCAAACGCCTCATCGAAGTCGAGAACGCCACCGTCACCCTCGGCGATCGCGCCATCCTCTCGAACGTCAGCGTCACCCTCACCAACGGACTCAAGCTCGGCCTCGCCGGCGCCAACGGCTCAGGCAAAACCACGCTCCTCCGCGCCATCACCGGCGAACTCCCTCCGAGTGCCGGCGAAATTCGCCGTGCTCCCGGCCTCCGCATTGTCTACTTCTCGCAGATGCGCGAGCTCGACACCGCCCTCACCCTCCGCCGCGCCCTCGCGCCCGACTCCGACTCCGTCATCTATCAGGATCGCGTCGTCCACGTCGCCGGCTATGCTGCGCGCTTCCTCTTCACCAGCGAACAGCTCAACCAGCCCGTAGAGCGCCTCAGCGGCGGCGAGCGCGCCCGCGTCCTCATCGCTCGCCTCATGCTCCAGCCCGCCGACGTCCTCATCCTCGACGAGCCCACCAACGACCTCGACATCCCCACCCTCGAAATCCTCGAGGAATCGCTCCTCGAATTTCCTGGCGCTCTGGTCCTCGTCACCCACGACCGCTATCTTCTCGATCGCGTCACCAATGCGGTCCTCGGCCTCGACGGACTCGGTAGCGCAGCCCTGTTTGCCGACTACCTGCAGTGGGAAACCTGGCGCGATGAGCAAACCCGCGCCGCATCGCAATCCAACGCCGCATCGGAAGCCCACGCATCCCAAGCCCGCGCCGGTAAAATTCCTTCAACGCCCCAGCCCGCGCCAGCGTCCTCACGCCCGCCTGCCTCACAACCCGCGCGCAAAAAGCTCTCCTATATAGAACAGCGCGAGTACGACACCATAGAAGCCCGCATCGAGCAAGCCGACACCCGCCTCCGCGCCGCCCAGCAGCGTACCGAATCCCCCGAAGTCGTCACCGATCCCGCCGCCCTCACCGCCGCCCTGGCCGACCTCGAACAAGCAACCGCCGATCACCACGCCGTCTACAAGCGCTGGGTCGAATTAACCGAAAAAATCACCGGCTGAGCAGAGGATGCTAAAATGTGACCATAGCCCCTGACCATGGGAGGATCACATTGAAAACCGCTACCATCCCCGCCGGTGAATTCAAATCCCGCTGTCTGAAGCTGCTCGACGAGGTTGCCGAAAAACGCCAAACCCTGGTCGTTACCAAGCGGGGCCGCCCCGTGGCCCAGGTGTCGCCCATTCCCCGCAAGGGTGGCATCATCGGTTCGATGGAAGGAACGTTCGAGATCAACGGCGACATCGTCTCTCCCATTGATGTGGAGTGGGAGGCCATGAAGTGAGCGCGGAAGCGCCTCTTCCGGAACCAGGTCTGCTGCTTCTCGACACCCATGCACTGCTGTGGGTCGTGTCGAACCAACCTCGTCTGGGGCGTCAGACGGCGAAGGCCATCGACCTTGCCTCGCGCCAAAACCGGCTGGCGGTTTCCGCGATCACGCCCTGGGAGATCGGGCTTCTCGACAGCAAGAAGCGAATCACCCTGCACAAGGAGCCGCTGGCCTGGATTCGCGAAGTGCTCGCGCAACCCGGTCTCAGCCTTATCCCGCTCGAACCCGAAATCGCCGTCGCCAGCTCCCGGCTGCCCTTCGACATGCACCCCGACCCCGCCGATCGCATCCTCGTGGCCACCGCACGCCACCTCGGCGCAACCCTCGTCACGGCCGATGCCAATCTTCTCAAACTGGCAAAGAAGGGCCACTTCCTCGCCGCGGATGCTCAAAAGTGAACGCCGACGTCCGGGCCAAGCCCCGCGATGGTCAGGCTTCGCCGCCCCCCGACCCGGAACAAGCAACCGCCGATCACCACGCGGCCTACAAGCGCTGGGTCGAACTAACCGAAAAAATCGACGGCTGACCGCTTGAGATAACGGCGAAACCTCCGTACAGCCGACCACACGGACAACAACATCGAATCGGCGGCCCACCCCAACCCTCCCACGAGCTGTCATCCTGACGCTGAGCTTCGCGAGGCGGAAGGATCCGCGGTTGCTTTTCCGCACTCGTGCGTCGCGCGAAACCTCCCGATCGCCGACTTTACGGCCATGATGCCGACTTTCGCGTGAACCGCTACACTCCAATCGATGAAGGACAGGTTGGTCTTTGCATTATTTTCTCGGCACTCCTTGACTGAAACGCTCACTCGACGACAAATCGCCGCGCTCGTCAATTTCGATGGGGGGATCGTATGCCCAGACAAATGGGGAGAATTTGAGCCACTTAAGAGGCCATTCGATGCTGAGGATTTCAGCGTCCCGGTTCGGTGCCTTGCGAAGCCCGGCGGCAGGTTCTTTTACCGCAAGGGCAAGCCAATTCAAATCAGCGGCGAAATCTGGAACTTGACCCATCCCCCGACGGCACGGTTTCCGTCACCCCTCTTCGCGAATTACTGGACCGGTAGGTTCGAAGGCAGGTGGGTTGAGAAAGTGGGAGTTCAGAAAGTTCAGGAGTGTGTGCGAGCTGTTCCGAACGTCGGGTTCGGATTTCGGATTTCTGACCACCGAGGCTGACCTGAAAGCGAAAAACACGTCGGCGAGCTACTACAGCTATCAGGGGATGAAACTCGAAAATGGGGTTCCCGGGCTTTACTGGCTGAACCTCTTTAGCTACGGATTTGCAAACTGGCTAGGACTGGACACATTCCCAAGCCAACTTGCGGAATCCGCCCTCTTGCGCGGTGATCTATGGTTGATCGCGTTTTCCGACACTCCTGAACACTGCAGGGATATTGACATACTCCAGAAACAACGTGCCGCAATCGAATGGCTGGGGTCGGATCGATTCTTCGACATGCGCTCTCCAGACCGAAAGCTGAACTCACCAGACTGGAAGTTCAATCCTCCTGCATCGTTGACGTAATACCGGCCTGACAGAACATTCGCGTCTGAATCGAACAGGCTGGTCGCCCGCGCCTATGAGATGTATGCTGAGAACAGCATCAAATGATGCTGGAATTGTGTGGAAAGGAGGCAAGCATGCCACGCCGTTCCTCGGTTACTGTCGAAGATGATTCCGGCGGAGCGGGAGGTGTTGTAAAGCGCACCCGGACGACGGTGACGCTGGACGACGATCTCATCCGCAAAGCCCAGGCGTATACGGGGGTTAAGGAGAAATCGGCGCTGATTCGGGAGGCTCTGGCGCAGCTGGTCCGCCGGGAAGCGGCCAGGAGGCTGGCAACGCTGGGCGGCACCATGCCCGATCTGCAGAGGATTCCGCGCCGCAGACTGCCACGAAAATGACTTCCACAGATACTCCCATCCTCATCGACACGAACATCTGGATCGAACATTTCAAGTCCGCAAACAAGGAAGTTTCGGCCTTGCTGGAAGCCGGCAGAGTCGTGATGCACCCCTTCATCGTTGCGGAGCTGGCTTTGGGCGGTCTCCGGGATCGCATGATGACCCTCGCATCGCTTGAATTCCTTCCCGAGTTGCCGGTCGCCGAACTCCCAGAAGTCCGTCAACTGATCGAAATGCGAAAGCTCTACACGGAGGGCATCGGCTTGGTCGATGCCCACCTTATCGCCTCGCTCATTATCGTCCATACCCCGACCGAACTCTGGACGGACGACGGTGGGCTTACGCGAGTCGCTGGAAAGCTCGGCTTTCTGGCGACACCCCCGTTCACTGCGTGACGATCCGTCCGTCCGGGTCACAGGCACCCGCATACTCCATCGGAGGTACGAGCCAACTCACCCACCCGTTTCCCGTGAGTATCAGGATCGCGCATCAGTGCCCACCCGGAGAATCGGGCGTGCCGTCGGACCAGCTTCGAACCGGAATCATAAAAATAATCATCCGGTCCTGGGCATCGTCGGAGGCAAGAATCGGAGACGCCTCCACATTTGCGCCCCAGTCACGGTCTTTGGCGGCGGCCTGGGCGACAAAAAACATCACATGGGGACGCCAGTTCTTCCCGCTGTCGCCCAGATACTGTTGTTTGGACAGCATGTAGCACATCGCGCCAGGCTCGAGCGGGGGCAGTTGCCGGGTATCGAGCGCGGATTCGATCGCGTGGGACATGGCGGCTGCCGATTTTCCCTCGAGGATCAGTTTGGTCTTCATTATGGTGATAGGCAGATAGGTTCGAGCGGCGGCAGCGTTGAGGCACAGCGGACCCCGCAGCCGGGGATTCCAGAAGTCAGAATTGTCGAGTGGCGCGGTCCACCCTCGCTCGACCAGACACACGAATCCGTTGCTGCCATGTCCCTTGCTGCCATGGACCGCGGTTTCGTAACCGTGCTCCCGCAGAACTAAAACCTCGGCGTCGCGCGAGATGGATTCCGGGCCCGCGCTCCGCGCCAGGGCGATCTCAGCCGCCTCCGGCATCAGGTATTGCTGCAGCGGCGCCATGGCGGGATAGGGTGTTTTGGCGCCGGATGCCGCCTGCCGCCACGCCGCGCTCGACAACAAGCCGAGCATGAAAACCGGTACTGCGATGCTGCTGAATCTCACTGGCTTCATTGATTTCTCCTGGTCGGTTCTCATACGAATCCGCGCGGCGATTTTTTCGTTCCGCGCCCCGGGGGAAAATACGTTGATATCAATATAATCCAGGCTAATCCCGGCGGCGCGGGCCTGGAGGGTCACTGGCGCCCCGCCTGCCCCATCGGAAGGGTTCGCCTGAGCCGGCCGCCTGCCCGCCTTCGGCTCCAACGAATAGCCGTCCTGCCACCGGCCCCAGCCACCAGCTCCCAGCCCCCAAGCTCCCAGCTCCGCGCCTTAGCTACCCGCTACCGGCTACCGGCTACAGGCTGCCCGCTTTTTCCCACACGTTACTTTAGCCATCTGCCCACACCCCTCTCCCCCCGAGTAAAATTTAGAGGAAGACGCTTTGTTAAATAATCAAGCGCAGGAGAGAAACCATGTCGATCACTCTGACCCCCGGAAAACTGGCCGGACTGAAAGCCGTATCGGATAAGCGGGGCGTGATCGCCGCCGCTGCGATGGACCAGCGCGGTTCGCTGAAGAAATCCCTCGCCAAAGAAAAAGGAGTAGCCGACGTCCCCGACGCGGCCCTCGAAGAATTCAAAACCCTCGTCACCCAAGTCCTCACCAAACACGCCTCGGCCATCCTCCTCGATCCCGAGTTCGGCCTGCCCGCCTCGAAGCACCGCAACGGCAAGGGCCTGCTCCTCGCCTATGAGAAGACCGGCTACGACGCCGCCCTCCCCGGCCGCCTCCCCGATCTCCTCGACCTCTGGAGCGTCCGCCGCCTCAAGGAAGCTGGCGCCGACTGCATCAAGATCCTCCTCTACTACACGCCCTACGAGAAGTCCCCCGTCAACGACCACAAGCAAGCTTGGGTCGAGCGCATCGCCGACGAATGCATCGCCCACGACATCCCCTTCTTCCTCGAGCTCGTCGGCTACGCCGTCCACGGCGAAGACGAGAAGAGTGTTGCCTACGCCAGGCGCAAGCCCGACATCGTCACCGGTTCCATGGAGGAGTTCGGCAAGCAGCGCTACGGCGTCGACGTCCTCAAAGTCGAAGTCCCCATTCAGATGGAGTTCGTCGCCGGTACACGCTCCTTCAAGGGCGAGCAGGCCTACACCCGCGCCGAAGCGCTCGAGCACTTCCGCCTCGCCGCCTCCTCCACGCACAAGCCCTTCATCTATCTATCGGCCGGCGTCTCGAACCCGGTCTTCATCGAAACCCTCGAGCTAGCCGGAGAATCGGGCGCCCCCTTCAACGGAGTCCTCTGCGGCCGTGCCACCTGGAAAGACGGCATAGCCGTCTACGCCAAACAAGGCGGCAAGGCCTTCGAAGAATGGCTCAACACCAAGGGCGTAGAGAACATCGAAAACGTCAACAAAGCGCTGAAGGCAGCCCACTCCTGGTACGACAAAGTCAACGTGCCGGCGCTGGTATAAGCACTTTCTTTAAGCAGAAACGACCAAACAAACGCCGGAGCCAAAACCTCCGGCGTTTTCCTTTGGATGAGCCCATCGCTCGCCAAGGGCTCCGCCATCCGTTCACCGGGAAGCCGCACATCAGGCCGGCTGGCCCGGGTCTCGCCTTTGAGACCCGGGAGAGTGCGAAGCGCCCGTTTTTCCCCGAATCGGGCCCTAACCGCCCAGATATGAACCGGGCCCCACTCCCCCGCGCTTCTGTATCAGGGCACGACTTCACAGCTTGCGAAAAAACTCGATTCTTTGAAAGGGGCTGGCTTTAGCCGGATCGTAAAGTCTGCGGAATGAATTCGGCTTTAGCCGCTGAGGGATGGCTTTTGTGTCATCGGCGACTTTTTCCGCGGGCGGTGAGGTCGCGCCGTGACACAAAGCCCGGGCCTGAAGGCCCCTGTTGGGCGGTTTGGTCACCGGCCTGAAGCCCGGGGCCTCTACCGCCGTGGCGCTACGCGGCACTTATGCCAACTGCAGGTCCTTCGACTTGCGGCTGAATGAGTTCAGCGCGCCAAACGCGGCGCGCTGATATTCGGATGCTTCGCTCTGGATGACATTTGTTTTCTGTTATGGGGAGTGGCGATTCACGGGCCTTTGGACCCGCAAATTTGAAATCATTGGACCTGGCTGTGTGTTGACAGACTCGACGACAGACTTGGAAAACATCTGTTCTAGGGAAGGTCAGCGTAGGCGGCTGTGGTGAGGAAATCCTGAAATCCTCCACCACTGAGCCGCTTCAGGATTTCGGCGGCGCGATGGAATTTTGAAGCGGCCCACGCCTTCGCTCCGATTGATCTCTCGACCTGCCACAGAACTTCCCCGAGCAGGTTTTCGCAGATCTCAATCGTGACCGTGCGGCCATCGTCCATGCGCGCGCCATGATGAATCCACTGCCAGAGCTGAGCCCTCGAAATCTCCGCGGTGGCAGCGTCTTCCATCAGGTTATAGATAGGCACACAGCCATTACCACGCAGCCACGACTCGATATACTGCAGCGCAACATCGATGTTGCGGCGCACACCTGCCTCGGTAATA
>Ga0182018_10001684_pt1 | contig 24424 bp, 18 predicted proteins | sample 812P2MmetaG_FD_120490 | JGI IMG/M metagenome (GOLD analysis project Ga0182018, IMG submission 120490) | Permafrost microbial communities from Stordalen Mire, Sweden - 812P2M metaG | ecosystem: Environmental > Terrestrial > Soil > Wetlands > Permafrost | place: Sweden: Stordalen | collected...
CAACCGCTGGTCGCACTGGGGCATTCGTCTGTTTGAATTCGACTATGGAAGCGCCAAATTCCTGGGCAAAGGAATCTCGGGCCAGGGCAGCAAGCGAATTTCATTTGGAGTCGTTTACCGCTTTGGCGAAAAATGATGGGGCGATGGAGAGATCGTGGCGAGCGTAGCCGAATCATCTCTGTGCTAAAGATGATCGTTCCGTAGTCGGCTGGTCGAAGATCCCTCTTTACCCCTGCCCTGCTTCGCACTAACAGCAGAAAAGTTTGAAATCCTGCCCGCGCGGGTTTCAAATTACCCTTGCGGAGGAGCCAAGGGTCATAGCAGATTACCGCTCGATGGAAATCCCTCTCGAAGACCCGGGACGGCGGCGAATGGCGCTCGCCGTGTCGGCGGTGATCGCTGCGGTTTTAATCTTCCAAGCGAGCGAACTCTGGCTCGCGAGCCACCGTCTCGATTCCGAAAAAGTCGCATTCATGGAACGCGGCGCGGCTCTGGTTCCTGGGGACGGCTCCGCTTGGGACCGTCTGGGACGCTTGCGGCAGTGGGACTTCGTGGATTCCGATCTGCCCGGCGCGATCGAGGATTATCGGAAGGCAGTCCGCGATGACCCTCGTTCCGCGCATTTTTGGATGGACCTGGCGAGCGCATACGAGGCTTCAGGCGACGCGGCGCGGGCGCAAGATGCTTACCTTCGCGCCGAATCCGTTTATCCGGCTTCCGCGGAGGTCGCGTTTCACTACGGAAACTTTCTGCTCCGCGAGCAGCAATACCCCGAAGCCTATCGGGAGCTTCGGCGAGCCGTCCGCACCGATCCAACGCTTCTGCCCCTCGCGATATCACGCACCTGGCGTTCAAGCGAGGATGTCAACGAGCTCCTCGACAACGTGCTTCCCGCCAACGCGGAGGCGTATCTGCAGACACTCGATTTCTTCGCGTCCATCCACCAGGCGCAGCCCGGCTTGGCGGTGTGGCCGCGCCTCCTGAGTCTCGGGAAACCCTTCCCGCTTCCGCGCGTGTTCCCATTTTTCGAGGAGCTGATTCGCGAGGACCGCGGGGACGATGCGCGCCGCGCCTGGCGCGAAGCGCTCGCTGCGGCCGGCCTGCCTCATGACGAGCCTCCCAGCCAAAATCAGATTTGGGACGGGGACTTCGCACAGGATTTCGCGAATGGCGGCCTCGGCTGGTGCTGGACTCCGCTCCTGGGAATCTCGACCGAGGTTGATTCCGATCCCGCGCCGAACGGCTCGCGCGCGATTCGTCTGGATTTCAACGGAGGCAGCAACCCTGGTCTCGATTCACCTTCGGAGTACGTCCCGGTCGAGCCGAACCGCACTTACCATTTCCACGGCTATATGCGCACCCAGGGGATCACGACCGAAAGTGGTATGCGGTTTTCAGTCACGGACCCGAACCACAGTGGCGCGCTGAACGCGCTCACCGATAATTTGACGGACTCGCACCCGTGGACGTCCGTGGATGCCGATCTCACCACGGGGCCCGCGACTCACTTCCTGCTTGTGCGTTTGTTTCGGGAGCCGAGCAGGCTTTTCGAGAATAAGCTCGAAGGGACGGTTTGGATCGCGGATATTTCCCTGACTCCTGCGAGCGCGCCGGCCGGACAGACAACCCGATGAAACTGTTGCGCATCGGACTCTGTCTGCTGTTTGCGTTCAGCGTGCTGGCGCTGGGCACCGTCGAAGTGTGGTCGGAATCCATTTTGGAAATCGGCGCTGCGGCACTGTTCCTTTGGTGGGCGACCGTTGTCTATGGAAATTCCGGCGCGAAGGTCTACTGGGGGCCGCTGAACGCCCCTCTGCTCGGGCTGATCGGCATCGGCCTGCTCCAACTGATATTCCACGGGACCGCGTATCCGTTTCTAACGCGCACGATGCTGCTGAAACTTGCGGCATATTTTCTGGTGTTGTTTCTGACGGCGCAGGCGTTCCGCGGGCGCAAGGACCTGTACAAGCTCGCATGGTTCGTGATGGCGTTCTGCTTCGCAGTGTCGTTGCTCGCCATCATTCAGCATTTCACCTCCGGGTCCGAGATCTACTGGATGAGCGACCTGAAGATAGAAGGCGATCCATTCGGGCCGTACGTGAACCGCAATCACTTCGCCGGATTCGTGGAGCTGACGTTGCCGATGGGTCTGGCGCTGATGGCGTTTCACGGCGTGCGGCGCGATCTGATTCCGCTGGCGACCCTGCTGACGATTGTTCCCATCAGCGCGCTCATTCTTTCAGCTTCTCGGGCGGGCATCATCGGATTCGGGCTCGAGGTCGGGATTCTGGTGCTGATGGCGCGCAGCCGAAAAGCGTGGCAGGGCGGGCGAACAACGGCTGCCGCCATCGTGGCGCTTGCGGCCCTGGCAATCGTCGCGTGGGTGGGCACGGGAAGGGCGATCGAGAGATTCTCGGGATCGAGCGTGCATGGCGTTACCGTCAACCGGCGCGTTTCCATGTTTCGCGGGGCTGCCCATATTTTTCTCGCCCATCCAATCAAAGGCGCCGGCTTGGGGACGCTGGTGGATGTTTTTCCAGCCTATGAAAACGCCTACGACGGCAGGCTGGTTGACCATGCCCATGACGATTACATCGAAGGACTGGCCGAAACTGGATTGCTCGGGGGGCTCTGCGGCGCAGTCTTCCTCTGGAGGCTGTATCGCGAGGGGCGAAAAAACTTCCTGGCCGAGCAGGGGCATTTCTCGCGTGGGCTCCACGCGGCGGCAATCATGGCCGTCTGCGGGCTGCTGCTTCACAGCTTCGTGGATTTCAACTTGCAGATTCCGGCGAACGCGCTGTTTTTCCTGCTTCAGGCCTACCTTGTGACCTCGCCGCCATTACCCTCCGACGCCGCCGCACCGCGCGAACGGCGCCGCGTGGCGAATCCAGCGGCAGCCGGAGTGGGTGTGCAGAATGGCTCAATAATATGAGGCGAAAACGCGGAAAGGTTGCCCAACCATCTTGGAATCTGCCCGTTGACAGCGACGGTTCCGCTAAGCCATAGTTCTTGCGGGGTCATCTCTAGCAATGATTTTTTCAGTCCGCGGGGCCTCGGACTGGCTGTGGGCGAAGCTTTTCTTGCTTTCGACAGTGCTGGTACTCGGCACTTTGCAAGCGGCTCACGGGCAGGCGACGGAAGAAACCCCGCAACAGACGAACGACAAGATTCAGCAGCTCGCCACTCTCGTGCGCGCTCATCCGGCGGATTCGCCTATCGGAAGCGGCGACCTGCTCCATATTGACGTGTTCGACGTTCCCGAACTATCGCGAGACGTTCGTGTGGGCGACGGCGGCGACGTCAGCTATCCCCTCGTGCCGGGCAAAATCCAGGCAGCTGGTCTGACCCCGTTCGAACTCGAAGGCAAGATCGAGCAGCTTCTCATCGAGAACGGCCTGGTGTCGCATCCACAAGTTTCCGTCTTCGTTAAAGAACAGAACAGCCAGCCGGTTTCCGTGGTGGGAGCTGTGCAGCATACGATGGTTTACCAAGTAATACGTCCCACGACCTTGCTTGAAGTGCTCTCGGCTGCCGGCGGCATCACGGATGACGCGGGAAGCGTGGTTGTGATCACGCGTCCGGCTCATGCGGACGCGCCGAGGACTCAAGCGATCAGCGCCACGGACGACCCGGACAAAGATCAGCAGATCATTACCATACGATTACAGGATCTGCTGGAGTCGGGGAATTCCGTCTTCAATATCCCAATTTACGGCGGTGATGTCGTGAGCGTTCCCCGTGCCGGGATCGTCTACGTGCTTGGCTTCGGGGTGTCGCAACCGGGCGGGTATGTTTTGCAGAGCCACGGGGAACAGGTCACGGTGTTGAAGGCCCTGGCTCTGGCTCATGGCTTGACCGGCTTCGCGAAGGCTGACTCAGCTGTGATCATGCGCACCAATCCTGCCACCGGGAACCGGGATCAGATTCCGGTCCACATCAAAGCGATCGAGAATCATAAGACCGATGACGTGCCGATGAAGTCGAACGACATACTTTACATTCCGGATAGCCAGGGGCTGAAGATCCTTGCCAAAGGCGCCGAGGCGGCTCTGGGCGTCGGAGCCGGGATTGCGGTTTATCGCTCCGCGCCTTAATCCTTCGCGCGTGCGGATGCAAACAAGTTTGATTGTGGGGTGAGCCAAGTGGGACCGATGGAAGACGCATCCAGATTCGCACTTCGCGACCGCAAGGCCGCAGAGTCGCTTGCGGTGATTCCGGCGCCTTCCGTTCTTCCCTGGGATCAGATGCCCAGGGAGCCACACCTGCTGGACTACCTGGTCATTCTTCGGAAACATCAGTGGTTGATTCTGACTTTTCTCCTCACCGTAGTGACCGTTGTAACGATCGCGTCCTTCAAGATGAAGCCCATCTATGAAGCAGGAGCGCGGGTGGAAGTTGACAAGGAATCCTCCCAAAGCACGCTCCCGTTCCAGGACGAGGCCGCGTATGACGAGTACGTTGACATGGATAGCTACCTCGAGACCCAGACGAAAATCCTCGAAAGTGAGACGCTCGCTTTCCAGACGATCAAGACGCTGGATCTCGGGAGATATCCCGAGTTCGGTGGGGCTCCTGGCGGACTGGCGTTCGGGCAAGGGGGCGCCGGGGCCAAGCGGCCGGCGATTCTCGGCGCTTTTCTGGGAGGACTCAGCGTCAAGCGCGTGCCCAACAGCCGCCTGATCGAGGTGAGATTCGAAGCCGAGAATCCCCAGCTTGCGGCGCAAATCGTGAACGCGCATTTGCAGAACTACATCGAGCAAAACTTCCGCAGCAAATATGACGCTACAATTCAGGCGTCGAATTGGCTGTCGTCGGAGCTCGAAGAGCTTCGGATCAAGGTTGAGAAATCAGAAGACGCCCGGCTCGCGTACGAGCGCCAGAATCAAATCTGGCAAATTGACGAAAAGCAGGACATCACGACGCAGAAACTTGCCGACTTGAGCAAAGTGGTGACGGACGCCCAGACCGGATTGGCCGAGAAAGAGGCCTTGTACCGGATGGCCCAGACGGGAAACGTGGATGCCCTGCCGGCTGCCCGCGAAAATCCCGTGATCCAGGACTTGCTCAAGCGGAAATCCGAAACGGACGACGCTTACGCGGACGCACTGAATCAGTACGGCCCCAACTACCCGAAGGTGCAGCGCCTAGCGGCGCAACAGAAGGAAGTAGCCGCCGATCTGGCCAACGCGCAGAAGACGATGGTCGAGAGCATCCAGGAGGAGTACAACACAGCCCGCAGCCACGTCGAGATCCTACAAGCATCACTCGACAAGCAGAAAGCGGAAGCAAACGACTTGGCGGAAAAACTCGTGCAGTACCACATTCTGCAGCACGATGCCGAGGCCAATAAGCAGCTGTACGATGGCTTGCTGCAAAAATTGAAAGAAGCCACGATTTCGGTGGGTCTGCGATCGAGCAACATCCGGGTTGTGGATCCGGCGCTGGTGCCCTCAAGTCCTTCGCGGCCGCAAAAGGCGCGGAATATCCTGCTGGCATTTCTGGTGGGGCTGGTCGGAGGAGTCGGCCTCGCAATTTTCCGCGAATACCTCGACAACACCGTGAAGTCGCCGGATGACATCGAGGCGCTGACCGGTCTTCCATCACTGGCTGTGGTTCCTTCGCTGCCTGGAATGACCGGCCATCACAGCCGGTTTTCGTGGCCGTCTCGCAATCCGGTTCCGCAGGCTAGCACGGGCCCGCGCGTGGAATTGCTCTCCTACCTCCAGCCGAAATCGCAAATCTCGGAGGCCTTCCGCGCGCTGCGGACCTCGCTGCTCCTTTCGCAGGCGGAACATCCGCCGCAGGTAATTCTGGTGACGAGCGCGTTGCCGCGAGAAGGAAAGACGACGGCGGCGGTGAATCTGGCAGTAACGCTTGCCCAGCTGGGCGATCGCACGCTCCTAATGGATTCCGACTTGCGCAAGCCCGGGATTCGTCGCGCGATGAATCTTACGATCGGCAAAGAGCTGGGCCTGAGCTCCTATCTAGCGGGCGTTTGCACGCTGGACGAAGCGATTCTGCCCCATCCCACGATCAGCAACCTTTCGGCGCTGACGACGGGCCCAGTGCCACCGAGTCCGGCGGACTTGCTCTCGTCCCACCGAATGCATGATGCGATTGAAGAAGTGAGGGGCCGGTTTAAGTTCATCGTGATCGATTCACCGCCGATCATGGCGGCGACGGATGCCGTGATTCTTTCCGCGTTGACCGATGGCGTGCTGCTGGTTGTGCGGAGCGGGGAAACGCCGAAAGAGGCTTTCACGCGAAGCCGGGATCTGCTTGCGGCCGTGAAGAGCCGCTTGCTGGGCGTCGTTCTGAACGCAGTGGATTCCAGCGCGCCGGATTACTACTACTCCTATCGCTACTACCCGTATGCCTATGGATACGGCTATGGAGAAGACGTCGCGCAGACACCACAGTTTCCCGCTGGGCCGGACGAAAAATAGCAGGTCGTCGCACCAGGAGGCAATTTTGCGTCACTTGATCACAGGCGGAGCAGGTTTCATCGGGTCTCACCTGGCAGAAGCGCTGCTGAAGCGCGGCGATGAAGTGTTCGTTCTTGACGATCTTTCCACGGGCAGCGTCGAAAATATTCGCCATTTGAAATCGCACGAGCGCTTCCATTATTTCTTCGATTCCATCACCAACAAGCAGATGCTTGCCGAGCTTGTGGACGAATCGGACATCGTGTTCCATCTGGCGGCCGCCGTGGGCGTGCGTCTGATTGTTGAGAGCCCCGTGCGGACGCTGGAAACGAACGTTTACGGCACGCAGCTTGTGCTGGACGCGGCATCGAAGAAGAAAAAGCTGGTGGTGACGGCCTCGACTTCGGAGGTTTACGGCAAAAGCGACAAGGTGCCTTTTCACGAAGACGCCGACTTGGTGCTCGGCGCCACGACCATGAGCCGCTGGAGCTACGCGGCATCGAAAGCGCTCGATGAGTTTCTCGCTCTGTCGTATTGGAAGGAACGGAAACAGCCTGTGATCGTGGTGCGGCTGTTCAACACCGTGGGTCCCAGGCAGATCGGCCGGTACGGAATGGTGCTTCCGAACTTCGTGCGGCAGGCGCTGGATGGCGCGCCCATCACGATTTTCGGCACGGGACTGCAATCGCGCTGCTTCTGCGACGTGCGCGACACGATCGAATCAATCCTCAGGTTGGTGGGGACCGAAAGCGCCGTCGGCGAGGTTATCAACGTCGGGAGCGATGAAGAGATTTCGATCGAAGGTCTGGCGCGCGTGGTGAAGAAGCGCACCAACAGCGAATCGGCGATCACGTACATTCCCTACGATCAGGCGTATGAGCCCGGCTTTGAAGACATGCAGCGCCGCGTGCCTGCGCTAACGAAGCTTCAAAAGCTTACGGGCTTCCGCCCGGCGACTCCGCTGACGGAAATCGTCGATCGTGTCGTTGCGCACTTCCAGGAAAAAGCGGGCAAGGAACTGCCGGCGGCCGCTACCCGTAGTTCGTCAGCGACCGCGTCCGTTTGAAATAGATACCGGCTGGAGCGATTGCCTCCCGCTTTCCACTCAGGGCAGACGCGGAAAAGTGCTGCGCGATTTAAGCGCGCCGGAGCTGGCTTCCGGATCGATTCCGGCGCGTCGGCCCGCTAATCACCGGCAGTTCGACGCCAGCGCGGTGTCCGTTCCGTCTAGGCCACTTCTTTTGCTATCTTGGATGGACCATGAGCAGTACTTCAGCGACAAATCGAGTGGTACGCGCCGATTCAGCCCGGCTTGCAGGCGCGGCAGCACCCGCGGCAGGCCAGGATCTGGAAAGGCAGCGTAGGAGCACTACTCTTGCCGTGGTTGTCCCCGCGTACAACGAGCAGTTCTTGATCGAGGCGAGCCTCGCGCGGCTCGAAGTGCTGGGTGAATCGCCCCTGCTGGAACAGATCAAGGTAATCGTCGTGGACGACGGCTCGTCGGACGGGACGGCCGATGCCATTGCGCGTTTTCGCGAATCGCGCGATTTGCCCGGCAAGTCGAAGCTGTCCTGGATCTGGCTGCGCCGCGAGAAGAACAGCGGCAAGGGAGCGGCCATTCGCACCGGGCTCGCGCATGTGGATACGGAGCTCGTGGTGATCCATGATGCCGATTTGGAATATCACCCGGCCGATCTGCTGAAGATGGTGGAAGTGTTTTTGTACGAGGATGCCGACGCGGTTTTCGGTTCGCGCTTTATGTCCGGAGGATACAAGCGTGCGCTTTTTTTTCGGCATGCGCTCGGAAACAAACTGCTGACTTTCCTGTGCGATCTGGTCTGCGACCTCAATCTGACCGACATGGAGACCTGCTACAAGATGGTGCGGGTAAAGCTGCTCAAAAGCATTCCGCTCGAGAGCTCCACGTTTGACGTCGAGCCGGAACTGGCCATCAAGCTTGCCAAGCGCGGCAGCCGGATCTTCGAAGTCCCGATCAGCTACTCGGGCCGCACGTATGGCGAGGGCAAGAAGATCAAATGGACCGACGGCGTGCGCGCCCTGTGGGCGATTCTGCACTACGCGGCTTCGGATCGCATTTTCATCGAGGACGAAAGCGGCGGCGAAATTCTCGAGCGGCTAAACCGCGCGCCGAGATTCACGCGCTGGATGGCCGATGTGATTCGACCGTACATCGGCGATCGCGTCCTCGAAGTGGGGGCTGGCACCGGCAACATGTCGGTTCACCTGATGCCGCGGCCGGTCTATTGGGCCACCGACGTCAACTCTCACTATCTGGACTATCTCGTCACGCTGCGTGCGACACGGCCTTACATGCGCGTGACCTATACGGATGCGATGGACGGGGGAACGTTTCCCAAGGGACAGTCGTTCGACACGGTCGTATGCCTCAACGTAGTCGAGCACGTCCAGGACGATCTGGGTGCGCTGCGAAATGTGTGGCATGCGCTGAGCGATGGCGGTCGCGCCATTATTCTGGTTCCGTGCGGGCCGGAGCTCTACGGCACCCTCGACGAAGTGCTTGGACATTTCCGGCGCTACACGCGCGAACAGCTGGTGGACGTGGCGGAGCAGGCCGGCTTCCGCGTGGAGCAGGTGCTGAATTTCAACCGGCCCGGCGTGCCGGCCTGGTGGCTAAATGGGCGCGTCCTGCATCGAAAGACATTTGGGCTGGGGCAGATTCGGATGTTGAATATTTTGACACCGGTCTTCCGGTTAGTGGACTCATGGCTGCCGCTTCCCCCGCTTTCCATCATCGCGATACTGCGGAAGGAAAACGAAGAGGGGCGCGCGAACCCGACGGCGCCCTTGGCGTCGTAATCAATGCGACGAAAGCTTCAAAACTTTACCGCAAAAGCCGGGATGCACACCCGTTGAGGAAGCGGAAATCGCTTGCGTAGGTTCACGAAATACGAAGCTCTTCTGGCGATCATATTCCTTTTGACACTGCCACTCAGTAATCCCTGGGTGCGGGGCGATGGCGTGGGCTATTACGCGTTCGCGCGATCCATGCTGATCGAACATCGCCTGGACTTCACGAGGGATTGGCTGGCGGCCAACACCAGTTTTCGAATGGGACGCACGGACGCGCAAGGAAATATCGCGCCGGCCGAATACACCGCAACGGGGCACCTGGACAATCACTTTTCCGTGGGGCCCGCGATCCTGTGGTTTCCATTTCTGGTGGTGGCGCACGGGAGCGTGCTCCTGTGGGACCGCCTTGGTGGGCAGATTCCCGCCGACGGTTTCTCCAAGCCGTACCGGGTGGCGATGGCCCTGGGAACGGCGCTGTATGGGTTTCTCGCGCTGTTGATTTCCTTTGTCGTGGCGCGAAGATACTTTGCCGAGCGCTGGGCGTTTCTTGCCACCCTTGGCATCTGGTTCGCGAGTTCGTTGCCGGTTTACATGTTTTTCAATCCGTCGTGGTCCCACGCGCATTCGGCTTTCATGGTGGCGCTGTTTCTCTGGTATTGGATTCGCACGCGCGCCGCGCGGACGTGGGTGCAATGGATCGTTCTCGGGGCGATCGGCGGGCTCATGATGGATGTTTATTACGTGAGCGGGGTTCTGCTCCTGCTGCCGTTGTTAGAGTCGCTTAAGGGCTATTGGAAAGCACGCAGGGGACCCGAGATGGGCGTCGCCGGTCGCCTTTTCATTGGGAATGTTATCTTTGCGGCACTGCTAGTTACGGCGTTTCTGCCCACCCTGGTAACCAAGGAAATCATCTATGGCAGTTATGCAAAATCGGGCTACGAACATCTTTGGATATGGACGTCGCCCTGGCTTTTCAAAGTGTGTTTCTCCGCCGACCACGGCCTTTTCAGCTGGACCCCTATCGTGATGGCCGCGGTTGTTGGTCTCTTTTTTTTGCGGAGGTACGACCGAGATCTCGCGGTGTACTCGATCTTGGTTTTCGCGGTAGTTCTGTACACCATTGGGTGCTACAAAGATTGGGACGGGCTTTCTTCTTTTGGCAACCGGTTCTTCGTCTTGTTGACGCCGATATTCGTGCTGGGGCTGGCGGGATTTTTCGACTCGCTGGAGCGCGCGTGGAACGAACGGCGTGCCATGATCATTTCCGCGAGCGCGACGGCGGCCCTTATTCTCTGGAACCTGGGCCTCATCTTCCAATGGGGAACGCATTTGATTCCGGCGCGCGGCCCCATCTCCTGGCGCGATGCAGCATATAACCAGTTTGCGGTTGTCCCCGTGGAGGCATCACAGAGTTTGAAGAATTATCTGACCCACCGGTCGCAGATGATGGATCGTATTGAACAAGAGGATGTAAGGCAGCTCCAGCATCGATGACAGACCGACGAACTGCAAAGTCGCTCGACGATATGCCGATCGCTCCTGGCCCCGCGAATGTCCTTGAGCCATTGCCGATTGCTGCTCCAAAATCCCACGGGCTCGGGCCCCTAATTTTTCGAAATGTGCTTACGCTCATTGGAGGGCAAGGACTCAACGTCGCGCTGTCCGGGACCGCGACCATCCTGCTGGCTCGCTATCTGGGAGCCGCGCAATTGGGTGAGTACGGAGGGCTTTACGCCTACGTGGGACTTTACGGGTGGCTGACGACCTTTGGTCTCGACACGATCCTCGCGCGGCAAGTGGCTCAGAATCGGGACCGAGCCGGAAGCATTTTGCTAACGGGCGTTTGTCTCAGTGCGGTTCTGGCGATAGTGGCCACCGTGGTTGCCCTTGTTCTCGCGCCTGCTTTCGGCTATTCGGTCTTACTGCGCCCACTGCTGATTTTCGCATCTGTTGACATCCTTTTGCTGACTCCGCTTCGGATGCCGGGAATCGTGTTCCAGGTGGACTTGCGGCAATGGTATGGCGTCGGAATCAACCTGGTGCGGCAGTTCGTGTGGCTGCTCGCGCTAATTCTGTTGGCCGCTGCGCACGCCAGCCTTCTGTGGATCATTGTTGGGCGTTCATGTTGCGCCGTGCTCGAAGTGGCGCTTATTTTCCTGGCCATCCGCAGCAAGAATTTTCTGGCCGGCCCTTGGCGCGTGCTCTCCGGCGAGGCGAAGGCTTATCTGTCGTTTGGATTTCCAGTTGCCATGAGCACGCTTGCCGTGGGCATCTATCATCGAATCGATCAGGTGATGCTGCACAAGATGGCAAACGACCAGGTGCTTGGCAACTACGTCGCGTCGGTCCGGTTGACAGAGCTCGTGAGCCTGTTTCCAATTGCAGTGATGACGTCGATGTTTCCGATTCTCGCGCAGACTGCCGGCGACGAGACCCGTTTTCGTCAGTACCTGCGTCTCAGTTTTCGGTCTCTGATGGCCATCGCTTTCGGCGTGTGCGTTTTCGTGACGTTGTTCTCAGGCTTAATTGTGCGAACGGCGTATGGGGTGAAGTTTGCGCCTGCCGCTCCGCTGCTGGCCGTGCTGATCTGGTCGGAGGTTCCTGTATTCTTTGGCGTTGTGATGTCAAATGGACTGGTTGCGGCGAACCTGCAGAACTATCTGCCTCTTTCCACCGGCGTCGGGGCAGCTGTGAACATTGTGCTGAACCTCTATGCGATTCCCCGTTGGGGGGCGGTAGGCTCGGCGTGGGCGACCAACATCAGCTACACACTCGCCGCGATCCTCCTCTTCCTTGCGTTCCGGCCGACACGTTCCATGGCTTGGCTCGGTTTCCGCATCTTGGCGCCCCCTTGTTTGCTCGCGTTTTTCATCACGGCAATACTGAAATTATTTCCTCTGTCCGGATTTGTCGTTTTTCTCGCAGCGTTGGGGTTGATCGGGCTGGGCGCATGGTTATTGGGCATCGTACGAAAGAGTGATTTGGACCAGCTCGTCCGGTTGATCGGGAGTACCCTCGCCTCCGCCAAATCCCATGCGACTTGAAAAGCCTATCAGTGGACAACCCGAACACGCACCTGGCGGCATCAGGACGAGCAGTAGTAGCGAGCGGAATCCGGGAATTCCACATCCGACGGACCCAGGGGCGGCCGTACTGAGAGAAAGGCTCCGGGCCTTTTGGAACTCCCAACAGTGCTATTGGGACATCACCTCTTCCGGGCACTTCGTGGAATCGCCAGCCAGGAAACGAGCTGCCGACTTCCTACCCGCAGGTGAATCGATCTTAGATGTTGCCTGCGGTACTGCTGCCAATTCCGCGTGGTTGAAGGACCGTTGTCGGTATTTCGGTGTGGATTTATCCGTCATGGCGCTACGACAGCCAATACATCCCTTCCTCAGGCTTGCGTGTGGAGATGCGGAACATTTACCTTTCCCCGACGGCGTTTTTGACGGAGTCATTGCGACCTATGTACTCGAGCATGCAGTTGAACCTGTTGAGACGCTACGAGAGATGTGTCGCGTCGCAAAATCAGGCGGAAGAATCGTCTTACTGGGCCCCGCGTGGGATTTCCCGTTCTGGTACCCGAATTCGCTGCGAAGCAGAAGCGGAGATCATTGGTGGCACGTGGGCTACACGGCGGGTCGCTTTTATAGACAGTTGATGGGTTGGTGGTTTGGGCGGCTGCCTTTTGAACGGATTAACGAGCCTGATGCCTTTCATTCTGATTTCATTTATGACGCGGATGCCGTTTATATCGTCTGGACATACGAGGTAATTCGTTTGATGAAGCGGTGGGGTCACAAGCTCGTCCATTCGGAAGTAGATGATCCTCTACTTGGAACAAACCCTGCTGTGCGCGGTCTCAAACGTGTACTTTCTTGCCTTCCAACGTATCGTCATGCTGGCAGCGCCGTTCTATTGGTCTTTGAGAAATGAACATTCTGTTCTTGTGCCGTCAGAAAGATCTGGGATTCGGCCAAGTGAGTCTCGCCCGGGCGCTTGAGAGGCGAGGCGTCTGCGTCACTTGCGTCGAGGACGACACCGAGCCGGATGAGGACATCACAAAATTGCTGGCGCGACACACGGAACGGCCCTCCCTCATTCTGCAACCCGAACTGGATTTGCCTCTGTTGCCCCAGGGATTGGCGGACATTGATATCCCAACTGCCTGCCTTCATATCGACACGTACGCATATACTGAGCGCCGAATCCGGTGGTCAATGCTGTTCGATCACCCAATTGTTTATCATCCGGGATATCGGGCGCGGTTCGAGCGGGCGGGTCACCCGGGCGCCATCACGTTCTATCACGCGGCATGTCGGGACCTCTTCGATAAACCGCCGGTGGATCGCATATTCGACGTCGCTTCGGTGGGGCGCACGCACAACAGTGTCCAAGGTACTCGACGCCGCGTCATGACGGCCCTCAAGGGACGATTTCGACTCAATGAATGGGAGAAGTGGTACAGCTACGAAGAAATGGCCGAAGTGTATCGACATTCCAAAATCGTAGTCAACGTGGCGCGTGACGATTTTCCGCAGGACGCCAACATGCGTGCATTTGAAGCCATGGCTGCCGGATGCCTTCTAATCAGCCGCGTCCCAACTGAGCTGACGGAAATCGGTTTTCAGGAAGGCGTTCATTTTGTCGGTTATCAGAATGAAAGCGAAATTATCGGGTTGATTAGCGAATACCTCTCCCAGAGTAGTGATCTGCGCCGGATTGCCGAGGCTGGCCGTGAAAAGGTTCTGCGGGAACACACGTATGACAACCGGGCCAGTTTCCTTCTGGAGCGAATCGAGGAGTCCGCGGGCCGCTTCTACGCGCCCGCAAGAAAGTGGCCCGAGTGGCGCACCCGCACGAACTACATTGATTACTACGCAGCCAATCGCGTTTTCGAGTGCGCGCACACGCAGTGGCGTCAGCTCGCCACATCTAGCCCGTGGCATGCGTTGAAGGGCGGGTCGGTTGTCGGTCGCGCCTGGCTGGCTGAGATGCGACGGCGCGTCGGCTCGGTGAAGAAAACACAAGCCAGCAAAGTAGAGTCAGATGGATTTCGCATCAACGAACGCTGAAGAAGGCCACGCACGGTGAGAATTCTGATCGCCACTGATGTACCCCGTCGAAAGGAAGCCGGCACAGCGGCTGTTCTGCTGAATCATGCCGCCGAGCTCCGGACACTAGGTCACGATGTTGAAATGTGGTTTTTGGAAGATGTCGTAGACCCGGACGCGTGGCCAAAGCGCCTCGTTGCCTTAACTTTTGCGTTTCGTGTAGCAAAGCGAATCCGAAAAGCGCCAAAGAAGTATGATGTCGTGGACCTTCACGCTCCGGCAGGGTGCGTCTATGGGATTTCGCGCAGAGTCTTGGGATCTAGGGGCACTCCGCCTTACGTCTTTACCATGCAGGGGATACTCGAGCGATATGCACACACGATGCGTCGAGAACACCGCAAGGCGCGAGCATGGCACTTTGGCTGGAAAAACAGGTTATGGCACCGCTTGTATCATTGCACGATGTATGGATGGGCAATCAGGACTGCGGATTTTGGCGTGGCTTCCAATCGCGAGGCGTGGACTTATCCGGAGCTGCGATATGACCGCAATCCCGGCCGGCTGTGGTACGTTCCGAATGGAACGGAGGAGAGCTATTTCATAAGCCGCGAGTATCACGATAAGCCTGTTATTAAACTACTGTTTGTCGGCACCTGGCTTGACCGCAAGGGCGTCTACTATCTTGCGGACTCGTTTCGATTGGTGGCGCAGCAGAAACGCGAGGTGGAATTGACTGTGGCCGGCAGTTTCAGTCCCGGCGACCAAGTGAAACAAATTTTCGCACCAGAGATTCGGGACCGAGTGAACGTGATTCCGTTTGTCAAGCGCGAAGATATGTCCGCTCTGTATGCCGATCACGACATTTTCGTTTTCCCGTCTCTGATGGAAGGAATGCCGCTCGCGCTACTCGAGGCGATGGCGACGGGAATGCCAGTCGTCACTACGGAAACTTGCGGCATGGCGGATGTAGTCGAGGACGGTTTCAACGGGTTTCTAGTGCCGCCTGCAGATACGGCGAGGCTCGTGGGAGCAATTGAGCAACTTTGTGAATCGGTGGAGCTGCGGAAGCGAATGGGACAAGAAGCGCAGCAAACCATGCGGCGCTACACTTGGGCGCGCGTTACTCAAAAGCTGGAAATGGTGCTGTCTTTGGCGGTGCAGCAGGCTGCGGAGCGCTGACTTTGCGTGACACTCTCGTTTTCGCGCTTAAGGTGATTCGATGGAATTAGCACGCCCTGATATCCCCTGGAGCCGAACACATCCAGCTCATCGAGGCGGGGTGTTGAGCTCCCTTAGGGAAACGCACGGACAGCGTGCGTTGACGACAGCTAAGATCCTCTGCAATCAGGCGTCCTACTTCTTTGTGCGTGCAATGCACAATCAAAATCCTCCGAAGCTAGGTTGGCATGCGAGTCCTCGGCACTGGTACCGGTTTCCCTTTTCGCTACGGGGAGAGGTCTTGTGGAGCCCGCAATTGGCAGCCTGGTTCTGTCCGGAAAACGAAGCCTCCATAGAACTCATGCTGCACGAGGCCTTTTACGAACCAGTTGAGTGGGTAGACTTGAGAGAAGGCGATGTTTTCTTGGATATCGGTGCTTTTGTCGGATGGCATACGATCCGAGCGGCCCGAATCGTTGGGCCTTCCGCTCGCGTAATTTCGCTCGAACCCGACCCCATCAATCGGAGGCAGCTTGAGAAGAACCTCGCGCTGAACCACGTAACAAACTGCACCGTGATCCCCCTGGGAGCTTGGTCAAAGACGGGCGAGGATTTAGGCTGGTCCACGGAAAAATCTCCCGATTGCAGCCGTATTGAGGAGAATCAATCTTCAGGGGGCATTAAGACGACGAGGGTGGACGATCTGGTTGCCGAACTGAGATTGACTCGTCTGGACTGGATCAAAATGGATATCGAAGGTGGCGAAGTCGAAGCATTAAAAGGGGCCGATAACACGCTTCGCAATTTTCGCCCTCGCCTATTTGTCGAGGTACACAATACCGTCCAGCCCGTGAAGGATCTGCTCGGGCGATACGGTTATTCGATTGAGCGGGAAGCCTACGATCACTCTCCGGAACCTCACGGCTGGATTCAAGCCCGCGCTTCATGACGCGATGAAACTATGGGTCGCCGCCTGTCCGGTCTCCGGTAGAAATTCCGAGGAGCTAATGGCCCCTGAAAACTGGTCGCGGCGATTCTTCGAGGTGACGGGTCTGTGACAGCAACATCTCGGGCGATCCCATCACTCGATGGGCTAAGAGCTGTATCGGTAGCGATGGTCATTTTCGCCCATGCCGTCGGCCTACAGCCTGGGCGAGAAGTGTTCTTCCCTTTTCCCCAAATCAGTTGGCTTGGACAATCAGGAGTAGATGTTTTCTTCGTGATCAGCGGATTCCTCATTACATATCTCCTGGTCAGGGAAAATGACGCCAAGGGCACGATCAGTCTAAAGAGCTTCTATTTTCGACGTTTCTTTCGAATCTTCCCGCCGTTCTATGTTTATCTGGCCGTGGTGGTAATCCTCTGGATCATGGGCCGCGTTACTGAAGATTCCAGGGACCTCATCAGCGCGGCGACGTACACGTGGGACTACCGACGGAACGGGCAGAATTGGCTGCTAGGACATATCTGGTCTCTGAGCGTAGAAGAACAGTTTTACTTACTCTGGCCGCCATGTCTTCTGCTTCTCGGCAAGAAAAGAAGCACCTATGTAGCGCTCGGCGTCATTTTGCTTTCTCCTGTTTCGCGTTTTCTGACCTACGTGTTTGTGCCATCATGGCGCGGCGCCGAAGGCATCATGCTTCACACGCGCCTGGATATGATCATGTTCGGGTGCGCCATGGCCCTCCTTTGGGAGGACGGCCGATTCAACCGATGGGCAGACAAGTTGCTCCATCCCATGATGTTCGCATTCTCGGTCCTCTACATAGTCATCCTCGCACCATGTCTATCCGCCCGTTTTGAAGGCCGGTACGATTGGCCGGTCGGCTATACGTTGCGCGGGGCCTTAATTTCGATCGTGCTGCTTTATGTGGTGAGGAAACCGATTTCTCTTCCTGGGTGTGTCCTCAACCTCGGGTTTCTTCGCCATGTGGGGATCATTTCTTACAGCCTATACCTTTGGCAACAAATGTTCACTGGGCCGTACTCTTTCCTGTTCCCTTTGAATCTCCTCACCATTTTCGCTTGCGCGGAACTTTCATACTTCCTGATTGAGCGCCCTTCGTTGCGTTTGCGCGATTTGATTGGAGCACGTCTGACGAAGGCGCCCGCGATACCGAGCCACAGTCGCGAGGCCGGCGTAACATAGGCGGCTGGTGGGGCAACAAAGATAGGATCTTTACGCGGTTCAAGCACTTGGCGCTCTTCGAAGTACAATTGAAACGCGGCTGCAACGTCATCGTCGCCGAAGGCCGGCGTGCCAACTAAAATGTGGATTGCACTTCTTGGGCGGCGGGACACGCCTGTTGACGGCGTGGAAGACTACTGCACGTTCCTGGGCAATGCGTTGGGCGCGAGAGGTATCGAGCTGAAACACGCGCGAGTGCCATGGATGGAAAATGGCTGGATCGGGGGTTTGCGTTGGCTGGCGCGAGAGAGCGCCGCGTGGCGTGGCAAATGGGTGATCGTTCAATACACGGCGCTCAGTTGGTCGCGGCGCGGATTTCCATTTGCAGCGCTCGCTGTGGTCGCAATCCTTCGCGGCGGTGGCGCGCGCGTAGCGGTCGTGTTCCACGAACCGCACCGGCAAGGAGGGACGCGTTGGGTTGACCGTTTCCGCGGCGCATGCCAGGACTGGGTTATTCGGAAGTTGTATCGGGGAGCGACGAAAGCCATTTTCGCCGACCCGCTCGGGAAAATCGGCTGGCTGCCGAAAAATGATGCGAAAGCGGCGATCATCCCCATTGGTGCGAATGTTCCGGAGCCAGCAACGCGCGCGGAATTCTCTGGCGCACGGGATGACGAGACGAAGACCGTCGCGGTTTTCTGTCTGACCGAGCCTCCAAAACAGCAACTTGAAGTGGGCGACATTTCCCATGCTGTTCGGTCAGCTGTGACAAACGGATCGAAAGTTCGCGTGGTGTTTCTTGGACGGGGCACCGAAGAGGCGAGAGAAGAAATCGCGCGAGCTTTTTCGGACGTTCCCGTTGAAATTTCCATGTTGGGGATTCTCGGAGATGATGAGGTGAGCGAAACCCTCGCTCGATCCGACGCGATGCTTTGCGTTCGCGATGAAATCACTCCGAGGCGCGGAAGCGTGATCGCCGGAATCGCTTGCGGCGTGCCGATCGTTGGCTATGCCGGAGCCGCGGAAGGTACGCCACTCGCAGAGGCTGGAATTGAGTTCGTTCCGTTTCGCGATCGCGAAGCCTTAGGCAGAGCTTTAAGCCGTGTCCTCGCTGACAGTGATCTGCAGAAGCGCCTCCGCGAGAAAAGTCGCTACGCTCAGCAGAAGTTTTTCTCATGGCATCAGATAGCATCCTCCTATTTTGATTTTCTCGAGCGTGGAAAGAGTTGAAACCTCTATTAAATGTTGAACCGCGCGCACTTACGCCGGCAGCGTCCGCTCATCTGGATCTGATTCGCGGGCTCGCGGCTTGGGCTGTGATGTTGGGCCACCTGCGAGCGCTCTTTTTTGCCGAATTCCAGCAGGTGAACCGTCCCAGCTCTCTTTTGAAGGTAATCTATTTCTTCACGGGCTTTGGAAACGAAGCGGTACTCGTTTTTTTTGTATTGAGCGGATTCCTTATATCTTCGGCAATCCTGGGCAGGCGGGCGTCGGAAACCTGGTCGTGGCGCGATTACGCGATCGACCGCGCGTCCCGGCTATACGTTGTCTTGATTCCGGGACTGTTTTTCGGATTGTTGTGGGACAAGCTCGGGAGCTCTATCTTTGCTTCGACGGGCATCTATTCACATCCTCTGGACAATTTTGCCTTCGCCATCGTCCACACGCGGATGGGGATCGGGACTTTCCTCGGAAACATGTTTTTTCTGCAGACGATCGTTGTCCCCACGTTCGGGTCCAATGGACCGCTGTGGAGCCTGGCCAACGAATTCTGGTACTACGTCCTGTTTCCCGTGGCGCTGGCCGCCGGAATCGCTTGGAAGAAGCGTTCCATTCTCGGCGCAATCGCGCTTACGATTCTCGCGGCGTTGGTGGCGGTTTTCGTGGGATGGCAGATATTGGCAGGCTTCCTCATCTGGTTGGCGGGAACAGTGCTGGTAGTCGCATATTCCAAATGGCCATTCCGGTCAACAGCTCGGCTGGCACTCTATGTCGTTGTTTCTTTGCTTGTGCTATTGGCATGTCTCGTTGCCGCGCGAACGGGAAAGTCGGTCGAACTCGGCAGCAATCTGGCGGTTGGTATTGGATTTGCTCTGTTCTTATTCGGCGTGCTCCACATGAACTGTGGAACCGGTGGCACGAGCTATCCAAGAGTCGCCCACGTTCTAGCCGGATTCTCGTACAGCTTGTATGTGCTGCATTTCCCGTTTCTGCTTTTTCTTAGAGCCTGGATCGTCCCGCCGCAAAGATGGCAGCCGGATGCGGCACATCTGGCACTCGGCGTGGTGATAGGCGTGGCGACTCTCGGCTTTGCCTGGCTTGTCTCGCTGTTCACCGAAAATAAGACTCGCGTTGCGCGGCAATGGATGAGGCACGTGGTCCCCGTCGCCGACAGCGAGTCCCAATGATGATCCATGCGGTTCCAGGATCTGAAGGCGCGTCGCTGATATAGAATGCTGCTGTGCTCGCCGAAACGCAAAATCGAACCAATGTCTGCAGACCGAAGGTTATAAGAGCTTGCTGAGCCCGCGAATCCCCGCCATAAGAAACCAGGCCTTGATTGGCATGAGCCTGTTTGTCCTCGCGCTCTGGCTGGCCTGGATAGTCGGCGGGAAGATTGTCGCTCAGGACATGCGGTCTATCCGGTATGCCGTTCTGATGTTTGCAGGCTGTGTTGTGGTCGTCACGGTATTGCGCAACTGGCGCACGGGCTTCTATCTCTTTTTTGTCTGGATGCTCTTCGAAGACCTCGTGCGGAAGTTCATGGGCAACAACTTGGAGCTTTTTTTCGGCAAGGACGTATTACTGATGTTCGTGTATATCGCGCTCTTCGTGGAGATCCGGCGTGGCCGCGAAAAAACATTTCGTCCGCCGTTTCTTCTATTTCTCAGCTTGTTCGTGTGGCTCGGCGTCATACAAGTGTTTAATCAGAATTCACCCAGCATTTTGTATGGCTTGCTCGGCTTCAAGGTGTATTTCTACTACATACCTCTTCTATTCGTCGGGTACGCGCTGATGCGCAACGACGCTGACCTGCGGAAGTTCCTGGTAGTCAGCGCGGTCCTTGCGGGCGTGATTTCAATCCTGGGAATCATTCAGGCGATCGTAGGCAACACTTTCCTGAATCCGGAAGTCCTGGCTCCGGAACTTGAGGACCTAGGGAATTTGACCAAAGTAACCCCGATGTCCAATCGAGTGCTTTCTCTTCCAGACTCGGTTTTCGTAAGTTCGGGCCGTTTCGACGAATACATCGTCTGGATGTTTATCCTGACCATCGGCACGGCCGCTTATTTCCTGCTTCACACCCCCCGCCACCGCAGGCTCATCTTCGCGGTGGCCGGTATACTCGGCGTCGCAACTCTGTTGAGCGGCTCCCGGAGTACGGTCGTTGGCGTCGTGATGACCGCTGTGGTACTTCCCCTCGTATTTCTATGGGGAGCTCCCTGGCGATGGGGACAGGCGCACCGGTTAGTTAAAGCAATCCGCCGGACTGCTATCGTGACGGCGCTTGCACTTACGGCACTGATTCTGGTGTTTCCGGAAGATGCCGGCTCGCGCATCGCCTTTTATGCAGAGACGCTTGATCCACGGAGCGCAGCGTACGAAGGCGGGACCCGCAGTTGGGACTACCCCATCCAAAATCTTCTTCTCGCTTTTGATCAGCCTAATTGGTTGCTTGGAAATGGCATCGGTACCGCGTCGTTGGGCGGGCAGTATGTCGCCAAGGTACTCGGGACCCGCCCGCTGAATCTTGCTGTCGAACAAGGCTACGGTCAATTGATCGTCGAGATGGGAATCGTTGCTCCTTTTCTTTGGATTCTCTGGACCGCCTCGGTCTTGTATTATTCCTGGAAGGTCGCGCGCCGGTTGCGCGACACACGCCTGTTTCCTGTCGCGTTCGCGATTACCTGGTACGCGTTCATGCTCCTCTACGTGTTCACCTATTCGGGGCTGCCCGCTTATCAGAATTTCATTTCCAATGCATACCTGTGGCTGCTCCTGGGAATTCTCTTCCGATTGCCGGATCTGCTAGTCAGCGTGCAGCCTCCTGGTCTGGTTCCGTTAAAAAGACCGATCCTGCGTGGATTCCAGTTTTGACAGCGGTGAACGAGCGCTTGCAGGATCCAGAGTCTCCAGTGCGAAAGCTCCGCGTTGCGGTCGTTTCGCCGTTCCTCGACAAGCGCCACGGCAGCGAGCGAATCATGACCGAATGGCTGTCCCACCTGCCGGACGTGTTCGACATACATATCTACAGCCAGCGCGTCGAGGACATGGATCCCTCGAAGTTTACCTGGCATCGCATACCGAAATTGCCCGGGCCTCATCTTTTTAACTTTTTGTGGTGGCTTGCCGCCATTCGCCTTTGGGTTTATTGGGGCCGCTGTTTCCGCGGACTGCGGCACGATCTCCTCTTTAGCTCCGGCGCGAATTGGCCAGGCGCCGACGTCATCTGCGTGCATATCGTTTTTTCGGAATACCGTCGTCAGGTTAAGGGCGAAATGAGCCTTTTGCGAAACTCGCTGTGGCATTGGCCGACTCTCGTTCACCGCCATATCTACTACGCCGTCTCCAACTGGCTGGAGCGTCGTGCCTACACGGATCCGGACACAAGCCTGGTGGTCTATTCACAGAAGAGCGCTAGAGAACTTGAACGAGTGTACTGCCGGAGCGATCGAATTCCCGTGATCTACCTTGGACTGGATCATTCCGTATTTGATCCGATAAGCCGGAGCGCCTTGCGCGGCGAGGCGCGCAAAACGCTCGAAATCGCAAAGGACGAGTTTGCGATTATTTTGGTTGGCAACGATTGGCGCAACAAGGGAGTTCCTGTCCTGTTGGAAGCGTTGGAGCTGCTGCGCGAATTGCCGATTCGTTTACTCGTAGTCAGCCGCGAAGATTCGTCGGTCTGTCGGGACCTCGTCAAAGAGAAACAGTTGGAAGGCCGGGTCCGATTCCTGGCTCCGCGCAAGGACATTGAATTCTATTACGCGGCGGCGGATGCTTACGCTGGGCCATCGCTCCAGGACTCTTATGCGATGCCGCCTGCGGAAGCCATGGCTTGCGGCTTGCCGGTAATCGTTTCCGCGGCTGCGGGAGTTTCTGAAATCATTACGGATGGCGAGGACGGCCTGATCCTCAATGATCCCAAGGATGCGATGGCGCTTGCAGCGATGATTCGCCGGTTATACGAAGACGAAGCATTCCGGACGCGGCTCGGCGAAAGAGCCGCAGCTACAACCGTGAAATATACCTGGGAGCACAACGGCCGAGAATTGGCCGCCGTGTTCGAGGACGTCCTGCACAGAAAGGCCGCGCAAGCACCCAGGGAAAAAGCCACGAAGGCGCGCGGTGTCTCCCGAAGATCATGAGCGCTTACTCGCCAAGAGAATATTGGACAAGCGTTGCGGATGAATTTCGTTCCGCGGATGCCGCGGGACTCGCCGCCGTCCTGCATTTCGGCGCGCCGATATGGTTCAACCGGCTGATCGACAAGTTGCAGTTTCGGGCCGTACGGCGGGCCCTTGCGTTGGCGGAGATTTCTCGCGGCGCCCTCGTTCTGGACGTGGGGTGCGGCACGGGCCGGTGGCTGCGTCGCTATCAAGAACTCGGATTTCAGGCCACGGGCGTGGACGCCACCCCCGGGATGCTAGGCCGTGCAATCGAATGCGGGACCACTTCGCCGCTCATCGCGGGGGAAGCTTGCTATCTGCCGTTTGCCGATGCGAAGTTCGATTGTGTCTCCGACATCACCGTGGTACAGCACATTCCTAGATCGCTGCAACCGATGGCCCTGCGCGAAATGGTGCGCGTCCTCAAACCCGGCGGTCGGCTGATTCTCATGGAACTCCTTCGGGGAGAAAACGCACACATCTTCCCTCGGAGTCCACAGGACTGGATCCGGCAGGTTGTTTCCTGCGGAGCAACTCCAATGGGGTGGTTCGGCCAGGAATACTTGCTGCTGGATCGGCTCTTTGTCCGCGTGGCGCAAACGCTCACGGGAGGCGCTTCCAGCCAGGCGAACGCAGACGCGGAGCCTTTGCATCCAAGGTCCCAACATTCCTCGACCGCTCGTCGTATCTTCTGGGCAATCCGGCATGTGACGGCCCCGCTTTCCGCGTGGGCGGATACAGGTGTCGAAAAGATTTGTCCCGCTCGCATTGCCACACACGGTGTCTTCGTGTTCCGAAAATGAGCGCGCCTGAATTTACCTCGCGACGTAATCGAATCGTTGGCCTCTTCCCCGAATTGCTCGGCGTAGGTGGCGTGCAGGAAGCCGGGCGCCTGACCGCTGCGGCTCTGACCGAGATCGCCAGTCGCCACGGATGGTCCGCAGATTTTCTGAGCATCAACGATCCTTCTGGCCCGCATTCTCTTGCCGTAGCGGGGTCCGCAATTTCGTTTCGCGGTTTCGGGCGCGCGAAAGTGTCATTCGTTCTTTCCGCGATCGGCCGGGCGCGCACCACTGCAAAAGGCGGCACACCGATCATCCTCGCGGCCCATCCTAATTTCGCCGTACCCGCCGATTGGATGCGGCGGGCATGCCCGCGCGCCAAAACGATTGTGATGGCGCACGGCGTGGATGTGTGGAAGCCACTGCGATTTTTTCGGCGTCGCGCGCTCCTGCGTGCGAATCTCGTGCTTGCTCCGAGCCGCGACACCGTGCGCAAACTTGTTGAGGTACAAGGCGTCGCGCCGGAAAAGGCCCACAGACTCGCCTGGCCGCTGAGCGCCGGTTTTCTCCGCATGGCCGATGCGTCTGCTGGGCTCCCCGTGCCGCCCGCGTTTCCGCAGACGGGTCCGGTGATCCTGACCGTCGGCAGGTGGGC
>Ga0182018_10001685_pt1 | contig 24399 bp, 33 predicted proteins | sample 812P2MmetaG_FD_120490 | JGI IMG/M metagenome (GOLD analysis project Ga0182018, IMG submission 120490) | Permafrost microbial communities from Stordalen Mire, Sweden - 812P2M metaG | ecosystem: Environmental > Terrestrial > Soil > Wetlands > Permafrost | place: Sweden: Stordalen | collected...
ACGTGGAAGGTGTATTTGCCCGGCGGAATGTAATCGTAATTTGCGGCGCGACTTGTTCCCGCTTCGATCCAATCACTGTCCAACCCCTCGAGGCGATGCTTAAAGCGGACTTTTTCCGGCGCCGTAAAACTCAAGCCGGCGTATTGAAATTCCAACCGGTGCTTGCCCGGCGGAATTTCTAGCCCGGTGACCGGAAGGGCTTCACCGGTCGAAGGCCTGCCGTCCACCAATAGCTTTTCAATGGTGACGGGCGGAGGCAGGGTGTTGGTTTTTACTTCAAGCGGATTCACCACCACCATTCCCCGGCTGGTGCCAAACCACAGGTGGCCATCAGCAGTTTTGCTTCCGGCGGGTTGGCTACCGCCAGAACATTCGAGCGTCGGCATGCCATCGCTCATGCCGTAAGAGATGCACTGAACTGAGCTTTTTATTCTGTCGGCGCATTGCCCAAGCTCGGTCTTGCTCACGCGGATGATCCCGTTATACGAACTCATCCAGAAATAGCCTTGGCCGTCGTCTTCAATGTCGCAGATGACATTGTCGGACAAACCTTGCTTTTCACCAACGGTGGCGAATTTTCCGGCCTTGAACCGGCAAAGGCCGTCGCCGAAAGTTCCAATCCAGATCGCGCCAGTCTCATCCTGGTGAAGGCACTGGACAAACTTGGACTGGAGGTCATCGGGCATGCGACAGGTCGTCAACGTGCCATCCTGCAGGCGGAACAGCCCCTTGCCCGCCATATCAAACCAGATCGTGCCATCTCGTTCCTCGAAGATGCACCGAACAAAGTTGTTAACAAAGGTTTCCTCCTTTCCAAACCACGAAATTTTCCCGACCACATCATAGCGTAACAGCCCCATGCCTGTCCCGATCCATAATCCGCCCTGTCTTGCGGTTAACAGCGCGATCATGGGTGTGACGACCTGCTGCAAGCCCGGCGCTTGCTCAAAATGGCCGCCATGCAGGAAAAACAAACCACCATTCCAGGTGCCGGCATAAAGTCTGCCGGTATTGTCTTCAGCAAGAGACCACACATAAGGATTCACCAACCCATCATTGACCGAATAGTTTGTCCAGCTTCCGTTCTGAAAACGATATGCGCCAGCGCCTTCCGTCCCTACCCACAATGCACCTTCGCGGTCTGCGAAGACCGACAAAATCGCCCGACCCTGCCAGGCGTCGGGCGGCGAAATGGTTTGCAAGCAGCTTTCCCGGACTAGTGCCAGACCCGCGCCGCCCGTCCCCACCCACAGGCCGCCTTCCCGGTCTTCACAAAGCGATAAGATCCAATCAGAAGAAAAACCGGTCGCACGGCTGAAGATCGAGGACTTTCCATTGGGGAATATGAGCGCGAAGCCATGATCCGATGTCGTCCCAACCAACGTTCCATTCCGGGTTTCCACAAGCTTGCCCAACGGCGCTGCATTGAAGGGCGATGCCCCGCGATCTTTTGTCCAATTCCCATCATTCCATTCCCGCACTTGGTTGGTTGTCACCAGCCATAGTCCCCCGTCGCGGGCAGCACCGATACCGATGAAGGCGGTGTTGCTGCTGGCCGCTTCCAATGCAAGCGGAGTCAGCCTTCCTTGGTGCAGCACCGAAATGCGGCCATTGCAGCCAACCCAAACAGTACCCTGCTTGTTGCGGGTCAACTGCAAGTTGCCTGAATAAACACCCTGCTCGGGGGTTAAAACCAAACCGTCGCGGGCTCGCGCCAGAAGACCGTCATCGTTCTGCAACCAAATGTCGCCTGATTCATCGGTGACGATGCCGGTGATTTTTCCGTGCCGCCATTTCACGTTCACCGGACGGGTTTCAAATCTGCCGTCCGCGCAGCGCGTCAGTTCTCCACCTTCGTGACCAATCCATAATGCGCCGTCATCGCTTTCAAACAAGCTGGTCACACGGCTGCTCGCCAGACCAGGTGTGCTGCTGCTTTCAAATTCCGTGAAACGCTCGCCGTCAAACCGCGCCAGTCCGCTGTAGGTGCCGATCCAAATGAATCCATCACTTGTCTGCAGCACGTCTGTCACGGCATTTTGAGGAAGGCCGTCTTCACGCAGCCAGTAATGAGTAGCATAGAATGACCTTTGCAGCGATGTTTCAACCGCTAGACTTCCGTTAAGCAGCAAGAACATGGCCGCGACGACAAGATTGCGGGACAAAGAAGTGGAGACCCCCCATCCAGCTGATCGGAGGCGCAAACGGGCAGCCGGGCAGAAAATCTCTTCGATGAGCGGGTTTAATCGCCGAGCCATTATCTTTCGCATTCTGTCACGACATTCCAACATTCATTCGTTCCAGGCAAGTCTAATGAGAAATTTGCCGCTCGAAAAACCTATGTTAACTTGTATTGTGGGAATTCCTGCGCGGCGGCAGTGCGAGGCGGTTCAGTAACAGTCGCCTTGTAAATATTGCTTCCCTGCTGGAGAAAGACCGGTATCGTTTCGTCCGTTCAAATCATTAATGATACCATGAATACTTTGAAAATAAAAAAATTTTATCGCATCGCGCCACTGTTCCTAATCAGCGCATTCGCCGGCCACGCCTCTGAACTGCCCATAACGCCGGGTCCATTTCAGCCGACAATGGATTCGCTGACGAATTATTCGTGTCCGGCGTGGTTTCGCGACGCCAAGTTCGGCATCTGGGCACACTGGGGTCCGCAAGCGGTGCCGATGGAAGGCGACTGGTATGCCCGTAAGATGTATCAACAGGGCACGCCGGATTACAAAGACCACCTCGCACGCTGGGGCCATCCGTCCACAAATGGCTGGAAGGACATAATTCCACTGTGGAAGGCTGAAAAGTGGAATCCAGAAAAACTGATGGAACTTTACAAAAAGGCCGGCGCGAGATACTTCGTGAGCATGGGGTCGCATCACGACGATTTCTTCCTGTGGAATTCGCCGCTGCATAAATGGAATGCGGTGAATTATGGCCCGCACCGCGACGTCGTCGGCGACTGGCAAAAGGCGGCGAAGAAAAATGGCCTGCCTTTCGGAGTCTCGGAACATCTCGGCGCAAGTTTCACATGGTTTCAAGACAGTCACAAATCCGACCGATCCGGTCCGCTGGCGGGTGTGCCGTATGACGGTGCCAATTCAAATTATTGGGATCTCTACCACTTTCCCGCCGAAAAAGGCGATACAGAATGGTATTCAGACAATCCGCGATTCTCTTGAAGATGGCGATGCGACTCCATACTCGGCAGACGATGAACCTTTCGATGAAGAATTTGGCAAGCCATATTTCGGCCTGTATGGAGTTGGTGAGGACGGAAAACTTGAATATATCGTTGACCGCCGAACCTATTCAGAAATTTTGAGTCTTGTACAGAAGCTCGCGCCCGGGGTGATGTTTCCCGCCGCACCGATTTTCACAAAATCCAAAATCACAAACATGGCGAAAGATTAAATGGCTGATGTGTTTTCCAGAAAAAAGCGTTCCGAAGTCATGTCGCGCATCCGCTCGCGCGGGAACAAACAGACGGAAATCGCGCTGGCAAAATTGCTGCGCCGGCACAAAATCACCGGCTGGCGGCGGCAGATTCAGATTGGCGGCAGGGCCGCGTTGCTGCGCGGCCCAATAATCAGGGCGGAACGGCAACACCGCCCTGCCACCTTTCGCGTGCGGCCGGACTTTGTTTTCAGGCAGGCACGGCTCGCACTGTTCGTGGACGGTTGTTTCTGGCACGGTTGTCCCAAACACGAAACCAAGCCTAAAAATAATCGAACATTTTGGCGTCGCAAACTTTCCGCAAACAAGAATCGCGACACTCTCGTGACACGAACATTGCGCAGGGCAGGGTGGCGCGTGCTTCGCATCTGGGAACATGAGCTTGCACGGAAGAACGAGACGCAATTGTTAAAAAGAATTCAGCGGGTTTCGCTGACACGAATTTCACAAATCAGCGCGAATTGAATTGCCGTTTCCAAGTGGGTGAAATATACTGTGTTCAGCGTTGTTATTGCTGGCGCGGGTTGATTGTAGCGGGATTGGTTCGCTGTTCTTTTTAAATCAGATTCGGTTCAGCGTAATTGATACGTTTTTACCAAACGAACCCAAGTTAGAACTGTCCGGTTATCGGCAAAATCGGTAATAAAGACGGGATTAAAATTAGTTTTTAGCAGTTCAGAAACGCGTTCAACGGCTGGCAAAACGAACCCAAACAAAGCCATCCTGGCCCGCTCCATCCGGCTAAATCCGGGTAAGTCCGACCGTTGAAAATCGGGTGCGGTCAAACCCAGTCAAACCTAATCAAGGTAAATCCAACCTAATCCAACCAAATTTGATCAACTGGTCTTGGTTGTTCCGTCCGGTTTGGGAGAGCATCTAAAATTTCTTAAAAAACCTCTTGCATCCGGTTTTGTATTTGATATTTTCTGCGTTCCGTTTTGCCTGAAAAGCCGGATGGACAGCATGTTTGTGGACCGATAACTGATTCCCAGCAGGGACAGGAATGATGGCCTGCCAACTTCAAAGTTGCTGACAAAACTTTAGTCATTATGCCAGTTAAAACATTTAGACCGCTAACGCCGTCCACGCGATACATCACGATCGCGGACTTTAGCGACATCACGAAGACGACGCCGGAGAAGTCGCTGGTCGTCACGCGCAAGAAAACCGGTGGCCGCAACCACTACGGTCGCGTGACCGCGCGCGGCATCGGCGGCGGTCACAAGCAGAAAATCCGCCTGGTGGATTTCAAGCGCAACAAGCACGGCATCGAATCCACGGTGACGGCGATTGAATATGATCCGATGCGTTCGGCGCGTCTGGCGTTGCTCGATTACCAGGACGGCGAGAAGCGTTACATCATCGCGCCGGTCGGCGTGAAGGTCGGCGCAAAAATTTCCAGCGGTCCGACGGCCCCCCCCGAAATCGGCAATGCGCTTCCGCTCAAGGCGATTCCGGTCAGCTCGGCGATTCATAACATTGAAATCACTCCCGGTCGCGGCGGACAGATGGTCCGCTCGGCAGGCGGTTCGGCGACGTTGATGTCGCGCGACGAGGGTTACGCGCAAATCCGTCTGCCGTCGGGCGAAATCCGCAAGATCAACGAAGAGTGTTACGCGACGATTGGCCAGGTCGGAAATACGGAGCACGAAAATGTGATTCTCGGAAAAGCCGGTCGCACGCGGCATCGCGGTCATCGCGGCATCACGCGTGGCGTGGCGCGCAACCCGGTTGACCATCCGAACGGCGGCGGTCAGGGCAAATCCAAGGGCGGCGGCGGCTGGCAGCAGTTGGTTTCGCCGTGGGGCTTTGTCGCGAAGGGCGGCAAGACGCGCGCGAAATACAAAACCTCGAACCGTTTCATCGTGGTCCAGCGAAACGGTCTGCCGATGAAGAACAAATAATTTTTATGGGACGTTCGATTAAAAAGGGTCCGTTTGTAGATTTCAGCCTGCTGGACAAAATCCAGAAGGCGAAGGCCTCGAACCAAAAGACGCCGATCAAGACGTGGTCGCGCCGCTCGACCATCACGCCGGATTTCATCGGCCTGACGTTCACGGTTCACAACGGCAAGATTTTCAACCCGGTGTTCGTGACCGAAAACATGGTGGGTCACAAGCTCGGCGAATTTTCGCTGACGCGCACGTTCAAGAAACACGGCGCGCACACGGCCAAGGCGGAGGCCAAATAGTTTTATGGAAGCTTTTGCAATTTTGAAAAACGTGCCGATGTCCGCGCAGAAAATGCGCGAGGTCGTGCGGCAGGTTCAGGGTCTGGGCGCGCTCGAAGCGATGGCGGTGCTGCAGATCGTTCCGCGCAAGGGCGCGCGGCTCGTGTCCAAGGTGCTCCGTTCGGCGATTGCCAACGCGGAGAACAACAAAAATTTGAAACCGGAAACCTTGCGCGTGAAGGAGGCGGTTGCCGGAACCGCGACGACCCTCAAGCGTTTCACCCCGAAGGCGCGCGGCTCGGCCGGTCCGATCCTCAAGCGTCGTTGCCACATCAAAATCACGGTTTCGGACGAATAATCGGTATGGGACAAAAAACAAATCCAATCGGTCTGCGCGTCGGCGTCAACAAAGACTGGCGTTCGAAGTGGTATGCCAACAAAAAGGAATTTGGCGCGCTGCTGACCGAAGACCGCAAAATCCGGGAATTTCTGAAAAAGAAACTCGAAGGGGCGTCCGTGCCGAAAATTTTGATCGAACGCGCCACGAGCCGTTGCCGTGTCACCATCATGACGGCGCGTCCGGGCGTGGTCATCGGCCGCAAGGGTTCGGAAATTGACAAGCTCAAGGACGATTTGAGCAAGATGACCGGCAAGGAAGTTTACGTGGACATCGTCGAGGTGAAGACGCCGGAACTCGACGCGCAGCTCGTCGCGGAAAATATCGCGTTGCAGATGGAGCGCCGCGTGTCGTTCCGCCGCGCGATGAAAAAAGCGTTGCAGACGGCAAGGGATTTTGGCGCGGAAGGAATCAAGATCCGTTGCGCCGGACGTCTGGGCGGCGCGGAACTGGCGCGCACGGAATTGTATCACTGGGGCCGGGTGCCGTTGCACACATTGCGCGCGGACATTGATTATGGATTCGCGGAAGCGCTCACGGTTTACGGCAAGCTTGGCGTGAAATGCTGGATCTGCAAAGGTGAGAACAAGCCGAAAAAAACCGTGGTGGCAACGCCCATTGTGCCGCCCGCGCCGGCTGAACCCTTCGCCGGTTGATTTGGAAAAGATTTAGAAAAAGATTTTTGTTATGGCAATGCAACCAGCAAGAGTGAAGTTTCGCAAGATGCACCGCGGCAGCCGCAAGGGCACGGCGCGCAGCGGCCACACGGTGGCGTTCGGCGAATACGGATTGATGGCGCTGGAGCGTTGCTGGATGGACGCGAAGCAGATCGAGGCCGCGCGCGTGGCGATTGCCCGCAACATGAAACGCCACGGTAAAATGTGGATCCGCATTTTTCCGCAAAAGTCTTTCACGAAGAAGCCGCTCGAAACGCGAATGGGCAAGGGCAAGGCGCCGTTGGAAGGCTGGGTGGCGGTGATCCGTCCGGCGAACGTGCTGTTCGAGGTGGATGGCGTGACGGAAGCGATTGCGCGCGAGTCAATGCGGCTGGCGGCGACGAAATTGCCGATCAAAACAAAATTTATTTCACGGCATCATCACGCGAGCTAAACGGTTATGAAATTTGCTGAATCCAAAGACATGACGCTGGTTGAGTTGTCGGCCAAGAGCCGCGACCTGCGCCACGAAATGTTCAATCTGCGTCTGCAGCAGGCGAGCGCGCAACTGGAAAAACCCGCGCGGCTGCGGACGTTGCGCAAGGACATCGCGCGCATCGAGACGCGCATCTCGCAACTGCGGAACAAGGCGGCTTAATTTTTTGTATGGCTGAAACTGTAAATCAAACGGAAGTGAAGCGCGGCAACCGCAAGGAACGCGTCGGCGAGGTCGTCTCGAACAAAATGGCCAAGACCATCGTTGTCAAGGTCGAGCGGCGTTTTCCGCACGCGCAATACAAGAAGATTGTCACCGCCTACAAGAAATTTTACGCGCACGACGAGAAAAACGAGGCCAGGGTCGGCGACCGCGTGCGCATCGAGGAAACACGGCCATTGTCAAAAACCAAATGCTGGCGGCTTGTCGAAGTCGTCGAGCGCGCCGTGCAGGAAACGTCGGCGGCGGCCTGAATAATTTTTTATGTTGCAAATTCGTTCCAGTTTGGATGTCGCGGATAACACGGGTGCCAAGGTGGCTTGGAACATCGGTGTGACGGGCCGCAATCAGACGTATGCCGGCATCGGCGACGTCATCAAGGTTCACATCAAGGTCGCCGCGCCGGATGGCACGGTGAAAAAGGGCGAGGTTCATGACGCGGTGGTCGTCCGCACGCGGCAGATCATTCCGCGCGCCGATGGTTCGTATCTGCGCTTTGACCGCAACGCCTGCGTGATCATTGACAAGGAATTGAATCCGAAGGGCACGCGCATTTTCGGGCCGGTGGCGCGCGAGTTGCGCGACCGGAAGTTCATGAAGATTATTTCACTCGCGCCGGAAGTGCTCTAAAAATTTATGAAGTTTCATGTGAAAAAAGGCGACGACGTGGTCGTGCTGGCCGGGAAGGAAAAAGGCAAGCGCGGCAAGATCATCGCCGTGATGTCGGACAAGCAGCGCGTCATCGTCGAAGGCGTGCAGATGATCAAGCGGCACACGCGCAAGAGCCAGCAGCATCCGCAGGGTGCGATTGTCGAACGCGAAGGCTCCATCCACGTTTCCAACGTGATGGCGGCGGCCAATTTTGAGGCGCGCGCAGTGAAGCGCGGCGCGACTCCGGCCCCGGCGGCGAACTAAAAAGATTTGTCACGGCCAAATCCGTGACGCGATAAAATGAAAGCCAGACTTTACGAAAAATATAAGAAGGACGTTGTGCCCGCCTTGAAGGAGAAGCACAACTACAAGAACATCCATCAGATTCCGAAGATGGTGAAGATCGTCGTGAACATGGGTGTGAGCGCCTCGCTTGAAAAGGGCGCGCTGGAAGACGCGGCCAAGGATCTGTCGGCGATCACCGGGCGCAAGCCGGCCATCAGCAAGTCGCGCCACAGCATCGCGCAGTTCAAATTGCGCGAAGGCCAGTCCATCGGCTGCCGCGTCACGTTGCGCAAGGACGTGATGTATGAATTTTTTGACCGGCTCGTGGCGACGGCGCTGCCGCGCATCCGCGATTTTCGCGGATTGTCGCCGCGCAAGTTTGACGGTCGCGGCAATTACACGTTTGGCGTGAACGATCAGGCGATTTTCCCGGAGATTGAACTGGAAAAAATCAAGCGGACGCAGGGCATGGACATCACGATTGTGACCGACGCGGGCGACAACGCCCACGCGCTGGATTTGCTGAAGCTGATGGGTTTTCCGTTTGCAGAGAAATAATTTTATGGCCAAAAAAGCATGGTTGGAACGCAATAAGAAGAAGCAGGAGACGGTGAAGAAATTCGCCGCGATCCGTGCCGAATTGAAGGCGAAGAAGGATTACACCGGCCTGACGAAGCTGCCGAAGAACGCCAGCCCGACGCGCGTGGTCAACCGCTGCTCGTTCAGCGGCCGCCGCCGTGGTTATCTGCGGAAGTTCGGCTGTTCGCGTTTGACGTTCCGCGAGGCGGCATTGAACGGTTTGATTCCGGGTGTGGTGAAAGCAAGCTGGTAAATTTTATGAGCGATCCGATTTCTGATATGTTGACCCGCATCCGCAACGCCGGACGGGCGCTGCTGCCGGCGATTGAACTGCCGCATTCGATCATCAAGGAAAATGTGGCGAATATTTTGAAGCAGCAGGGTTACGTCACCGACGTGGCGGTGGATGGCAAGCCGCTGAAGAAGCTGAAAATCCGTCTCAAGTATGACGGCAAGAAAAGCGTCATCGAAGGCCTGAAGCGCATCAGCAGGCCGGGTTTGCGCAGATACGTCGGCGCAACAAAAATTCCGCGCGTGCGCGGCGGCCTGGGCGTGGCGATTGTGTCCACCTCCGAAGGCGTGATGACCGACGCGCAGGCGCGCAAAAAAAATCTGGGCGGGGAATTGCTCTGTTATATCTGGTAAAAAAGTTATGTCGCGAATTGGAAAACAACCGATTGCCGTTCCGCCCAAAGTCAAGGTGGAGATCAAAGGGCAGAAAGTTTCAGTCGAGGGGCCGAAGGGCAAGCTCAACTGGGAACTGCCGAAGCGCACCAGCCTCAAAGTTCAGGACGGCCAGATTGTCGTGAGCCGCGAAGGCGACGACGCGCAAGCCAAGGCGTTGCACGGCTTGAGCCGCGCGCTCGTCAACAACATGGTCAAGGGCGTGGCCGAAGGTTTTGTCAAGAAGCTTGAGATTCAGGGCGTCGGTTTCAAGGCCGCGGTTCAGGGCAGGATTGTGAATCTTTCGTTGGGCTATTCGCATCCGCTGAATTACACCATTCCCGACCAGATCAAGGTGACGGTCGAGGAAAACACGAAGCTGACCATCGAAGGCCCGGACAAAATGATTGTCGGCAAGGTCGCTTCGGAGATCCGCGCCTTCTATCCGCCGGAACCATACAAGGGCAAGGGCGTCCGCTATGCGGGTGAACACGTCGAGCGCAAGGAAGGCAAGACGGTTCAATAATAAATTTTGGTTCACGGCCCAATCCGTGACGCATAAACATGAGAACGGAAAAAAAACAGAAATTGGCGCAACTTCGCCGCTGGCGGATTCGTAAAAAAGTGACCGGCTCGAAGATTCGTCCGCGCATGACGGTGCGTTTCACGAACGAAAACATCCACGTCCAGTTCATTGACGACGATGCCGGCGTGACGCTCGCGGCAGCTTCGTCGGTCAGCAAGTCCGCGCCGAAAGATGTGGCGGCAAATGTGAACGGCGCCAAAACCATCGGCGCGCTCGCGGCGAAACATGCCTTGGACAAGGGCATCAAGGAAGTGGTGTTCGACCGTGGCGGCGCGCGTTATCACGGCAAGGTCAAGGCACTGGCGGATGCGGCGCGCGAAGCGGGATTAAAATTTTAACCTGAATATAATACTGTGGCTGAAATCAATAAAACTGGTGGTGACGGGCAGCGCGGATCGCGCGGCGGCCCGCGTGGACGTCGCAAACCGCCCGGCGAAGGTTCCGACGGCGGATTTGGCGGCTCGGGCGAAGAATTGGTCGAGAAGGTTGTGTTCATCAACCGTTCCGCGAAAGTCGTAAAGGGCGGACGTCGTTTCAATTTCAGCGCGCTGGTGGTCGTGGGCGACAAAAAAGGGCGTGTCGGTGTCGGTCTGGGCAAGGCCGGTGAAGTGGCGGACGCGATCCGTCGCGGCGGTGAACTCGCCCGCACGCAGATGGTTTTCGTTTCCCTCAAGGATACGACCATCCCGCACGAAGTTTTTTGCGCCTTTGGCGGTGCGAAAGTTTTGCTGCGCCCCGCTTCGCCGGGAACTGGAATCATCGCCGGCAAAAAAGTTCGCGCGGTGCTGGAGTCCGCCGGCGTGAAGGATGTTTTGACCAAATCACTCGGCTCGAAAAACGCGGCCAACGTGGTGAAGGCGACGCTCAAAGGTTTGTTGAGCCTCCGCTTGCGTGAAACGATTTACAAAAGCCGTGGTTTGGAAATCAAGAAGGTGGAAACGCCACAACCGCCGTCGGCGACTCCGCCAACCGCTTAAAATTTTATGCGACTGCACAATCTTAAACCCCGTCCCGGCGCGAAACATCGCACGAAACGTCTCGGTCAGGGCGAATCCAGCGGCCACGGCAAAACCAGCGGTCGTGGCGGCAAAGGTCAGACGGCGCGCTCCGGCAGCTCGGTCCGCATCGGTTTCGAAGGCGGCCAGATGCCGCTTATCCGCCGCATCCCCAAGCGCGGTTTCAACAACGCGCGGTTCACGACCAGGTATAACGGCGTGAACGTGGACGACTTGAACAAGTTTGACGACGGTGCGCGCGTGGACGAACTGGCGCTGAGCGCGGTTGGTTTGTCCAATGGCCGTTCCGACGGCATCAAAATTCTCGGCACAGGCGAATTGTCCAAAAAGCTCACGGTGATCGCGAGCGCGTTCAGTGCTTCGGCCAGGGCGAAAATTGAAGCCAAAGGCGGCACCTGTGAAGTCGTGAGCCGCAAACCCGCAGAACCGGCGAAGGCCTGACGCCGGACAGATTCATGTTCCGCTCCATTTTCAACACGTTCGGCAACTGCGTCAAAATCCCGGAGCTGAAGTCCCGTATTTTGTTCACGCTCGGCGTGCTGACGGTTGTCCGTCTGACGGCATGGATTCGTATTCCGGGTTTGAACGGCACGGCGCTTCAGAATTATTTCGACAGCCATTCCCAAGGCGGCGGGATGATGGGAATGTATAATACGTTTGCCGGCGGCGCGATGGAGCGTTGCGCCGTTGGTGCGCTGGGCATCATGCCGTATATCAGCGCGACGATCATCATCCAATTGCTCACGGCGGTCTGGCCGAAATTGAGCAAGCTGGCGCGTGAGGAGGGCGGTCGCTCGAAAATCATCCAATACGGACGCTATCTGACGGTGCTGCTGTGTCTGGGACAGGGATTGTTTTTTGCCATCGGCTGGGAAAATCCAACCAAATTATTTCCGGGCATTCAAGACCAGCTCGTTTTGGACATCAATCACATCTGGTGGTATCGCATCCAGACGGTGCTGATCATGACGACGGCCACGATGTTGCTCATGTGGCTGGGCGAACAGATCACTGAACGCGGTATTGGTAACGGCATTTCCCTGGTCATCACCATCGGCATTGTGGCACGGCTGCCGCTGGCTGAAAGAGGACTGAAAGACATGTTTTTCCCCGCTGGCGGCGGCGAGAACCACGCAAATTTTGGCATATTTATAATCATGGTTTTACTATTGGTAAGCGTGGTGGCGGGAGTCATCGCGGTGACACAGGCGCAACGGAAAATCCCCGTGCAATACGCCCAGCGCGCCGTCGGTCGCAAGATGTATCAGGGCGGAACGTCGTTCATGCCGCTCAAGGTGAATTATGCGGGGGTCATGCCGATCATTTTTGCACAGTCCATTTTGATGTTTCCACAACCGATTTTTTTGGGCTTGGGAAATTATTTCAGCCAGCCGTTTTTGAAAAACCTTTTTATCGGCATCGCGCAGGCGCTCAATTCCGGCTCGGTCACTTACCTGTCGTTTTATGCGCTGATGATTTTGTTCTTCTCGTATTTCTGGGTGGCGACGCAGTTCAACGAAATTCAAATCGCCGACGACCTGAAAAAGAACGGCGGCTACATTCCGGGCGTGCGTCCGGGGCAGGGGACGAGCGATTATTTGCACAAGGCGATGAGCCGGATCACGCTGGCGGGCGCGATTTTCCTGACTATCATTGCGACGATCCCGATTATTTTGTCGAAGGAAATGAACATTCCGTATAACGTGGCGTCATTTTTCGGCGGTACGAGCGTGTTGATCACCGTTGGTGTTTTGCTCGACACGATGCGCCAGATTGAATCGCATTTGATGATGCGCCACTACGACGGCTTCTTGAAAAAAGGCCGCCTGCGCGGACGATTCTAGGCCGCGTTTGTGGACAAGATTATTCTTAAAAGTGGAGTAGATTTGGAAGCAATGCGTTCGGCATGCGCGGTGGCAGGGAAAGTGTTGGACGACATCATCGCGTTCGTCAATCCGGGCGTGACGACACGGCAGATGGACGAATTTGCGGCGGTGCGGATGAAATTTTACGGCGCAAAGAGCGCGTTTTTGGGTTATCGCAAGTATCCGTGCCACACTTGCATTTCGGTGAACGAAGAAGTTGTTCACGGACTGGCGAACGAACGCGAACTGCGTTTCGGCGACATCGTGAGCGTGGATGTCGGAGTGAGTTACAAGGGTTTTATCGGCGACAACGCGCGGACGGTCGCGGTGGGCGGCTGCGGAGTTTTGGCGCAGCGGTTGTTGGACGTGACGGAGCAATCGCTGTATTTGGGCATCGCGGCGGCGGTTCCGGGAAATCGCGTGACGGACATTTCGCGCGCGATTCAGGATTTTGTCGAAGGCAACGGGTTCAGCGTCGTGCGGGAATTTGTCGGGCACGGTGTCGGTCGCTCAATGCACGAAGAGCCGCAGGTGCCGAATTTTGTTGATCGAAAGATGGATCAAAAGTTGCATGCGGGAATGACTTTGGCGATTGAGCCGATGGTCAACGCGGGTTTGCCCGACATAAAAATTTTGAAAGACGGCTGGACAGTCGTTACGCGGGATGGTTCAATATCCGCTCATTTTGAGCATACGGTGCTGGTCACCGAAAACGACCCGGAGATTTTGACATGGCTGACGCCTTCCAAGTTGAAGGTCGCGTGATTGAAGTTTTGCCGAACGGCACCTGGCGCGTGGAACTGGAAAACGGTCACCGGTTGACGGCGTTCGTCAACGGAAGAGCGAAGAAATTTTTTGCCGGGTTGAAAGCCGGCGACGAAGTGAAATTGCAATTGACGCCTTACGATTTGTCCGTGGGGCGGATTTTGGTGGAAACAAAAATTTAAGATGAAAGTCAGAGCGTCAGTCAAAAAACTGTGTGAGCATTGCAAAGTGGTGCGCCGTCGCGGTGTCATCCGGGTCATCTGCTCGAACAAACGTCACAAACAACGTCAGGGTTGATTTAATTTTATGGCACGCATCATTGGTGTTGAAGTTCCGCCGAACAAGCGCATAGACATTGCTCTGCGCTACATTTACGGCATCGGCCCCGTCAACGCGCTCGAGATTCTCGAGCGCGCGAACATTGACCGTTCGATCCGCGCGAAGGATTTGACCGAGCAGCAGCTTTCCCAGATCGTTCACGCGATTCAGGAAGGCAAATACGTCATCGAAGGCGATCTGCGCCGCGAACTCGGCATGAACCTCAAGCGTCTGCAGGGCATCAAATGCTATCGCGGCGTGCGCCACATGCGCAGCCTGCCGGTGCGCGGCCAGCGCACACAGACCAACGCCCGCACGCGCAAAGGTCCGCGCAAGACGGTTGGCGTGCAACGCAACCCGAATGCCAAGACCGGCATCCACTAAAAATCTGAATTGTTGTTATGGCCGAAGAAATAAAAAAGAAATCCGCCCCGAAAAAAGAAGGAAAGCCCGCAGCCGAAGCTGGGGGAAAAAAAGCCGTGCCCGCTGTTGCTCTGGAAGCTGCCGCGATTGCGGAAACGCCGGTCACCGTCGCTGCGCCAACTGCGGCTGAACTTTTGGGTGAGGACGCCAATGCCAGGAAAATCGTCAAGGCCAAGCACGCGAAAAATGTTGTCACGGGCGTCGCAAACATTCTGGCCACGTTCAACAACACCCAGGTCACCATCACCGACGCGCAGGGAAATCTCATTGGCTGGTCCAGTGCCGGTCGCGTCGGTTTCAAAGGTTCGCGCAAAAGCACCGCTTACGCCGCGCAACAAGTCGCTCAGGACGCCGCCCGTCAGGCGATGGCGCATGGCATGAAGGAAGTGGAAATCCGCGTCAAAGGTCCCGGCTCCGGTCGTGAATCCGCCATCCGCGCGCTTCAGGCAATTGGTTTGGAAATCAGCTCGATCAAAGATGTGACGCCGATTCCGCACAACGGCTGCCGTCCGCGCAAAAAACGCCGCGTCTAATTCCCGCAACTCTCAACTCTCAACTAAAACATGGCTCGTTATACAGGTCCCCGCGTCCGCATCAGCCGCCGTTTCGGAATTCCGATTTTCGGCCCGACGAAATATCTTGAACGCCGCAACTACGGTCCCGGCGTCCACGGCCCGAAGTCGCGCCGCAAAGCCACCGATTACGGTCTCGGTTTGATTGAGAAGCAGAAACTGCGTTACTACTACGGTTTGATGGAAAAACAGTTTCGTGGCGTTTACGAAAAAGCATTGCGCCGGCGCGGTGTCACCGGCGAACAAATGCTCCAGATTTTGGAGACACGCCTGGACAACGTCGTTTTCCATCTCGGTTTTGCGAACACCCGCGCCGCCGCGCGCCAGATGGTTTCGCACGGCCACATCACGGTCAAGGGCCGCAAGGTCAACATTCCGTCGTATGCGCTGAAAGTGAACGATGTGATTGGAGTCAAAAATCATAATGTGTCGCGCCAGCTGGCGACGAAGAATTTGGAAGTCGCCACCAGCCGCGCGGTGCCGGACTGGTTGTCGTTGAACAAGGAAGAGTTCAAGGGCACGGTCATGCGCATCCCGACGCGCGACGAAATCCAGCCGATTGCCAACGAGCAGGCGGTTGTCGAATTTTATTCCCGCTGAACAGTAAACACAAAAAACAATTATACGGATTCCTCCGATTGCGGGAATAAACGTCGGAGGAGTCAGATTGAAATTGTTGAAAGGAAAACATGCCAGTTCGTTTAGGACGTTTCGAAATGCCCAAGCGGTTGCAGAAGGAAGAATCCAGCGCCACCGCCACCTACGCAAAATTTGTCGCCGACCCGTTTGAAACCGGTTACGGCCACACCATCGGCAACTCGCTTCGCCGCGTGCTGCTCTCCTCGCTCGAAGGCGCGGCCATCACCTCGTTGAAGGTGGACGGCGCGATGCACGAGTTCGCCACGATTGACGGCGTCGTCGAGGACGTGACCGACATCGTTTTGAATCTGAAAAAGGTCAAATTCAAGGCGCACAGCCGCGATGAACAGTCCCTGTTGCTTTCAGTCAACAAGGAAGGCGAAGTGACCGCCGCTGACATTCAACTCAATCAAAATGTCGAACTGGTCAATCCCGACCAGATTATCTGCACGCTCGACAAAAAGAAAAAATTCGAGATGGAGTTGACCGTGAAAGTCGGTCGCGGTTTTTGTCCGAGCGACGAAAACAAAAAGCCCGGCCAGCCCATCGGTGTCGTGGCGATTGATACCATTTTCTCCCCGGTTACGCGCGTGCGTTACGCCGTTGAAGCCGCCCGTGTCGGCAACCGCACCGATTACGACCGTTTGGTTCTCGAAGTCTGGACTGACGGACGCCTCACGCCTGACGACGCGCTCACACAGGCGTCGGCGATTCTGGCGCATCACCTCGACGTTTTTGTCGGCTACGACAAAAACGCGATTGAATTCGAGGAAGCCGCCGACAAGCAGGACGAAGAACAGTCCAAGAAGAAAAAATTGCTCGCCATGAGCGTGAACGAAATCGAATTGAGCGTCCGCGCGGCGAACTGTTTGAACAACGCGAACATTACCACCGTCGGCCAATTGGCGATGAAGAGCGAGCAGGAAATGCTCAAGTATCGTAATTTCGGCAAGAAGTCGTTGAACGAAATCAAGGACAAGCTGACCGCCCTGGGCCTCGCCCTCGGCATGAGTTTTGAGCCGGGCTTGATTGACAACACGCCGAAGGAAGAACCGAAAGAGGAGTAAGGAATTTTATGCGCCATCTTAAAAGAACGGCCAAACTGGGTCGCACGTCCGAGCATCGTAATGCGATGCTGGCGAACCTCGTTTGCAGCTTGATTGAACACAAGCGCGTGACGACGACTTTGGCGAAGGCCAAGGCCGCGCGTTCTGTCGCCGAAAAATTGGTCACGCTCGGCAAGCGCGGCACCCTCCATGACCGCCGCCTTGCGGTGGCGCGTTTGCATCAGGAGGACGCGGCAAAAATCCTGTTCAAGGACATCGCGCCCGCCTTCAAGGATCGCAAAGGCGGCTACACCCGCATCATCAAGATGAACCAGCGCAACGGCGACGCCGCCCAGCGTGCGATTTTGGAATGGGTGGATTTTGTGGCCGAAGCCCCGGCGGTAACGGAAGATGCGGCGGCAACGGAAACCAAGCCGGAAGACAAAAAGTAATTTCGTTTCAAACACAAAGGCCGCCCAACCGGGCGGCCTTTTTAGTGCAGGCAGAAAAACAGGAACAGCCCGGTCAGGATCAGGGCGGTCAACCACCAAAACCAGTGGATGCCGCGCGGACGTGCCTGGCCGGAGTTGAATTCCTCCTTCACAAATTCGTCGTAATCAAATTCTTCGTCCGGCAAACCAGGACTGCTTGCATGGGCAGTTTCCGACCAGCCGGATTTTTCATCAGAACCACATTCGGGACAGGCCTTCGCGTTGCGTGGCACGTCCGCGCCGCAGTTGGGGCAGGATTCCGGTGGTTTCATCCGCCGACGCCCGCATATTCCTCATCCGTCCTCAAATCGAGTCCCATCAGGATGTAGTCGTGCGAGATCGCCTGCATATCCTTGACGTAATCTTCCAGTCGCATCAACTGGCCGAAGCCGAGCATCGCGAACATTTTCATGGCAGTTTCCTGCTCGCCGATGAATTCCGCCTCGACCCTTTCCAGCCCTGCGCGCCGCGCGATGTCCAGAATTTCGGCGATGAGCGCGCGCGCCAGTCCGCGTCCGCGAAATTCGGGATGCACCGATACGCTCACGCGCCCGATCTGCCGCTTCCAGCCGCCCAACTGCTGGTGCAGCGTCGCCACGCCGGTGATTGTCCCGCCAAGCAACCCAACCAGCGGCAGGTTGCGTCCGTAATCAATGTTGTGGCACCAGTCGCGGATGATCTTGATGTCCGTCACGCGATGCTTGATGAACATCCGTTCCGGTTCGGGAATGCCAAGGAACAACTGGTGAAAATCCTTTTCATCGGCCTTGTGCAACGGGCGCAACGTGGCCTTCTTGCCGTCCTTGAGCACGATGGTTTTTGGAAATGTCTGAAGTTCAAGTTCGATGCTGTATGACATGATTTTCTTTCTGGTTTAATGCGACTCTGCGTGAAATTTTCCGCGCCTGCAACTCAATAAAACCGCGATGATTCGCCGGCAATGCCGTTGACCCGGCGTAAAATCCCCGGATCAAGGCTCCAGCGCGCGGCAAGCAATGGGATTTTTTCCACGTTCGCCGCCGCATTTTCTTTCGTCGTCCAGAATCCGGCCCCGGAATCTTCGCCGTAGCCGAAGCATTTCATGCCCAGTCCGTTTTCCGCCAGGGTTTTTGCGCCCTGATTCCAGATGGTTTCACCCGCCCACGCATACGCACGCGTCACGCAGCCGTCGTCCATGCGTGCCCATGCGTGATGCGCCGAGAATTTTTCCATGTGGAAAAATTGCACATGGCCGAGCTTGCGGCTCGCTGCGGTCAGAAAGCGGAAACACCCGTCCACGTCGTCGCTCGGATTGGGCAGGCCGGAACCGGTGACGATGACCCAGCCATTCACGCGCGGGCTGATGGAAAACTTGTCCTTGTTCGCCAGCACTGCGCGGATGGTTTTAGATTCAAGCGAGCGGACGGCCAGCCAGGTTGTTGGACGAATTGCGGCTGCGGCGCGCATCAGGAAAATTTCCGGGGCGGAAGGATGAAATCGTTCCGCCGCGCGATTCCGGCGCTGCAGGACAATCACCCAGAGAAAAACCATGATGGCCACTCCCAATGCCAGAAAGTGCGCCAGCAGCAGCATCAATGTCTCTGCGTCCGTAGGATTCACGATTTGAATTTACGCCGGCGCGCTGCGAGTTCAACAAAATTTTGTGGCGGGGCGAACGTTCCCCGGGCCGTCATTCACGCGGCTCGTCATTGGCCTCGCCCAGCCAAAGTCATTTTGTGGCGGCGTCCAGCCAGTCGAGATATTTTTTGTTCCCCGCGCTCAAGGGCAGAACCAGAAACTCCGGCGTGTGGTAGGGATGTTTGGCGAGGATCATTTTTTCCAGCGCAGCCAGTTTTGATTTCTGTGTTTTCAGAACTAGCAGGACTTCCGTGCCCGATTCGATCTTTCCCTGCCACCAGAAATGCGATTCAACTTTGGGAATCAGATTCGCGCAGGCAGTCAAGCGCGCCTGTAACGCGGCCTTGGCCAGCGCGCGCGCCGTTTTCAAATCCGGTGCTGTGATCAGAAGGACGGCGAATTTTGCGGCGGATTTCATTTAATTTTCTTGACACCAAAGTCCTTGCAACAAACCCCAGTTAAACTGGCGTTGTTTCCAAAAAATGGTGCTCTCGATTTCACGGCCGAAGTCGAGCGGGGTCAAATTGGCCGGACGTTGCGGCGATTCGGAAAAAAAAGACAGGAATCGCGTGTAGCTGTTCACGGAATAAATTCCCCGACCGGAATGACATTGCATACAGGTGTTCAATGTGACGGACTGGAGTTTGGCCGAGTCGAGAACTTCCACCTCGTTGGAGGCATTCCTAGACGTGTATTGAAACTGGTCAAAGCCCATGCCCATCAAATGCACGAAGTTGAAATCCTTTTCATGCAGGCCGAGTTCCCGCAGCACGCCGTTCTGCCGACGGTTCATTTGAAATTCGTAAAAACGGATTGGCGGGATACCGGCGGGCACCAAAGAGCCGTTCATGTTGGTCACCATTTCAAAGGCCGGCTCGCCGAATCCGTAATAATGTCGCATCTGGACGCTTTCCATGACCGGCATCGGCTGGATGTTGCCATCGGCGTCAATGACACACATGCGGCGGACGAGCGCCCATTCGGTGTTGGTGGGAAACTGCGGCAGATTGGGATTCAGGGACAGAATTTCGCGCGACTCATTGGTCGTGGCAAAGGCGTTGGTCACATAAATCCAGACATGTTCAAACCGGCGCAATTGGTCAAGATAGGCAATGGCAGCTTGCCGTCCTTTCGGGAAGCGAACCAGCACCTGAAACGTCGAACGTCCACCAAATGAGGCAACGTGCGTCGGCGTGGTCAGGAGGTCATTTTGGTCGCTGACGCTTAACCAGTCGCCGTTGGTTTGATTCAGGCCGGCGGGCAGGTCGGGCGAGCTTTTTGCATCGGTCAGCTTGTAGTTGTCCTGCAACGCGGCGATTTCATTGGTTGTGAGTGCAAGTCGGCGGATGGCGACTGCAAGGCGGGACTGAAGTTCGCGTCGCGCCCGAGCCTGGTCTAAATTCCACGAATTTTTGGCTGACCAGTCAAACAGTTCCCATAAATCGCGTTGCAGCAAGGCGCGCTTGAGCGGGTCTCTAATCAATTTTTCACCGTGCGAATTGATGAATTCATCGAGAACTGAAATTGCCCGCTGATGAGAAACTCCAGTCAATAAATTTGTCGTTCTCGCCCAATATAGAATGTCCAATTCATCCAAACCATATTTCTTGCCGTCCTGCGCTGTCCGCTCAAACAAAGTTTCATTCAGCCGATTCCAAAGGTGATTCGTGTCGGAGTCGTAAATTGTATTTGCATCCGGTGTATCGCTGGCTTTCAAAGTAATTGCGTTGAACAGAACGGCAGTGATAATTATTGCGGCGCAATTTTTCATTTTAAGTTTGCTTGAGGAATCCGTTTTATTTCACGCCCAATTTCTGTTTAAGTCAAGACATGGACGCCGCATTGCCGCCGCTCACTGCCAGCACGCTTTATCTCGTAGCCACGCCCATCGGCAACCTCGAGGACATCACGCTGCGGGCGCTACGCGTGTTGCGCGAGTGCGACGTGGTCGCCGCCGAGGACACGCGCCATTCAGGGCAATTGCTGAAGCATTTTGGAATCTCCAAACCGCTCCTGAGCTATTTCCAGTTCAACGAAGCGAAGCGCAGCGAGGAAATCATCGAACGTCTCCGGCGCGGCGAGAAAGTCGCGCTGGTCACGGACGCCGGCAGTCCCGGCATCAGCGATCCGGGTGAACGCGTGGTGAAAGCGGCAATCGCTGCGGGTTTTCGCGTGGAAGCCGTGGCCGGCGCGTGCGCGCTCGTCGTCGCTCTCACGGCGAGTGGCTTGCCAACGGATGAATTTTATTTTGTCGGTTTTTTGCCGCACAAATCCGGCCAACGACGAAACAAATTGGAATCGTTGAAAGCAATTGAAGGTACGCTGGTTTTTTACGAATCGCCATATCGCATCGAAAAGCTGCTGGGCGAATTGAACGAAGTTTTTTCCGAACGCGACGTAGCGCTGGTGCGCGAACTGACAAAGAAATTCGAGGAATTTCTGCGTGGCAAACCGGCGGCGCTTTTGGAGATCGCCACGAAGCGGAAATTGAAGGGAGAATTTGTGGTGATGGTGAAAGGCGTCGGTTCGTAAACTGATCAATCGTTGAATTGCAGACGATTCATGTTTCAACCCTGCACCGCGCACCATTGCTAATTCTGGACACAAAGGGACAGCAACCGACAAAGACGGACTTTCGCCAGAAGTATCAATGGGCTTCTCACCATTTCCTGATCCGCTCACAGAGACACCAGTGGACACGGCTGGAATCGGTTTGACTAAATTGGTGCGTTCGTAGGTGCGTTCACTTTCGCTGTGCCAAACGTCGGAAGCTTTTCTACCGCTTGCGCCGCATCGTGCAACATTTGCGATTGCGTAAAACCCACCAATTTTGTGCATCTTTTTTTCAATAAATGACTTGTTAGCGGAATGAGGCAGGCGTAGAACGTAACAAACCAATCAGAAACCCATGAAACTCATCAAAACAATTCTTGGCGGTTTGTTCATTCTCGGCGGATTCGTTGTCTTGTCAGGTTTGCTGCACGCCCAAGAGTCGGCAACGGATAATGTCAGTGCGCTGTCAGATTTCGAGACGGAGCTGATGGTGTTGGAAACGACGACACCCATGCCAGCATCACAATTGCCAGAGGATACTCACGGATTTTATTCAGCGCAAAATCCCGACTGGCCACCGTTGCCAGGCGACGTTTTGGAGCTGCCAATATGGCCGCTAGGCGATGGCTTGTATGTTTTGGACGATACCAATGTGGATTACGTGGCACTGGCGCAATCACAACCTGCCGCTTTTAGTCGAATGGCAGGCGGCTTCTCACCGGACTTGAGCTTCTCAACGAACAGCCTGTGGTTGCAGATGCTTTCCGTGACCAACGGCACGGCCCGTCTGGTTATTTATCCGCCGTCGAATGTGACGGATGGGGTATATGATCTGCTTTATTGCACGAACCTTGACTCGCCGATTGCGTGGCAATGGCTGCTGCGCAGCAATCCGGGGCAGACGAACTTGGTGGTTCCCAATGCCACGAACAAGCAGGGCTTTTACCGGCTGGGCCCGCCCAACGACCTTATAGCGAACGATTCGTTGGGAACCAATTTCTGGATCGCATTTTTCAATCTTCCTGATGAAGGCTTGGACATTGATGATGATAATTACATATCGGCCGTACTGTCACTCTACATCACCAGCCCGGTGGGTGCCACCGGAACGGTGACAGCTCCGGGAGTTATGGTCAATGGTCCCGTATTGATCGTGTCCAACTGTGGTGATGCCAATTTGAACGGGACTTATATCCTGACGAACTTGTCGGCGGCGGAACAGACCGCATGGTCGGACTATATTCCTGGAACACCCAGTAACCCTTCCTATGTGAACGGTACAAATCAGGTGATTGACTTAATAGACGGCGTAAATTCGTTTTACACTATGGTTGGTTATGACAGCAGTAATACTAACAGTGATCCATTCACACCTCTATATTACAAAGGTGATAACATTCTCAGCGGGACTAATTGGGAAAGCGGGAGTGGGAGTGGGTTTGTAGACACCAATCTGCCGGTACCGACAACTTCGTGCGCGCAAGTTTCTTTCAGCCAGTCCTTCTCCGTGACACCGGGGGCGGTGACCAATATAATCATTCCGGTAGCCGCCATTATCACCAATTACGATGCGGTTGGAACCAATGGCATTAATGTCGTTGCCACCCAGCCCGTGTCGGTCTATGCGTTTGACTACTGCCCAGCCCTCAGCACAGCCTTTACCGGTTATCCTACGACGCTGCTGGGAACCAATTATTGCGTCATGGCTCGTGCGCCCGAGGATGAAGATGCACTTGACGCTGGATATGCCAATTCCCAGCTTGCGATTGTGGCAACGGCGGACAACACCACGGTCACGATCACGCCATCTCCAACGGCTGACTTTGCGGGACATACCAATGCTTATACCGAAACCTTGCAACAGGGTGAGACTTATCAAATCAATGGCAGCAATTATACAAATGATGTTACCGGAACATTGATTACTTCCGACGAACCGATTGGAGTATTTGCGGGTGCGGGTTTGGCCTGGGTGCCCGATACGAATACTGCTGCTGGAAATCCGCTGTTGCAGGAACAACTGCCGGTAGACTCGTGGGGCACGCAGGCGTTGGCGCTGTCTTTTGCCGGACGGACGAACGGGGACAGTTATCGCGTCCTTGCAGCGTACAACGATACGGTGGTGATCATCACGGGCAATGTGGTCACGATAACGAACGAGACTATTAACCCTTACGGGCCCTGGTTGGTAACGGACAACAATGAAGTAGTGGTTACAAATCTTGCTGCCGGAGTGCCCTACGACATCATTGTGGACGGCCCGGTGGAATTTCAGGGTAGCCAGCCCATTCAAGTCGCCCAATTCGCCAATGGAGTATATTTCGATAACCCGCCTAATTCGTATGGAGACCCCTGCGAGATACTGTTGCTGGCTACGGATCGCTATCTGGAAACGAACACCGTTTTTACTAGCACCAACGACTTTATCAGCGGAGATTTTGATGAAAATTACTTGAACATCATCGTGGCACAATCGGCGACCAACAGCACATCTGTGGATGGTTCAATTGTGGCGGCCACCAACTTTGTGGCGATTGGAACGAGCGGTTACTACGGAGCGCAAATTGTGGTGACGAACAGCGGCGTGCATACCGTGACCAGTTCGCAGCCGGTAGGCGTTGAAGTTTATGGATTCGGGCCATATGATGCCTACGGCTATTTTGGCGGCGTAGTCAAATGACCATTCATGTGCTAAATTAAAACAGGAATTTATATGAAAAAAACATTTATTTTTGGCATCATTGTTTTGGCCGTCGCATTGCTTGCTTCGCAAATTGTGCAAGCACAAGAAACGACTTACCTATCTAATGTAGGTGAACCATCTACCGGCAGTCTCGCTGTGGGAAGCGATTCATGGCTTGCGGATGGATTCTATACTGGAAACAACGGCAGCGGGTATATACTCAATTCCGTTCAATTGGGGATGGCGGATG
>Ga0182018_10001687_pt1 | contig 24395 bp, 25 predicted proteins | sample 812P2MmetaG_FD_120490 | JGI IMG/M metagenome (GOLD analysis project Ga0182018, IMG submission 120490) | Permafrost microbial communities from Stordalen Mire, Sweden - 812P2M metaG | ecosystem: Environmental > Terrestrial > Soil > Wetlands > Permafrost | place: Sweden: Stordalen | collected...
CCCGCGGACGCATGGAGATCGAAATTCCCTTCAACGCCCCGATTGACCGCCCTACTCGCCTCTTCATCGACGATGGAAGCGACCTCTTTGGCAAGGGCATCATTACGGAAGCATTTCCTGTCTGCAATCAGTACACCCTGCAGGGCGACGCCTTCTCCAAAGCGATTCTGGAAAGCACCGAAGTTCCCGTCGCCCTCGAGGACGCCATCAGCAACATGGCCGTCATCGAAGCCATTTTTCGCTCCGCTAACTCGGGCCAATGGGAGTCACCGAAGCGATGATCGATGGTGAGGAAATTGGAGCATGAAGCGGAGCACAGTAAATGCCAGTTTTGAACCCGCCAGTTTCGAATCCGCCAGCAGCGAATCACGAAGCCCGCGATCCGGTCTGCGGCATGTTTGTGAATCTGAGTGGAGCGAAATACAAATCAGCGCGCAACGGAAGCGACGGCTACTTCTGTTGAGCGGGGTGCAAGCAAGCCTTCGAGCGCCAACCCGAGAAATGCACGCTCTCAATGTCCTCGTGACGAGAATGGCGGCTCTTCCATCAATCGAGTCTTTACTTGCGTGCTTATGCGTCCTGACCACATCGCTAGCCGCTGCTCCCACCGCCGACTATAAGCAGCCCTATCGCCCGCAGGTGCACTTCTCTCCGCGCAAGAATTGGACCAACGATCCGAATGGTCTCGTCTACTTTCACGGTGAGTATCATCTCTTCTATCAATTCAATCCCCTGGGTGATCAATGGGGGCACATGAGTTGGGGACATGCCGTCAGCACGGACCTGCTTCATTGGCAAGAGCTGCCCGTGGCTATTCCAGAGAAGGACGGCGAAATGGTCTTCACCGGAAGCATTGTGGTGGACCATGAGAACACGGGCGGCTTCTGCGCCTCCGGAAAAGAATGCCTGGTTGCGATTTATACGGGCCATCGAAGTTCTGCCGAGGAAACACGCCAGACCCAGAACGTTGCCTACAGCGCCGATGAGGGGCGGACGTGGACTCGGTATGCGGGAAACCCTGTGCTCGATCTCCACATGGCCGACTTCCGCGATCCCAGCGTTTCCTGGGATGAAAACGAAGGTCATTGGCGGATGGCAGTTTCTTTGCCCATGGAGCACAAGATTCGTTTCTATGCCTCACCGAATCTGAAAGAGTGGACGCGGTTGAGCGACTTTGGACCCGCCGGCGATGTGGATGGAGCCTGGGAATGTCCGGACCTCCTGCGCATTCCAGCCGAAAAGGGAGACGGCGCGATTTGGGCATTGAAGGTCGGCCTGAATCCGGGCGCGCCGCAGGGAGGCTCGGGCGAGCAGTATTTTCTGGGCGATTTCGACGGAAAGCGTTTTGTTGCCTTCAGCAGGGCGGGTTCGCACGGATGGACGAATTATGGCAAGGACGACTACTGTGCGATCAGCTTCAACGGCCTGCCGCGAGACGCAAAGCCGGTCCTGATCGGCTGGATGAACAACTGGCAATATGCGGACAAACTGCCCACGTCTCCCTGGCGTGGGCAGATGAGCCTTCCGCGGCGGCTCTCCTTCGTGAGCGATCAGGCAGGATTAGCGATAAAGCAGGAGCCGGTGATCATCCCTCTTCGAACCGAACACGAAGCGATTCGGCCAACCGAGGGCGGCAAGGTACGCAGCAGCTTTCAAAAAGCACCGTTTGAGCTGGACTTGGAATTTGGCCGACCTTCCGAGATGATCTTCGGCCTTCGGCTCTACACAGACAAGCAGCACTGGACCGAGATTGGATTCGATCGTTCAAAAGGAGAGTTTTACATCGATCGCACGAAGTCGGGTGCGGCTATTACGGCGGACTTCCCAGCCAAAACAACCGCGCCGCTGGTCGTAAGTCGCCCATACGATCTCAAACTTGTTGTCGACCGCTCGTCGATCGAAGCTTATGCGCAGAACGGTACGATTGCCATCACCAACCTCATCTTTCCTGCTTCCGATACCAGCAGAGTTGAGCTTTTCTCCGCGAGCGGAAAGCCAATGGTGGTCAAGGGTGATCTCTGGAAGCTGCGCTCGATCTGGGAGTGAGCCGCAACTGCAACGGACGCAGTAGCACGTTCCTCTACTTTAATCCTTCCACGAGGTAGAGGTAGAGGTCTGACAGAATACGATGATAGATAGCCGTATAAGCATGACTTGCCGTCCGGCGTGACGAGGATGGGACCAAGGCGGCATACCCCGGCTGAATCGGAGGACATGCGTTCATTCCAGAGAGTTTTGCGGCCCGTCGACAAGTCCAGCCGAATTCACACCTCGGATTTTTTCCTGCGAACTCCGCGCATCGAGATGCAACCCCAATTTTCTTAAGACGACACCCGCATCGTGACTCAAGCTCAGGCTTCGAGCATAACGGTCGAAGTCGGATGAATGATCCTCCCATTCGACCTGTCGCTCAATCTACCCATTCCAAGGAAAACGCATGAAATCGTTTGCACTACGTTACCCAAAGGTGTCCCACCTGGACAAATAAATGGTCTGTTATCTGTGAGTTACCATCTGACTGCTTGGCACCGAAGCTGCATATATTTAGGGCGTGCTTCTGGACAGGCTGCAATCCGGTTTCTTGCTGTTTGAAACACCGCAGGGTTTGGTTCGCGCTGAACTTTCTCTTCGGCAACGCATCTATCTGCTTTGGACGTTTCGTCACTTTCGCCAACTCTCCATCCCACTACTGAACCCGCGCCAGCGCACACTTGTCAACGGGCTCTTCCGCAGTAATGTGGACGTCCTGCCGCATTCCTTCGATCCATTGCTGGCGGTCGGGGTGGTGGAGAATTTTGTGCCGACCATGGTGCCGATCGACGCTTCGCCGCGCCCGGAACCAGCCCGTCAGGAGCCAACTCAGAAAGATAAACAGCAAGAACGAGTTGGAGCCCTGCCTGCGGAAATCGCGCCCCAGCCTAACCCGGTTTCCTCGTCTTCGCCCAAATTGGTCTGGCCCATGTTGAACTGGTCGAGGATGGCAGCGACCAAGCTTGCAACGACCAGGCTGGCAAGGACAGTCGGTGGGCTGTGCCTCTGCATCATCACCGTGGGCGCATGGCATCACCTGCAGGCAGTGCCATCCCTGCAAGCCCACAATCAGACCCGGCTTCAGCAGATCAACGCGGTCACCGTCACGGATTCTGCACATTCCGCGGAACGGGCGGGCATGGCCGAGAACTCCGTCGTCATCGCGGTACCGGCAGTTACCGCTCCGCTCACCGCTGCCCCGGAAACTGCGGTCGCGCGGGGATCCATCGCTGCAGTCGTCCCAGTTCACACGCCAGCTTCCAATTCAGCTCCAAGCGCAGCTTCGATCTCAACCCCAAAGCGGGCGATTCGCCTCCACGACACGGCTTCGACTCGGAACCCTCCACTCTCCGACCAGAACAGAAGTTTCATTCGTATCCAGGCATCGAGACCTCCGTTGCGCTTCGCATATCCGGACTATATGGATGTCCGCGCTCGCGGTGTCGTCTGCCTGACAGCGGATGTGGATTCTGATGGCGCCGTGCGCAACGTGAGATTCATTTCTGGCAAGCGGGCGCTAGCCCCGGCCGCAGTCCGCGCCATTCGCCAATGGCGCTACCATCCTTACCTCAAAGACGACCAGCCCGTCGCGACGGAAACCAACATCGTCATTTCGTTCTTCTCAAACGACGCGATTTCCTTGAACTTCCCTCCCATCATCCCGGCCAGCCGCTAGACTGCATTCTTCATGTGTGGTCGGGACTGGAGGACGCGCCGAATTCGTGATAAGCAGCGGTAAGGTTTCCTTACGGTCTGCGGCTCCTGGTGTCAGAGGCAAAAGAATCTCCGATTGATGTTGTGGCCAACTAAAACGGAGCTCAAGATTCTTCCGCGAGGCGGCCAATCTTGGGCAGTTGAGGTAGGCGACCGAGGTAGGCGACCAATGATGTCTCCGGCCCGGTAACATCTTGGAAGCAGGAGAAACCGCATTGCCGGACAATGGCAACCCGCCGCCATGAACCGGTTGGCTGACCGACAGGATTGTCTGGCTTGAACAGAGGGATTCAACACTCCTTCCGGCTCGAAGGCACGGGACCGCGCCTCGACCGTAAGGACCCGTATCTTCGCCTGCACTTCGTGAGCGATTACGTGCGCGATCAGGAGCGCAGCAAGAGGTTCTTTCTCGAGCAAATGGGCTTCCACCTGGTTATGGGTGTGCGCTTTGAATCAGGCAACCGCTGGATTGAGGTCGCACCGCCGGATGGAACGGCTGTGCTGGCTCTCGTTCGGCCCATGCCCGGTTTCAATCAAGAGGGCCTCGTGGGACACTCCGGCTTGATCACGTTGATCACCGAGGATGTCGAGGCGAAGTATCGAGAATGGTCGGAGCAGGGGGGGAAGTTTTCCATTTCGCCGCAGACTCCGGAGTGGGGCGGAGTGTTTTGCCGTTTTGAGGACGTGGACGGAAACTCGTTCGCCCTAGCGGGATTCGACGATGTGACGCGGGCGATCGAGGAGCGCCGCCGCGAATTCGCCGACCGGCTCGAAGCTGAACGGCGCGCCGCGCAGGAGCTGGCGATTGCCAAACAGGTGCAAGCGCGGCTTTTTCCGCAAAGGCTGCCACAGGCCGCTACGCTCGACCACGCAGGCGTCTGCATCCCGGCGCGGGCCGTGGGCGGCGACCATTATGACTTCGTCGATCTCGGTCCTGATAACGGCCGCATCGCTCTGGTCGTCGGCGACATCGCAGGCAAAGGCATTGCGGCCGCGCTGCCGATGGCTAACCTGCAGGCAAGCCTGCGCAGCCAGTCCGCCTTTGCTGCAGACCAGCCCGAACGCCTCCTGCGTTCGGTGAATCACATGTTGTTTGAGAACACCGATCCAAACGCTTACGCCCCGCTCTTCTACGCGGACTATGACGCGAACTCCGGCGGTTTGCGCTACGCAAATCGCGGCCATCTCCCCGGCCTGGTGCTGCGGACCAGCGGCGCGCTCCAGAGACTCGACGCCACTTGCACCGTGGTCGGGCGCTTCGACGGCTGGCAGTGTTCCATGTCTGAGATTCGTCTCCAAGAAGGCGATGCACTCGCACTCTACACTTGTGGCGTGACGGAATCCTTCAGCGATCGCGAAGAAGAGTTCGGCGAGCCGCGCCTGATCGACGCGCTCCGCCGCAGCTCCCATTTGCCCGCGCAGGAGAGGGGCCATGCGCTCGCGGCCGAAGTCCGGGGCTTCAGCGCGCCGGAGCAGTTGAGACGTGGAAACAGATTCGTGCACAGCAGGAACTGATCCTTCGCTCGCGCATCGATATGGATATGGAGTACCCCAGGTCTCGCCTCTCAGACCCGGGACTCGCTCCGCGTCGCCAAATCACCACGCTACATTCCAAAGGCACCGAGCGCGGGTGGGGTGGTGCCCTTTCAAGCCTCTACGGCTGCCGCTTTTCTTCCTTCATTTTCTTGCATACCAACTTGGTATGCCCGGTCTTGGAATCAATCACAGTGCTTCCTGGCAGGCAGCTACAGGTGACGGTGTTGGCATTCTCCTGTTTTGTGACGATGCAGTGCTCGATGACTTCACTATTCGCCGGCGGCAGTTGGCTACGAACTTCTGGAGGAGTCGCCGCCACAGGAGGTGGCGTTGCTGCAACGGGCTGCTTCTTCGCCGCACAGCCACTCAAGAACAAGCAAAGGACAAGACAACCTTTCTTCATTCTTATTGTTTTCGCTCTGTGCTGCCATCTTGTCGATTAGCAACCTTGATTACAGTGCGCGGGCGGGCCGCGCGAAAGCGACGGCATTCTCCTGACGGACTGGTAGATCGTACCACCCAGATCAGCGACTCCACAGGATTTGCCCGTGGAACATTGTGTTTGTCGTGCTTTGTCGCCTCGGCCTAACTGCCGGACCGGACAGGGGTTGGTCCCCTATACCGGAGTTCGACGCTCTCTTCTATCGGCAGACGATTCTTAAGGTCAATCCGCAAACCGCAAATATCGTGACGACGGTTAGGCTGGTCCTCGGCAGGCCCGCTCTCGTGTTGTTCGGAGCGCTCTCTGAGAAAATCAGCCGCAAGAAGATCATGCTGGCCGGTAGCTGGTTTGCGGGGGCTGCCGTATAATCCAGAGCTGCCCGCACATTTCTATGGCGACTTTCGGGCGAGAGGAGCTAGGGTAGTGCGAGGAGGGGTTTCATGAGATCGTGGCATCCTTATCGAGCCCGGAAAGGATTACTCTTTGCCAGAAGTGGTCAGCTCATGCAATCGTCGTAGCGACGGCGGCGTCGAGGCGATTGAATCAAAAAGAAAACTCGTACTTCAGTTCGAGCTGGCTGGCCATACGCCTCTGGTGTGGAGCTCGAGCAATGAGCAGGACTGGGGCGCTTCACCTTTCAATCCGTGGCTGGAGACGGTCAACGGGAAGGCGATCTTTCTTCCGGAGGCTGGTTTACCCGCTCACCGACGAGGAGTCCGAAGATTGATTTGCCTTAATCAGCCAAACTGGAAAAGCTCTTCTAGGTAAAGAAGGTTGGTTCCGGCTCGCTTCGAAGCGCTAGGGAGGATTCTCAAATGAAACCGATTCGACTTGCCACTTTCGTGATTTGTTTGGCCTGCACCGCGGCTCGCGGTCAGGTGAGCCAGAGCGCCGATTGTAGCCCCCAGATCGATAAGGCGCTGGAAGTGACGGGCGTCAAGGATTTCGTTGACCAGATGCCAGCGCAGATACGGAGTCAGGTTGGAGCGCAGTTTAAGACGACGAATAGACAATTGGTCATGCGGGCGACGCTGCGCATGTTCGATCCGGCGGGTCTTCTGCGCGGTCTCAAACAGGCATATTTACGGAATTGTGAACCCGAGATGCTGCAAAGTGTCGTGGCAACCCTCGACACTCCGCTGGGAAGACGAATGAGGAAGCTTGAGGCATTCGCTGCCACCGCGGAAGGCAGCCAGGAAACCGCGGCGTACAGAAGAGAATTGATGCTGCATCCGGCCAGCGATGTGAGATACGCGTTGGCAGAGCGATTGGATCAGTTGACGGGCGCTAGCGAATTCGCACTGGCCGTGGCTGTCGGCGTTGCCAAAGGAACAGCGGCGGCTGTCGGGCGACCCATGCTAACGGACGTGGAACTCTCGTCCCTGCGTACTCAAACCCTGCCGTTTATCCGCAGTGCGCAGATCATGAGCGCGCTGTTCACTTATCGCGATGTCAGCGACGAAGACTTAAAGCAATACGTCGCCATGTATGAACTTCCGGCACTTCAGCAGTTCACCAAGATTTTCGAATCGGCGTTTGTCGGCACGATTGACAAGCAGTCGCAACAGGCGGCTTTAGATCGTCGGCCGCAATAAGGGGTGTCGCCGTCGGCTGATACGCTCCCCAGCGGCGTCTTCAGAGATCACCAGCGAGGTTTCTATTCCGCTCGGCACTGCGCCAGCACCTATCTCTATTCTTTTCCTTGGATGGAAGAGCAGAAGTTCGCCCGGCAAATGCAGAATGACATGCTGCAACAAATTCAGGAGGCCCGCCCAAAATTTTTGGTCTACGCCGACTGTGCGCGCTCCTGGGGAACAAAAGCCACGCTGGAAGACAATTGGGGATTGCCGGAGATGGCCTGGGCATAAGCTCACCGCGGTTACGAGTTAGTCGACCAAGTGGCGATCGCCGGCGATCCAGAGCACCCGTTTGGAGCTCACGCCTGTTTGTACGTTTTCCGCCGGATCGGGCCGCAACCGGCGCGAATGGGACGCCACATTGCTGCAAGGAATGAGCGGGCGGGGAAGGCATCATTGCCGAGCAACTGCGGGCACTAGCTCGCCTACCTCCGCTTTAAAGATCTTGATGTTGTCGCCGAACAACTGAAATTGCAGATCGCGAAACTCAGCACGGTGTTGGTGTAAGTCCTCGGGAAGGGCTATCCCCCATCCTGACTGAACAATCCAGACGGTGTCTCCGGGCTTGAGACTGTAGGCTTGCACGAACCGTGGCCATACTTGCGTGAAATTTTCTGCCCAAAACCTCCACAGCGTATAGTCGGTGGAAACGATGCGGTGACCTCCGCAGGAAAATTGTTCAAAGTTGGCGGGCGCAAGATCGAAAGAAATTAGCCTTTGCTGGCACAGATAGTGACCAAGAATAAGGTTTGTCTGATAATCGGTGAAAATGAGATTGGACGGAGCAACCTGCTGCTGCACGAACTCAAGTGCGGCCGCCATGTGAGCACGCCCTTGATCGGCGCGATCCATTCTGGGGGGGCGCCCCTTGCCGAAAGCGATGCATGCGGCGAGGACGAAGAGTACGATTGCAAGTCCGCGCCCCCATCTTCCCCCCGCCAGACGCGCCACCGCGACGCTGACACCAGCCACGCCCGGTATGATCAGGTAGGCGGCGTGCCGTGTTCCGCCGTAGGGATAAACCCGCGCCAGGCCAGCGCAGCCGCCTATCGCCAGCGGCAGGAGCAGGAATATTCCTAAGCGGCGCCACGAGCTTCGATCACCCGGAAAGCCTTTCCCGCGCAGGAGCAGAGCGACTGCCACCACGAACAAAAGGCCCATGGCATCGCCCACTGCAAGCTGTCCGAAGACATATTGAAAGACTCCGAAGGTATGGCCAACCAGGAACATCAGCGGGTTGCCATGGGCGGGATCGAAATACGAATGGCTTAGATAAACCTCGCTCTTCCAGCCTTGCAGCGCGCTTCTTGACTCGCCCAACTTCGAAAGGTGACTCTTATACAGGAAGGTTGCGATGGCCAGTGTGCCGACTTGTCCGATCGCCCAGGCTGCCACCAAGCCGGCGGGCGGGCGTTCCGTGAGGATTCTGAGCAGCGCATAAATGCCGAGCGCGGCTGCGAACAGGAAGGCCGAGTAGTGAGACAGCAGGGCGAGGTAGAGGCATAGGGAAAACGCCGCCATTCTGCCGGCCGACTTTTTCGCGAAGCTAGCATCCAGAAGATACAAAGCGCTCGCCAGAAATGCCAGGAGCAAGGGGTATTGCCGGATTTCCGCCGAGAATGAAACGATCGGCGGAAGCAACGCGACGAAAAGAAGTCCGACGAAGCCGGCGAGATAACCGGCGGCAGAGGTGAGCCACTTGTAAAACATCCAACAGAACGCAACGCTCGCGAGAACCAGAGGCAGGCGCAGCCAAAGCTCTGAGTTGCCCGGCGAGCGCCAGAAATGAAGCACAAGGGGGAGAAGCGGAGGATGAGCAGCGGTCAGACTTTCTTGGTAGGTGAGGGCCAACGAAGGTTGATTGGCCAATCGGAAATGCAGCGCCTCGTCGGGATTGAGGAACGTTCCAGAAGCTGTCCAAAGGCGCGCGACGAATCCGAGCAGAGTAACGACCACTGCCGCCAGATTGATGTGGCCTTGAAGCCACGATTCCGTGATCTCCCCACAGCTTGAGATCGGCTCCTGTGATGTCACCATAAGACTCCGTCATCGCACCCTTACGGGGATTTGGAACAAAGTTGGGGTAATTTCGTAAACAGGCCCGAGGATGCTTGCCGCGATGCATCGGAGTCGACGGGCCTTGTTCCCAAGCGAATTAATTCATAGCGCTCGGAAGGGACTGGTCCGATTGCAAAGGGCGAGGGACCCAGATCGAAGGAGTAGAAGCCCGCTCCCAGGTCGGCTTGGACGGTAGTCATACCGAGACGCATAGGAATTTGAATAACATACCTCGAAGTTACGAACTTCGGGCGTATCTCGAAAAGTACGGGTTTCCCCATGGCGAGGAAATCTCCCGGGGTGTGCGGAGGGTCGTCAAGAACTACGGGGCGCGCTCCGAATGATGCCATGTAATATTGGAATCCCCAATGCCCGGTGAACCACACCGTACCCGGTTGGTTCCGCGTTTCCTGATCGATGAGGGCTGCTGCTGTTCGCGCTGAGTTTGCCAGTTTCGTGTCAGCCCAGGTGAGCCAGAGCGATACCGTGCCAGCCGCGACTAATGGTATGGCCAACAGCGCAGGGCGCCGGTGAAACGATGTTGCCCGCAGCTCATCAACCCGGCGCGCGAGAAGGATGCCGGCAGCCGGAATCAGCGGAAGCACGGAGCGGGCATTGATGCTCCAGTTCAAGAAGCCGGTAAAGATAAATGTCCCGATGACCCAGAGCATCAGCAACAGAGAGCCGGCGTCGCGGCGCTTCCATGCGTCCGCGGCCGCCAGCGCCATTACCGAGAATCCAGCGGCGATGAAGATCGTCACCTGTATTCCCACCCCGAGCCAGTGCCCATAAAAGTGGGGCGGCTCGAGGATCCCGCCGAGACTGATTCGTCCAGTGCTGAGTAGAAATCCGGCCATTCCGCTCAGCACGCAGACGGCAATAATCTTGCGGCGCGGCCAGAGCACGGGAGCCAGCGTGAGCGCGGGCAGCGTGCATCCGCCAACAAAACTGAGATCGACGAACAACTTTGCCAGGGCGGAATTCTGCCTCCCTAGTCGAATCCCCGTGGAGACATGCGCAGCGCTGGTAATCATGCGCAGTCCGTAGACTGATTTCGTCCAGTGCTGGTACCCGGTCAGAGCCACAACGGGCAGCAACAGGTACCAGGCCCAGCCGCCGAGACGCCGCCGCCGCGCCAACGAATACACGGCGAGCAGCGGAATTAGAGCCATACCAAAGAACTTCGTCAGAGTACACAAGGTGATCAGCAGGGCGGAAGCGACCAGGTAACGCGGCTTCTGCGGCTCAAGCCCTTCGATCCAGAACAGGATGGCCCAGAGCCATAATGCCAACATCAATGTGTCGCACATCACGGTGTTGGCAGAGACGAGAAACCCCGGAGTGAGCAGGGTAGCCGCGGCAGCCAGCAGCGGCGAATTTGTAAACCGCTGCGCCAGGCGATACGTGCCCCATATCGCCGCCAGCGCGGGCAAGAGAAAAGCGACATGCAGTGCCCGTTCAGACCACCCGAGGAAACTCGCGGCCGCCGCGATGTAGTACGAAGCCAGCGGAGGATTCTTGGTTTCGTACGCCATCGGTACCGCATCCCGATACCAATTAATCTTGAAACCGTAAGGATCAAAGGGGTGCTTGGTAATCTGCCGCGCGACATAGACGAATAAAGTGTCATCAATGTTGAAAGCCTTACCGGAAAACGGGATCAAGCAGGCCAGCACGGCCACCGCGAGAAGCATGTGAGGAACGCACGAACGCCGGCTCTGGCGGCTTTGGTCAGGCGCTTCCATCAGAGAGTGGCAAGATTAGACCTCCACAAATTTTGTGTCAATCCAGGGCTTCAACATCCAGGGCTTCCTCAGGATCCTCAGGATGTCCATGGCTTCCTCAGGATTGTCGCAGTCGTCGTATTGGTCGTATTGATAGGTGAGATTGCCGACGGACGTCTTCCCTAGGCGCAGCTCCGAGGTAGTGACGATCAGGGCAAGCTGCTCCTTGTGATGCTGGGAATCTTCAGTGCCGGGGCCGCTTTCCTGGCCTCGTGCAACAAGAACCACTCAAGGTGCCAACTGACGTGGGTGGTCCAGGGGGGCTTGACGCTAATTAACCTGGCGCTGCTATGGCTGTGGGGATGGTTCACCTTTGAGCGGCACAATTACCGCTCCGTACGCGATCTGCTAAATTAATACGCTGCGAGTTGGGCTTGGGTTTCGTACGCGAACGACGCATATCTTCAAGGTCAACGACTGTACACCGAGGAGGAGCCGGGATTTCCGGGCAAGGGCTCGTTCATGCCCGTGACGCATTTCGGCACTGTTGTCTCGCAGGCTTGGGATTCGCGTTAGTTCTCTGGTCACCCCAGATCGTTAGATCGTTAGTTGGCTCAGCTCCCGTGCACGATGAATGCCTTTGGACATTTACTAACTAGGGTGTCGGAATCCGAACGCCCCACGCCGCTCGGAATTGCGGATAGTCGCCCTGCAGCGCCCCTGGAGCGAATCCGTGGGACTCAAGAGTCACCAGTCCAATAGCAGACTCGGTATACGGAACAGCGCTTTCTGCATGGCTAGCTCTGCCGCAAATTGACATACTTGGTAATGTCGAATGGCGGCTCATCTTGCGGCCGACGACTTATGGGCCAGATTTCGTCGAGTGTGCCGTAGCCGCGGTTATGAGCTGCTTTCGAAACTTCACAAGCTTTCACTTCGCGCCGTCTCCCGCAACTCGGCACCTGTGCTCCTTCGCAGAAGCAATACAGTGTGTATTCTTCACGAGAACCTGCACTTGTGCGCACGACATAAGCTCCGTTCCGATAGGGGCTGAACGCAATCAGATAGCAGGTGTGGCACTTGGGACATTCCACACAATGGCGAACGCGGAGGGACATTAGATGCTCATCGGGGCAACAAAACCGACACCAGTCTCGGGAGGGCAGCGTGCGCAAGTACCTGTTTATCCCTTCCAGGGAGGCAAGTCTGAGATTCGGGCGCATTGCACATGGTTTTTCCTAAGCGACACCATATGCATCCACCCTGCCATCGACAACACGCGGTACTCGAGTTTTAAGCAGAATTACGAAACGGGTGAAATCAGGTTTGACCCTACAATGGCGAGCAACAGATATACGCGGTCAAAATTCGCGCGAGAATGAGCAATTGTTCACGTGTCGATAGAATCGTGCGCTCACCTACGAAAAATGCAAATTAAGCGCGAGATGTCTCCCGAAAACCGTACAATAATCGAGTCGCTCATTTGAAGACGAGTCTCCCGAATGGGCAACGATAGGTGGGTCGGTGACTTCTGTCAGCTCGTCAAGAATTCCTTCAAGCCTAGTTAGTTGGCTTTGAAGATGACTCCGGGGCCGACTTTGCAACTGGTGCTTCTCCGAAGAACTGCCGCAGAGTTCGGTGCTAGCGAGGCTGTCCGTTCTGCATTTTCGTATCTCGAATTTAGCGGTGGCCCTTGTTGCCCGTCGCATCGTCATGCCCCTCCCATGATCCTTCAGCGTGGATGAGTGAGGCAGAGGAGTCTTCGAAAAGAAAAGAGGGTCTATTCGGGAAAACTTCCAGTGCTTGTTCCCGAGAAAAGTAAGGCCATCGGTCCGCAAGTGCTCGACCATCTGCGTCAGGTACGACTGCAGATTCTGTCCATTCGTTTCGAACGGTACGTCGTCCGGTTCGACGTGGCAACGATGGGCACGGAATCCTATCACGGTCCGAAGCCGGCGAGCTGAAGCTTTCTCCATGCGTAAGCTGCGCCGGAGGGCGCTTTACGCTTGACGTACCTTTGCATTCCGCCGCCAGTGCGAACCTTGAAAAATACTCGGCAATGTTAAAGCGGCGATCCGAAAGTCACGTCCCGTGCATTCGTCGAACTGATCACGCCCCCTTCAGCGATGTTGCGAGAGTGCTTGATCGAATTCGAGTCGTTGCGCGGAAGCAAGGTGCGGATTCAGTGGAAAGCTGCCGCACCGCCCGATTGGATGAGCCTACTGCGCGCCTGGCGGGAAGCCGAGAGATGATTCAGATCACAGCGCAGATGCGCGTGCTGGTGGCCATCAAGCCGGTCGATGGAAGAAAAGGGTATCGACTCTCTAGCAGGCTGCGGAAAAAGGATGCTGCGACTTAGATTCTCTCCAGTCTCCGTGATTTTGTGATTCGGGAAGGGTTTTGGCGCGGCCACGAAATCCGCCGTGTCGTAGGCCTTGTCGCCTCCCACGGTTACCTGTCACATGCCCGGAATCTGTTCCAGCATCACCAGCGCAGCATCGCGTTCGGCTGTCCCGTTGGCTCTCGAACACCTCGCTGTTTACGATCAGCCCGTGGCGGTTCTCCACCAGCAGATTCCCGTTGTAACTCAGCTTGGCTTCCTTGCCCTTGCCTTTGCGTGCCAACTTGGCATCCGGGTCCGTCTTCGATTGATACGTCTCGTTGGACCGCTTCTCCCCGTGGAAATCTACCGTCGCATTGCCAGGGTCGTCCGGCGGAACAAGGTTCTTCGCATCCTTTCGCTGAAAACTTTTCAAACTCGCCCACGCTTCCAGCAGCGTTCCATCCACGGTGAAGTGCTCGTCCGAGAGCAGATTCCGCTCCCGCGCCTGCCGGAGCACGGCTTGGAAGAAGGCTTCGGCAATGTCCCCATCGAGCAACCGCTCGCGGTTCTTGGTGAACACGGTAACGTCCCAGACGGAGTCATCCATGTTCAGGCCCCCGAACCAACGGAACAGCAGGCTCGAGCTGTTCCATTAACAGCCGTTCGCTACGCACCGAGTACAGCACTTGCAGCAGGAGCGTCCGCAACAACTTCTCCGGCGCGATCGACGGTCGCCCGGTCTTGGCGTATAGCTTGTTGAATCGTGGTTGCAGTTCCCTTAATGCCTCATCGGTCATGACACGAAGAGGGCGCAAGGGGTGATCGTGGGGTACTCGCCGCTCCGGGCTAACGTAGCTGACACATCCAACTGCTGCTCGTCGTTTCCTCGCATGCCTTCTTCTTATCAGGTTGGGCTGTGGAAACAAGAGAGTTTTCAGGTACTGGGCCAGCTTTTAAGAAGACCATGACTTTGGCGATGTTTTATACTTGTTGACCGTCTGCATATGCAAGATATCGCTGTAGCCTCATCCCCTGCTGACCGCCCGCTCGCCTCGCGGTACCGGTGGATTTCTCTCGTTGAAATTGCGCTCGGCACATTTTTCGTCATTGGCCACAATGTGTTCCACATTGTGCCGAACGAAGTGCCGGTCCTCTTCGTGTTCTTTTGGGTTTCTTTCTGGTTTCGCGATGGCGGATGGAGTGTGGCAGGACTCAAGAGACCAAAGTCATGGGGAAAGCCGGTGCTGATGGCCATCACTGCGGCTGCCGTGCTACTGGTCGGCAGTGAACTCGTAATTCAGCCGCTCGCAAGCCATTTTTGGCATAGTCCGGCAAATGTTTCTTCGGCGTTGAAGATACCGGTACACGACTGGAAGGTGGGCTTGCGCAGCCTAGCCATCGTTTGGATTTTTGCCGGGTTCGGCGAGGAAATAGGTTACCGTGGCTACCTGCTCACGCGCGCTGCGGACTTGGGCAATCGGTCCAAAATCGCCTACATCGTCGCAATGCTATATGTCGCCTTGCTCTTCGGCCTCGGGCACGCCTATAAAGGGCCAGCTGGCATTATGGACTCGACGTACTCCGGCCTGGAGCTCGGAGGCATCTACCTTCTGTCCGGCCGCAATTTATGGGTCCCGATCCTGGCACACGGAAGAACCGATACTGTCGCTGTCGTGGCGATATTTATGGGTTGGGCTACGTAGGAACGCAAGGCGGTTCAATTCCGATCTCGCATTGACTCGTGCGATTTCCGATATTAGACGCCAACGGAAGAAACTGACCTGTGCATCGTTGTCGGTTGAGTTAGCGTCGTAACCTTGCCGATTACTGCCAAACAATCCCCTCTACGCCATCTTGTCGAACCGAGTTTTTCCGCAACCTGCTAGCGCGACTCTGCCAGGAGACACTAGCCGAGGATCCTTTTTCGGGCTGTGTGTTCGTGTTTCGGAGCCGCAGCGGAACCGCGATCCGGTGCTCAGCTATTTGAAGTCGATCAGCGTTTAGGGCATAAATGTACTTGCAACACCTGACAGACACCAAAACTAGGTCACTCTAAATTTCGTGCTCGCGTGAGCGGCGGTGGGAAACATATCACGCCCTCAGTATTATGCCCATGCCGATAGACTGGTGCATTTCTGGCCAACCAAAGGCCAACCTCAGTGGTGGTGTTGCGGGTAGTTTCGGGTGCCATAGCTGGTGCATCGTGTGGATATGTATCTTCGTAATTGTCTACCGCCCATTCCAACGGAACCGCATGTTCTTCCACCAGACGACTCACAAAATCCTGAGTGTCGCGACTAAAAGTATTGTCGGTGAATTGACGGAAGGTCTCAAGCTGGCCGGCCGAATTCGTAGGCCAAGGGTAAGGAGAAAGCAACATCGTGGTTCGCAGGCCATGAGCATTTCCCCATTGGATCGCTTGCACAATAAACTTCTCATAGCCTGGCCCGCTCCCACCGCTCAGAAAGAAGTTTGGCGGAACGTCGAACGCGATTGCTTTGCCATACATCGCCTCACCGCGCTCCAGCGCATAGAACGGATTGGTTGCAAAGACGTTCTCCCCTAGTTTTGGTTCGTTCGGATCATTTGGAGCTACTACCGGAGCCACGGATTCGATGCCCACGGTCCGTGCCGCGTCCACGTACTCCCTCCACTGCTTTAGGTCTTCTTCTAATTGCCCGGGACCAGCCGAATCAGACGGTGTGTTCACATTGGCTTCAGAGGGCCTGAGACCATTTTGTATATACTGCTCCTGGTAGTACCCATAGCTGGGTGGCAGCGTGAAATAGTTCCAGCCTACCTGACCCAGTTCAGCTTCGCCTGGTCCGGTCCCGCTAAACACTCGCTCTATGTCCCTAAGGATGGTCGGTGGGTTCTCAGCTGCGCTTATCGCATTCGCATGCTCGTAGAGCCCCACGTGACCAGTTTTGAGAAGCTCTTCGAACCGATCACCGTGACGGAGCGCGTCGAAACCGCCGGTCCCGCCGACGAAAATATATTCCCCTAAATTTGAGCAGACGCGGTATCTGTCCGGGTCGCCAAATGGATTTTCTTGAGGCCCGGCATGCGCTGCAGGTATCGGTGCCATGATAGCCGTGAGAAACGTTAGAAAACGGCAGAGATATCGCCAAGCGGGGCTGCGCATCGAAGTTCACGATTAAGAGAAATTTGTCATCCTCCAGCATAACCGTCTTACCGCGCGGCTTCAACTCTCGAATGCCAACTGTGCCAACTGGAGAAACACTTTGTATCTAGAGATTTAAGAGCTAGCAGTCCGTTTTCTGTGGCTGGTCGAAGGGCGAAGGTGTGGCGATCATCGGCGCGAAGTCGCCTTCGTCGGGGCGCTTCGGGTCTCAAAACGGTTAGCAGTCAGACTGCACGCTGACCGGGCAGTCCGAGGTGCAAGAAATTTTCTCCCCATAGGGCACCGTGGGAGCAGGATTCGAGCGAATTTCTCGCATCGTCGCCCAAGGCTTCGTCAGCGGACTTCGTGGAATCGGGGGCGTATTTCGTTTCCCGTACGCTGGTATCCGGCTCAGCCGCGGCAAGGCCGTGCCGGCTCGCTGAGCTTCAAGGTGTGATGGCAATGACCCGCAGAGGACTGCCGGAGCCGCCCACGATTTTCAGTGGCGCGGCGACGACAATGGCTCCTGTCGGCGGAAGCTGATCAAGGTTGCAGAGACCGGCCAACCCAAACTTGCCGCTGCCGTGCATGACGTAGTGGTTCGGGAAGGGCGGGTCAAAGGTCGCGGCCTGACCGGCATCAGTTCCGACCGTCTCCACGCCGACGCCTAACACCTCTCGTTCGTGGGCAAGGAAGGCGGAGCTTTCCTTGGCCAATCCGGGAGTGTGAGGTCCATTTTCCTTTAGGTTGATGTAGTCCTTGGGATCCTCCCGGTTCGACCAGTCTGTGCGCAAGAGAACCCATGCGCCTGTCGGGATACGGTCGTAACGTTCTTCCCACTGTCGGATGCGCGCTGGGGTCAAGAGATAGTTTGGGTTTCTTGCCGCCTCCGCACTGATGTCGATTACGCAGGCGGGGCCGATAAATTTCTGCGGCGCTATGCGGTCCACGGTGTTGTCCGGAAGGTCTTTCCCAGAGACCCAGTGGACTGGAGCATCAAAATGGGTGCCGGTGTGCTCGCCGGTCTCGAACGCATTCCAGTACCAGGCAGGACCGCGCTCATCGTACCGCGACAACTCCCAGATTCTGAACGCGGGTGTGTTGTTAAACTGCGGGGGCAGCGGCAGCAAAGGGGTCTGCGGACTCAAGGACTGGGTCAGATCAACGATCCGCAGCCGCCCATCAGTTAGTTCTTCGAGCAACTTAGCCAAGACGAGAGACATTGGCGCACCTCATAAGCTTAGCGTTCCGCACTCTACCTCCGCTTGATCGGGACTCGAACGACCCTGCCCGATCTTCAGCGTTTCTTGAGAGACTGAATATGCCGGCGGAATTGAAACTGATTTTCCAGCAACCACAGGTCGGTAACATAGCCGGCGGGGCCCGTGGCTTCGACCTTGGCGATGATGGTTGTTAGTTCATTGCCATGCACGGCGTCGGTCACGGCGGCTTTTAAATTTTCCACGCTGCGTACTGTTGCCACACGCGGAATGCCGGCGGCGCGGGCGATCCCTTCCAGGTCCGTACCGGTGCTCGTGGCTGTTGGGAAGCCGCCGACCGATAGCAAACTCTCGTTGTCGAAAACGACATGAACCAGATTCCGGGGACGGTACCGCGCCATTGTGCTAAGACTGCCAAGGTTCATCAAAAGCGAACCGTCGCCATCGATGACGATCACTTTTTGTTCCGGCAGGCACAGAGCGAGACCCAGCCCCGTCGAAGAGGCCAATCCCATGGCATGTTGCAGGTAAAAGAAATTGGGGCGGTGCCCCAGAGAGTGCAGCTCGGCCGCGACTGCTCCCATGATCGTGACCACCAGACAGTTTTCCAGCTCCGAATAAATCGAGCGAAGACAATCGAGGCGGAGCATCACTCCTCCCACATGAGGTCGCGGGGCAAAAGAAGTGCAACCGGCTGCAAGCTGCTGTCGGCGAGGGTCTGCGCCTGCTGGATACGTTTCTTGACCGCGTCCACCGAATCGAGGAAAGAGTACGGGATGCCCAGCGCACGCAAGACTGGTTCGGTGGCGTTGCCGCCTTGTGTTTGCCATGGATCGCGCTCCCCGAAGGAGCCGCGGTAGCTGATCAGCATCAAGAGAGGAATCTTGTATAGATGTGCGAAAGAGACAATCCCGTTGATGGATGCCAGGAAGCCATGGTTCTGCATCAGCATGGCCGACTTAACCCCGGCAAAGTGTGCTCCGGCCGAGACACCGACCCCTTCTTCCTCCTTCGCTAGTCGCACCAAAATCATCTCAGGGTCATCGTCCGCCATCCGGATGAGATGCACTAGCCAGGTTTCCGGCAGAGCTGAGAGCAGACGGATGTCGCATTCCTTTAAAGCGTCGTAGATCAGCCTGGAGTTGGTCACGGATACAGGCATAGTTTGTTCTTACGCTTGATGTCTGCCGCACGGCGCCGCTCGGGGCAGGAGCATAGCGCGCAACAAGTGACATATTCTAGCCTGCGAAGGCAGAAAATGCGCTCTTGACGGGTGCCGCCAGCGGAGTATAGGTTTGGCGCTGCTCATTTTGCAAGACTTGAGTGCTGGCTTTTCAAATGCGCCTGGGAGCAAAGGGTTGCAGTTCAAATCCCAAGGTGTTCTCAACCCGAAAGTTCCGTCCCGACCGAATGCAAACTTTCCCATCGAAGCCGTTCGCGCCGCTTTCCCTGCGCTGACGCGCCCTCCAGGATTCATTTTTTTCGACAATGCGGCGGGTGCACAGGTTCCACAGGTCGTGCTGGACGCGGTGAATCATCATCTCCTCGAGTGCAATGTGCAGCGCGGCGGACGCTACCCGAAGAGCCGTGAAGTGGACGCGACAATTTTACGAGCGCGACAGAGTGTCACTGATTTGGTCAACGCACGCGATGCGAGCGAAATCGCATTCGGCATGAATGCCACTTCCTTTGTTCGGCTGGTGAGCCTCGCGATCGGCCAAACCCTCGACAAGCGGAACGAGATTGTAGTTACCGATATGGACCACGAAGCTAACGTCGCCACCTGGCTGGCGTTGGAAAGGAGCGGAGCGCGAATCCTTTGGTGGAAAATGAGGGACGATGGCAATCTGCACCCTGAAGATCTCATCCCTCTCGTGTCTTCGACAACGCGCCTGGTGGCATGCACGCTGGCTTCGAATGCTATCGGCTCGGTTGTGGACGTCGCGGCGGCGGCGCGAGTGGCGCACGCGGCCGGGGCAGAACTTTTTCTCGATGCCGTGCATTACGGCCCTCCCGGCCTGATCGACGTGCAAGCATTTGATTGCGATTACCTGGTGTGTTCGGGATACAAGATTTTCGCCCCCCACATGGGGTTTCTCTGGGGGCGCCACGAATTGCTTCAAGGGCTTCCGACCTTCCGCGAGGACTTCATCCCCGACGAGTCGCCTGGAAAAATTGAAGCGGGCACCTTCATTTACGAAAATGTAGCCGGAATGGATGCCGCGGTCCAGTACCTGGAAAGCCTGGGCTGGAGCATCAGCGGGAACGGTAGATCGGTGAAACCGGGATCGAGGCGGGCCGCTCTGCAAGTTGCACTCAAGGCCATTCGGACTTACGAAGAATCGCTTTCGCTCGAAATGCTTCGGGTGCTGAACGATTGCCACGCGGTCGTCTACGGCATAGCAGACAAAAAGCGGGTCAGTGAACGGTTTCCAACGCTATCCTTCAATTTGCCGAATATCTCCCCCGCAAGAGTCACCGAAGAGCTCACCAAACAAAATATCGGCGTGCGCGATGGCCACATGTATTCGCCGCGGCTGATGAAGCGTTGGGGCTTGGCCTGGAGAGCGGTGCAGTCAGAGCATCGTTGGTGCACTACAATACCCTCGAAGAAGTGCGCAGGTTCGGAAGCGCGCTGGCTCAGATGATGCGTGACTGATTCCACAACGTTCAACGAACAACCATGCTGACCGACCAACAAATCCAGGGAATTCGCTCTCGCTTCAGCATTTTCCACCGCAAAATCTATCTCAACACCTGCTCCCAAGGTGCGCTGTCGGATGCTGTGCAGGCCGGTCTGGAGGACTACATCGCGAGTTGGCACGAGCAAGGGTCGCCGTGGGAGACGTGGGTGAATCGGTATGAGGAGGCGCGGACTGCCTTTGCACAATTCATCAACGCCAGCCCCGACGAGGTTGCCATTGTGACCAGCGTCTCGGCGGCCGTCAATGGCGTCGCCAGCGCGCTGAGTCTCCGCGAACGGAAGAAAGTCGTGATGGGTGAGTTCGAATTTCCTACCATGGGTCACATCTGGCTCGCTCAGCGCCCTCGAGGCGCCGAGGTGGAATTTGTGGGCGCAGAAGGTAACCGCATTTCAGCGAATAATTACGAGAAGAGAGTCGACCGCAATACGCTTATCGTGCCGCTCACGCGCGTCTGCTTCAAAAACGGATTTCGTTCCGAGGTAAGCGCTATCGCGCAAATTGCCCACCGCTCCGGCGCTCTCGTAATGCTCGATGACTACCAGGACTGCGGAACCCGCCCGGTTGACGTGAAGGCCATGGACCTGGACTTTTTTCTAACCGGAACCCTCAAGTATCTGCTCGGTCCACCCGGTCTTGCCTTCATGTACGTGCGCAGAGAACTCATTCGATCGCTGGTTCCTACGGTCACCGGATGGTTCGCGCAAGCAAATCCGTTCGCCTACGATGCTCAGACTTTCGCTCTATCTCCCACCGCACGAAGATTCGAGTCAGGCTCCCCGTCCGTGCCCAATGTGTACGCAGCAATACCAGGATTCCAACTGCTACAAGAAATCGGTATGGAGAATGTTGCAGCCCACATCGAGAGGCTTGCGCAATTGCTATTGAGCTGTGCCCGCGACCTGGGCATTCGCGCCAAAACGCCCGCTGATAGCGCTGGGCCGCTGGTGGTATTGCAGTGCAAAGATTCGACCTTACTGGTACAGAAGCTCTCTGAAAGCGGCATCGTGGCATCAAACCGTCACGACGGCCTACGGATATCGTTCCACGTGTACAACACCATGGACGATGTGAAAGCAGTCGCGGAAGTTCTCAAGAAGAATATCAATCTACTTGTCCTTGACCCTGCCAGTGTTGGCAGTTTATGACTGATCAACGTGGTGCGGCGGCTGACGCTACGCTCGCCGGTGCGAAGCCTCCGATGCCGGAAGTGGAAGGTCTCCACCGCCGTCTGGGCCAAAGGCAGCTCACGATGATGGCCATTGGTGGTGCCATCGGTGTTGGTTTGTTTTTGGGAAGCAGTGTGACCATTCGCCTGGCTGGACCCGCCGTCATTCTTTCCTATCTCACGGGAGCGGGCATTGCTCTGATCATGTCCTATGCGCTGGCGGAGATGGCGGTCGTCCATCCGGTAGCCGGCGCATTCGGAGTTTACGCGGAGAATTACCTCAATCCCTGGGCAAGTTTTTCGGTTCGAGCCACTTACGGAGTCGCACAGATCGTTGCCATCGGTGCTGAAGTCACAGCCGCCGGTATTTACCTTTCCTTTTGGTTCCCGAATGTTCCGCAATGGATTTGGGTGGTGTTGGTTTCGGCTGCCCTGGTGGCGCTCAATTCTATGCAGGTCAACCGCCTGGGCGAGTTTGAATATTGGTTCGCAATGATCAAAGTGGCCGCCATCGTCGCCTTCATCATTGTGGGGCTATCGTTGATTCTTGGCGTTGGTTCCCGGCACCCGATTGGCTTGGCCAACTTAACTCAGCACGGAGGCTTCTTGCCGGCGGGATGGAAAGGAGTCTGGCTTTCGCTCACCATAACTGTCACCAGCTACATGGGAGTAGAAATCATCGCGGTCACTGCGGGAGAGGCACAGCATCCGGAAATTACCATTCCCCGCGCCATGCGGAGCATTGTTTGGCGGCTCATTTTGTTCTATGTGCTGGCGATTGCGATTATGGTGACGATGGTTCCCTGGAACCAGACCAGCAGTTCGTCCACGCTTTCCGGCAGTCCTTTTGTGACGGCATTCGCTGCGGTTCATATACCCTTCGCCGCCGCGATCATGAACTTCGTCGTGCTCACGGCTGCACTATCGAGCGTAAATACGAACCTTTACCTTTCCACTCGAATGCTTTTTTCTCTGGGCCGGGGAGGCTATGCCCCCGAGTGGATGGGCAAGGTAAGCCGCAACGGTGTGCCGCATCGCGCGCTGTTAGCTTCAACCGCGGGGATTGCCGCGGCCATCCTGCTGGCCTTCTTTGCGCCCAAGAACGCGTTCCTCATGCTCTACGGGACCGCGGTCGCCGGAATGCTTTTCGTGTGGCTGGTGATTCTCAATACGCACATTCGCTTTCGTAACGCGATCACGAGCGAGCGGCTATTGAGTTTGCCCATGCGTCTGTGGGCCCACCCGTTTTTCACTGTGGTAGGTATTCTGTTACTTGTTGCCATCTCGGTTACAACTTTCTTCGTGGAAGGATTGCAATGGTCGGTTCCAGCATTTTCTGTTTTCTTAGGTGTTATTTCGCTGTTTTATCTGCGAAGCCGGCGGCGCAACCCTGTTTAGCCGAGTGGATCATTGTCGGCCGGGAAAAACATTCCGCGAGGAGAGCACGAGATGGTTGAAGCCAGCGAAGAGGTTTACTCTTCGCTCCACCGGCGATTCAAAGGTGATTTGCTGCGCCCCGGCGAAAGCGGCTACCAAGACGCGAGTGTCATTTGGAATGCCATGCTAGCGCGCACCCCAGGCATTATCGCGCGCTGCGCAGATGTAAGCGATGTTCGAAATGCCGTCCGAGCTGGCTCTGAGACCGGAATTCTTACCGCCGTCCGCTGCGGAGGGCATAGCCTCGCAGGATTTAGCACGTGCGATGGCGGCATGGTGATTGACCTGTCGAGAATGCGCCAGGTTACTGTCGATCCGGAGGCGCGCCGGGCCAGGATCGCCGGAGGTTGTCTGTTGGGATCGATTGATACCGCAACGCAAAAGGCAGGACTGGTTTTCCCCTCTGGCGTCGTCTCTCATACCGGCGCTTCCGGACTGATCTTGGGCGGAGGAACCGGATGGCTCACCCGGCGATTCGGCTTATCATGCGATAACGTCGAGGGGTTCACTCTCGTAACGGCTGATAGCTCCGTTGTGAGTGCCAACTCAAAAGAGAACCCGGATTTATTTTGGGCCTTGCGTGGAGGCGGCGGTAACTTCGGAGTGGTGACAGAATTCGAAGTGAAACTACATCCGCTTACCTCGACGGTACTAGCTGAAGGGTTATCTCCCGAGGCCGACATTCGCCTGCTCCTTGAATGCTGGCGGGACTTCATGGCCGAAGCTCCGCTCGACTTGAAGTGGAACATTAATCTGCGCCTTGCTCCACACGCCCGGAGCGTACCAATAGAGCTCCGCGGACGGCCGGTGGCCAGCAGTTCCCTAGTTTGGACTGGCGAACCCGATGCTGGGCGTCGGTACCTGGAGCGCGCGCTTTCCATGTGCAGTCCGGATTCTGTCAGCAGGAAAACGGTGTCGTTCCTCAATCTGCAAACTATGGCGGACTCCGATTTCCCGCATGGCCGGCGCTATTACTCCAAATCGGGTTATTTCACTTATCTTGGCGACAGTGTGATCGATCGCATGGTGGAGGCGGTAGCCGCTATTCCCTCATCGGAAACCCAGATTGAACTTGCCTATCTCGGTGGCGCGGCGGCGCGCAGGGGCGCGAGCGAGACAGCATTCGGCGATCGCAGCGCTCCCTTCATCATGAATTTGCTGGCGAGTTGGTCTGAAGCTTCGGCTGATGCCGGCAATATTTCCTGGATTCGAGGACTGTTCAACAAACTGCGGCCAGCGATGAAACCGGGTGTTTACGTAAATTTTATGAGCGGCGATGA
>Ga0182018_10001688_pt1 | contig 24387 bp, 17 predicted proteins | sample 812P2MmetaG_FD_120490 | JGI IMG/M metagenome (GOLD analysis project Ga0182018, IMG submission 120490) | Permafrost microbial communities from Stordalen Mire, Sweden - 812P2M metaG | ecosystem: Environmental > Terrestrial > Soil > Wetlands > Permafrost | place: Sweden: Stordalen | collected...
CAGCGTGCCGATTGAAACGAAATAGTGACCTTTGATTTTACGGCGTGTGTTCAAAATCAAAACCACGAGACATTCGCATTCAGGATTAAAATACGGGTGTTGCGTGATATGCGTTCTCCAATAAGCGGCTGCTTCACTTGGAGTTTCGCACAATTGCATTTCTTGCGGCGTGGGACATTCCCGCAAGGAAACAATTTTCCATTCCTGCGGTTGCGGTGGGAATTTAAGCGGCATGACGATGTTGTTCGGCGGTTGAGGCGTTGAGACGATATTTTCGGTCGTGTTCATGTTTTTGCGTTTCGTGTTTGAAGGAACGGGATTGCTCTCTTCGCCACGACGCGGGAGAGCAATCCGGTTCCGAACGAAACGCACCCAAGCCTGCTTGTCGCGCTGGCGGGCGGCGGAGCATGGAGCAATGCAGTGACACGAAACTTCGTGGCGCGAAATTGCGCGGAGCAACCAGAAACGCGGGAAGCGGGCGGATGAACACGGCGGAAATCAACGCCGCATGGATGAACAGGCGGGGCAGAAACGCGCGGGCTACGGCGAAGAAGTGTTCAGTAAATTTTCCAAAGATTTAACGCACCGATTTGGCCGTGGTTTCGGCCCCGCGCAAGTCGCGGCCATGCGGCAATTTCACCTGACATTTCCCTTGCCAGACATTTCCCAATCAGTGATTGGAAAATCCATAGATGAAACGAGCGGCGGCAGCCAGCAGCCAATTCTTCAATCAGTGATTGAAAAATCGTCCCAGAGTGCCGCGCTTGCGCCTATTGGTCAATTCAACCGTCGGTCTTCCGTAAAATTCGCCTGCGCTCTTGAACATTTGGAAGACGATGCGCTGGCTCGCTCCGCAATGGAGGGAATGCACAACAAAATGCTCGTCAGGGAATACCTTACCGCTTTGCCGAAAGAATTCGCGCTGGCGGCGGAAGTTGGCCGCACACGCGAATTGTTGGAGCGGAATGCCGAACAGCGCCGGATGGCTCGTGGAAAATAACGCACAGGCTTCGGTCTGCGGTCGGCGGGCGGAAACAGTGGAGCATAGACGGAGAGACGGCTGGAACGGAGTCGGAGTGCAACGCCGCCGCCGAGCCGCAGACGGAAGCCCGCCGCTGCTGCGGCAAATCCATTGCCGCTCGTGACGAGCGCGCGGTTTTGCGGAGAGGAACGGGCGTCGTCGAGAGGGTTACGGGGCGACGGACAGCCCGTGGAGCGCAGCAAACCGGCGCGTTGGTCACGGCGGATTCGGGTAGTCGTTCTGAATTGTCTGTCAGTTCGCTGACTTTGTGTGATCCAAGAAATCATTGAAGGTTTGCAGACGGCAAAACAAATTTAAGCGTTCCATGTCGGCCACATTTGAACAGGGGGCTGACGCGATGCGAGGGTCTCCGACGACGATGGCGAGCGTCTGCGCGCGTGAGATGGCAACATTTATTCGGTTTTTATCCAAGAGAAATTCCAATCCTCGCGGCCCATCCTCACCAGCACTGGAACACATGGATACGATCACGACTGGTGCTTCTTGTCCTTGGAATTTATCAACGGAACCGACTTTGGCATTTTGCGGCAACGCAGTTTTCAGCGAACGAACTTGCAGGTTGTATGGCGCGACAAAAAGAATGTCGCTCAACTCAAGTTGCTTTGTGTTTCCTTTTTTATCGAATAGTGTGCGTCCCAACAGTTCGTTGACGATCTCCTTGATTCTCTCAACTTCTTCCTCGCTTCCTTGCGTGTTGCCGTCATGTTCAACCGGTGAAAATATAATTCCTGCTGGCTTCCGAATGTGTTGTCCGCCTGTGGGCGGGACAACCAATGAACGATTCTTGTTTTCGGGAGCAGCCTGGAGCCGACCCTCATAAACCATTTCGGATATGAATTGACATACATCCGGGTGCATTCTGAAAGATGTTCCAAGAAAAAGTCCGAGCTTTTCAGGAATTGTCGCGTGACCCATCAAATAATAATTTAACACGGACATACCGCTATCACCCGGATGTGAACCTTGAATTGGCTGTTCAAGTTGCATTTGATCCCCCATGAGAATGACATTGCGGGCGCAGCGCGACATTCCAGTAAGGTTTGCCAACGAGACTTGTCCCGCTTCGTCAACGAAGAGATAATCCAATTTATCCACCATGTCATCGCGTGCGAACAACCACGCTGTTCCAGCAATCAATCCGGTGCTAAATTGGGACGCGGCATCGCCAGATACCGCCACATGAATCAATCCCGGACATTTTGTAAAAATCGGATCGTTGCCATCACCGCCTGCTTTGATTCCCTGGAGTTTTCCTGCGAGCTTATCGTTGCACGCGTTCAACAGATTGATGATGGCTTTGTGGCTGTTGGATGTGATGCCGATTTTCTTGGCTGATTTTAGGAGATTAACTATGACTCCCGAAGCCGTCGTTGTCTTCCCGCATCCCGGAGGGCCTTGAATGCAGAGAACCGAATCCTGCATATCGGTCACAATACGCACCGCCGCTGCGCCAACGTCTTCGTTGGAATTGACCAGCGAATCTGATGGATTTTTCCCAGATAAATTTGGAGGCAAGCGCAAGAGGAGTCTGCGAAGATTCTCTGGAAGTGTCTTTTTGCTTTCCCATTTGGCTGCGACATCGGCGATGGCCTCCGGTATGGGTCTTGGATTCACAAATTCGTCAGGAATCAGCGACATCGTTTTTGGCATTCGACCACCCAAACGATCATTGAGAATTTTTTCACTTATTTTCAATCGAATGCGGCCTTCAGGGTCAAACGTCTCCACTGTAAGTTTCACGCTCAAGTCTTGTGACAAAATCACATGGTCATCTTCCCTCATTTTGTTATCCTGATTCGGGTCGAACGAATAAGTGAAGACCCATGACCTTTTCACCTGAACCGGTGGGTTGGACTCAAGCACGAGGTCGCCGAGACAATTGATGTCTTCCTTCAGTTCGTCCGCTGTCAAAGCGTGCCGGTCAAACATCCGCCACCAAACCGGTTTGTTTTCGCGGCGATGAAATTCGATTAGATGGCCGAGCATTTCCTGAACGAGCCACTTGTCAGCTTCCTTTTTGCGCTCCTCAACATTTTCTGGAATTTGCGTTTGCAGCCGGTTTGCCAGTTCAATCCTTGCAGTAATTAAAGGATCAACAACTTTAGTTTCTGATTCCGGCACATTGGTTCGTGCTGGGATATAAGCAATCCCCTGAATTTTTTGTTGGTTACGAAGCCAGTCAATCAACAGGACGAGGGAGTCACAGTCGTCTTTGTTGTAATCGCGAATTTTGCGGAGAATATCAGATGAGTTCCAGTTTCGCGGCTGTCCGCTTTCGATCCAGTTCGCATAATAAACAATGGATTCACCCGCAGCGGTGACATCGCCGGAACGCTTCTCGCGGTATAAATGTTCGACATCCTTAATTGAATAACTTGGTTCGCCAATGCGAAGTCCCTGCCGAACGACTTGGTAAAGGTCAACAAACACTTCGTTTCGCAACAGATTGTCCACTTCATCTTCCCTCGTTCCATATCGGCCCATCAGACGGCGAAGAGCGCTGACTTCATACTTTGCATAATGATATATGTGCATCGTCGGGTCAGCTTTCCAACGGGCATAAGCCCAATCCACGAAACCCTCGAATGCCGTCTTTTCTTCTTTGTTGTCATGCGCCCACCAATCTTGAAAACTCAATTTACCGTCCACACCCAGATGCGACGCGCCAAAAAGGTATTCGAGGCCGCCTTCAACTAGAGGGAAACCTTCCATGTCAAAAAAAACATCCCCGACGGATGAAGGAGGTAGCGTCGCCAGCCCGCGCCTTGGATCATTGGCATCCGGTTTCAAAATGCGGAATGTCGGGCGCACAATTTCATCTGGTTTTGCCTTGGCTCGCAGTTCGCGTGTCGCAACTTGCAACGACGCCTGTTCAGCCAATCGAATCATTACGTCACGACTCAATTTTGGAACCGATTTGTCGCGTGAACCGACAAGTTCAGACACTTTGTTTATACCGGCTTTGTTGAGTTTTTTAATCTGGCCGACGGTGATTCCCGCAACTTGAATCAAGTGGTCTTTTTCGATGAGATATTTCTCGGCATACGAACGCCAGCGTCCATGATCGGCCCTTGGGTCGGGGACTGGTGGCTGGTCGGGATCAAACTCGTCCATCTGCTTGAGAAACGCCTGCTTGAGATTGCGGTAATAATAAAAAAAATCATCCGTTCTGAATTCTGGAATTGAGTTGTCGCCTAAAACCACCCGTAACTTCTGCGGTCTGACACCTTGAATTATTTCCAACATTTCGGCATAGCAACAAAGTTGAATCAGGTAGTAAGGCTTGGTTTTCCGGGCGAGCTTGGTGTCCCACACTTCATAACGGCTCAAACTTGGACTCGGTTTTCCGTCGCGGACAAGAAAATCTGCAAAGCCTCGAAAGGGAGGTAAAGCGAGGTGTGCTTGGTAAATTATCTCACGCCCTTCGCTGATGGCACTCAAAGTTTGTTTGATGGCGAGCGGAAGGTCTGTTTTCTGAATTACGCAAACATCACGCCCTTCGGAGTGAAGTTTCTGTAAATATTTTTCCTCGTGCTTGTTGCCGGTATTCGCGACCAACTTTTGCTCCTCGCTTTCCTCGTCGGGCTGGAACTTGTCCGGGAATTCTAAATTAAACCGCTCCATCCATGTGGCAAACGGTGATTCCATGAACCGAATTAAGTCAGTTGGCGAATAGAATAGTGTTCCATCTTTCTTCATGGGCGTCAGAGTTTATCCGGTTAGCAACTTGGTGAACAGCCCCAAGACGGATGACCCGCGTGCATTGAGCCGGTGCGGATTGCCGAGACTTTTTCGAGACGCAATGGTGGGGTGATGGCTGAATCCAGAAACTCATCTAGTCGGATGGTCTCCACCACCAATTCGAACGATAGATGGTGACAGCTTGTTTTTCCCAAACAAATTGTTCCCAAATTGATCGCTTGGGATTTCCTCCCATTTTCAAAGACTCATTGAGCTTATTGAACACTTCGCTGGTTATAAAAGATGTGAAGGCACCATCTCTGAGGCCACACATCTTTGCAGCATAATTGGCTGCCCGGCCGACCCACACGAGGTCGTTTGATCCGCGAATGCCGGTTCGGGCGATGAAAAGGTTTCCAGTGTCTATCCCAACCGCTTGGTGGACGGTATAGTTGTCGTTGGGATAGGCAACTTTCAATTTTGGATTTATCACTTCTTGAATAATGTAATGGAGTTCAAGAGCGCATTGTGCAGCGGATGTGTTTTTGCAGCCGCCGATGAAAACGGCCATTACCCGATCTCCATCAAAGGCTGTAATTTCACCACCGTTATTCCTGATAATTCTGCAAGCCGAGATTAGGTATGCCTTGTATATTTCAGCAGCAAACCACGGTTTGAAATTATTCACCAGTTGTGTGGAATCTGCTAAATCCGCATATAGGACAGTCCCATCAATTTTTACGGCGTCGTTGCCTAGCTTTACATCTTCAGGCTCGGGGATAGTTGTTCCGTCGCGGGTCACCCACTTGGTCTTGAAGATTTCCTCAACTTCTTTAGTTATGTCAGTTAGTAGTCCCATTATAGCTATTTATTTGGGACCAAGACCCAGCACGACTTTACGAATCTCATTGCAAATTGGGGCAATCCTTGAAGTCATGGTGTCAATGGTTCCGCTGGCGTATTCGAGCGGCATCAATCCGAGCAGATCGGAAGGAAGCTTAATATCTACACCACGGGGCCGAACAATGAAGCTGCGCTCACGACCAAGAGCGCCCATAAACAGGCCCAATTCGAAGATGCAATTATCGCGGGGTGCCGCTTTTTCTACTTCGCGGCTGATTATCGTGTCATCAGCCGTAAGGACTAGGATTGCGAAATCTGACTTGCCAACAGCTTCGAGCAAACTTTCGACCGTGCCACGCGTGGCGCGAAAAACACCGTCCGTCCAAACCGAAACGATTATGGGATCGTGGCTCAAGCCGGACTGAATTTCGCGAGCAATTGGCAACGCTTCAACTGAGGAACCGATGAATACCAGAGGCTTTGTGTTGGGAGGTTTTATCAAGCTGCCGCGCTGGCGTAAACGGGAAGCGAGTTCCAATGCCAAACGCCGCCAAAGGTGGGGATATTTGTTTGCGAGGGCACAAAATACAGGTTCAGTAATTCGTGCAACTACCGTTTGACCGGTCGCAATCACGCTGGCACTGCGCGGGGATTGTGGATCGATCAATGCCATCTCGCCGACATGGTGCCCGGCCCGGCGGGTGGCAACTTCACGTCCATGGATTTGGATGGAGACGGAACCGGTCAAAATGAGATAAAGCTCGTTGTCGGCCGAGCCCTGTCGAATGATCTCATTTTTGGGATGATCACGCTCAAACTGTAAAATCTGGACAAGCTCGGCAAGTTCGGAGGCAAGCTGCTCTTCGTCGCGAACAATCCCCTGTTCTCGTAGTGCCTTAATGAGGCGAGCCTTGCCATCAATGCCTTGAAATCGAGAAATCATTTTTGGCAGCCTTGAGTCATTCCCAATCCGCATTTTTGAATCCGAGCGTTTTGGCGTTTTCCGACACGGCACGTTTGGTTTGGTCTTTTGCGCCGTTGGGGAATGTGGCCTGAATCTCGACGCTGACTTTTACCTCCGCGTTGGGGTCGGCAACGAGAACGGCGATGATTTCCTCGGCGATTTGCACGAGGCGCATTTTCGCGGTGGCGGCGTTGACCGAGACATTGCCGTGAAACGATTGCGCCTTGGGCGAGCCAGTGCCTTCCATGCCGGGAAGCTGGCCGGGCGAGCCGGTGGTTCCCTTGCCGGGTCGCGTGGACGGTGGCAAATCCGGTGTGCCGCCGCCGGTGGCTGGCTTGGTCGGTGGCGGCAGGATGCTGGCGGCATAGCTGGCGGCAGCTTGCGGCTCGATGAGCAACAGCGTGTCGTCGAGCTGCACGTTCGCGTCGCCGAACTTGAATCCGTCAAACTTGCCTTCATGTTCGCCATAGGCAGTTCCGAAAAAGTCGAGGGTGCCTGCGCCTTTGACGATGGCCTGCTCCAGCACGTTGCGATTTTTCAAGCGTGGCAAATATAAATACCGAAGCGTATCTTCCCAAAAAGCCATCGCGGTTGCGACTGGCTTGTTTTCTTTCCAATAAAGTTCCTTGAGCCGGTCGCGCAAGTGGATGGGCGACCAGGTGCCGATGACCAGTTCTTGATCCAGACTGACGCGTTCAATTTCCGCGCCAAGCGCCGCGCCGCTGGTATTCAGCGGAAAAAACTCGACGTTGACTTGCGTGGCCGTTGACGACGCTTGCGATGGACAAAGCAGCCAGCGGTAACATTCGCGTGCCGCTTTCGGCACGACTTCCTCGGCGGTTTTCAGTTCCTTCTCGGCCTGTTTCTTTTGGACGAGGTCAATGTTCAAGCGGCCAGCTTCCACATCATCCACGATGGATTTCCATGCCAGTGCCGTCCTCACACAATCAGTGACCCGCGCCAACGACGCCTGATCCGGCGCGAGAAAAATCAGCCGGTTGCCACGATAGCGCGGCTTGGTGCCGTTGCTGCGCGTGAACGTCAGCACTTCATCGAACGCCAGCCGCGTTTCCGCACGGCTGAAAAAATTCTCTGGCGGCAGGCATACCAACCGCAAGCCGGTATCGTCGGGAACATCCGCATGAGGGGTGAAAATGTGGACGCCTTCAAAAAATGCTGCACCGGCGGTGAGTTTCCGCAAAGCCTCGGCGAGTTTGGGGCGGACATCATGCGCGTCGTTGAACCGGCGTTTGCGGTCTTCCATTTCGCGGCGAAGATTGGCGCGGGTGTCGAACCAGAAGCGCGTCGTCTCCTGCGCCTTGTCGCCGGTGGTGTTCAAGTAATGCAACCGGTCGGCGAGTCGGTTTAGCGCGTCGGAATAAGTGGACGAAACCTGACCCGGCTGGAAACAGCCCAGCAGGACGCGGGCGCGTTCCTGTCCGCGTGTGCCAGCGGATTTGGTCGCCACGGCTGATGGCGCGGTGCCGAGAAAGATGGTGCGGGCGACACGCCGGGCGGCTTGGATTGCGCCGAAGCGCGGCTCTTTGGATTCCAGTTCGGTCGTCTCGGCGCGTTCGCCGTCAACGTCGCCTTCAATGACGGCATCCCAGCCGTTTTGCAAATGGTAGGTGAGTTCGTTTCTCGTCTCGCCGTCGTAAAGCGGCAGGCTGCCGGGGAGAATCATCAAATCCTGATTTTGATCTTTCCATAGGCGATAGATGACTTTCGCCATGAGTTTAAGCACGCCGCGTGTGCGCTGGAAACCGTCCAGCGTGGACCAATCTTCGTAGAGCCGGTCAAAAATTTCCGGGTGGATGGGATACGCCTGCACGAGCCGGTCAAAATAGCGCGCCTCCTGCGTTTCGGACGGCAGTTTGGAGCCTTCCGAAATGTAGGCGTCAGAAAACGCGCGGCAAACCGCGTCGCGGTTTTTCAAATCAACGATGGGTTCAAACAATCGTCGGCGAACGATTTCAAACGCCTCCTCGGTGGCGACGGGTTTCCAAAGTGCCTGCACGCGGCCAAAAGTTTTTTCCAGGGCGCGCAATGCCGCGATACCTTTTTGACTGCCTGCCTCAACATCGGATTCCGGCAAAGAACCAAGCAAAACGGCGTTCGGCACCAGCTTCATTGCTTCCGTGAGCGCTTGCACAAATGACAAATTGCTGTCGTAAGTGCCGCCGCTTATGACTTGGCCATTCGAGAATTGACGGATGTAGGCAACCAATTCATCCACCAGCACGACGCACGGCGAATGATTTTCCAAGAGCGTCCGCAAAACATCTTTGCCGGGCGATGTGCCGTTGGCGTCGGCTTCCTTTAGCAGCGCGAAGGCTTCTTCCCCGCCAAGCTGCCACGCGAGTTCTCCCCAAAGCGTGTGGATGGCCTGCTTGCCGTGTTTCCACGGCTGGCCGGGCGAAAGTGCCGTGCCGTCCAGCACCACGACGCGAGCCTTGGGCATGTCCATGAGTTTGGCCTGATCCAGCAGCGCGGGAATACCGGGCAAATCTTTCAAGGCGCATTTGCGCGTGGCGAGATGATAGACCGCCAGCATGGTGTGCGTCTTGCCGCCGCCGAATGCGGTTTGCAGTTGGATGACTGGATCACCGCCCTGACTGTTTAAGCGGCGGGCAACGGACGTGAGCAGTAGGCGCATTCCTTCAGTAATGAACGTGCGCTCAAAAAACGCTGACGCGTCCTGATATTCCCGCGTGGCTTTGCCGGTGTGAACCGCCGTGATGTCGGCGGCAAACTCGGACTGTTGAAACGTGCCTTCCAAAACGTCCGCGTGCGGGACGGCGATTTCTCTCCAAGGTTTCAGGCTCATAAAGTTTACGGGATTGATTCAGCGGCCCAAGGAACGTGAGCCATGTTGTTTAGTTCCACGACTCGTGGGTGAGCGTCAATTGGTTTTACCAATTGCTTTATTTTCTGCTGCACATCTGCGCGGTCATAAACTCTTGGAAAAAGTTTAGTGTGGGTAGCTGGTTGCTCCAAGTGAAGAACCACACGCAATTTATCAGCCGTCACTGAAAGTGCTGCAAATCCATGATCATGGTGCCCCATTTCGACCTTGGCAGCGAATAGGCCAGCAAGAGTATCCCGCGCCTTAATGGCGATTTCATCCCAAAGCGGAATTTTACCCACGCCACGCTGGCCGACACGATAGTCCTTTAACTCAATCAGCCACAGGGTTTGTTCTTGTGGATTAAAGCCAAGAAAATCCATGCCTTTATTACCACAACATGAGCCTTGAAATTGTCTCCGGTAGAAGGCCCAATTATCATATTTCGCGACCTGCCAAGTATCAGGAAATTCACAGGCAAGATTGTCTTCTTCGAGTCTCGGCATAAAAACGATATTATTTCTGCTTTGGTTCAACCGCGATTTTTTCTTCGGACTCGAGGTAACGATCTGATTGTGCAAGCTCTTCATCGAGGGAGCTGATGTCTCCGATGTCATCCATGGTCTTGCCCTGTTCAACACTGACCGCTCCGTCGGTTCCGATATGCAGCCCAAAACAACGCGAGTCGAGAGATTTGAAATCCTGTTGCTGAAGTATATGGAGTTCCCGCATCAAAAACAGGCTATGCGTAGCAATAAAAACCTGAATGCCGCTTTGTGCGATTTGCAGAATTGTGCGAGCGATAGTTTTGACAATTTTTGGGTTTAGGTTTGCCTCAGGCTCATCCCAAAATAGATAGCCCTTATCCAGTAAGGAGCCGGTGGCGATCAGCCGTGCGAATGTGCCAAGTTTCCGCAGGCCTTCGGCGACCAGGTGCATTTCCATATTACCAGATTTCAAATCAAGGTAAAATCGACCTGACGGGTCTAAATCAATTGTTCCACCCATTGCGGCTTCCAGTGGAATGAGCAATTCCTTAATCCTAGCTTCACGCGGCCCACGAGCCAGTGGCGCACCAAGCAGGACGCAAGTATCGCGCCACGTTTCATCAAATGAGAGGTGTGTGGTTTCATAAAGCGAGACGAAGCCTGGATATATGCTGAGCAATTCCCGCGTCGGCAGGAATATTGGCCGTTTCCCGACCCTGGCAGTGGGGGCAGTCTCGATGGTCACTTCCGTTTTTGCCACGGTCGAGAATGTGAATTTTAGATTCAGGTTTGATTGGTCAAACTCGTAAGCCAATCGACATTTACTTCGGCCTATTTTACGGTGAACCAGTCGCCAAAGCCCATCCGGACGAAATACGGATTGCAGCTTTTGAGCCAAATTTGATTGAAGTGCACCTTTGCTGAAATAGAAATCGCCGCCACCGTCTGCTGGACTCTCGGCACTAAGAGCTATGGGGGCGTAAGCAGCTTTTAGAATATGCGATTTGCCAGAGCCGTTTTCCCCAATAAAGACATTAAGGTTTTTGCCGAACGTGAGATCGGCCTTGGTGAAAACCGTTAGATTTTCGATGTGTAATGATTTTAACATGGCGTTCCTTTATCTTTCAAAGCCGGGCAATTCCTGCGCGGCGGGTTTGGGTGCGGTGGCGGCGGCGGATTCGATGCCGGTCCAACTGGTGATGAGTTCGTTATAGGCGCGGGCGTCTTCGGCGTGGCCGAGACGTTCGCAAAGCGTGTAAAGGCGATACGCCAACTGGCGCACGGCCTCGGCCTTGCCGCCGAGCGCGGCCAGCAACGCGCCGGACGCGGAATCGCCGCCTTGCCGAAACGTGCGGATGAGGTGGTGCAACGCTTCCCAGACTGGCATCCGCTTGTCGGTGCGCGGGTCCCAATCTTCGGGGTATTCCGACCATTTGAGAAGGCGCACTTTTCCGCCGCCAGACTTTATGATGCCGGCTTCCTTCACCCCGTCCACGCTCGTGCCCTTGGCGCGGGCCAGGGTGTCAGCTTCGCCGAAAGCGCTCTCGGTCCATCCGTGCTGCTCGAACCAGTGCATACAGAACTGCGTGTCGTGGTCGAAGTCGTCTTCCGCCAAGAAGCGATTGATGAGTTGCAATGCCGTGCGGACGCTCATGGGCGAGCCGTCGGCTTCAAGCACGGCGGCGTATTTGGAAAATACTCCCATTCCCGGCCCGATGATGGCCTGCGACAAATCCACCGGCGCGACGGGAGAATGCTCGCCACCCGCGCCCCTAGTCATTTCGTCGAGCGCCTCGGGAAGCACTGCATTTAGGTCGCGCAGAAATTCACGACGGGAAATTGTAGTGGCGTCTGCCGGACGTTTGCGACAGACGAGAATTATGCTGGATGCTAGAGAATTGCGACCGGCTGTCCTAAGTCCACCTTTTTGTTCTGTTCGCATTGGCCATGTTCCGACTATTTCCCAACCTTGACCGATGAGTCCACCAAGGAAAACTTCCCATCCGGTTGACACTACGTCTCCGCCATCAGCCTCAACTTCAGCCTGCTTGAAAGCATAGTAGATTGTGCAGGGAAATGCCGGATGAGATTTTGCGGCAAGTTGCTTTGCGAAACTGGCAAATCCAGTTTCAAAATATTTTGCCGCAGCTTCTTTGCTTTCGTGACGCCCAGGCTCGGCAATTAATTCAGATTCTTTTGGTGTTAAAATTGTGGCGAACAGCTCTGGATAAACATCGCGTAGTGATCTACGTAACCAGACATAGAAATAATCGGACAGCGCTGCATATCCGATATTGTCATAGTATGGCGGATCTGTTGATACGACAGCGCCATTTCTACATCCTTCAGCAATAGCATTGAGCTGTTCTGCACTACCTTTTCCCTGGTCGGATAATCCATCTAGGGAATCAACAACAGCTTCTAGGATTTTGGAATAGCTACCTGAAAAATCTCCAAAAGGATTGGTTTCTGGATATGACCAACGCATTTGCAATGTCGGAAGTCCAAATGTTTTTTGTATTGATGGACCGCGTTCATCCCAAAATGTCATGCTCGAACCGTAATCAGCGTATCGGCCTATGCTTAAAGCTAAATATACTCTGACTGCATTTGCGTATCCCTCCAAAGTCGCAAGCTCAGGAAATTTTTTTGTTGTGATTTCTTGAACAATGTCAGTAAGAGTTATGAGCATTTTGAGCTGCCTCTTATTAAAAAGGTCTGCGTATTTTGTAATTCCGTATAGTTGGACTCGAATCCCCAGAGCTTGTTCTGGAATATCACCCGGCGGTGAATCCTCCGTTTTCAATTTAAGCAAAATTGATTCCTGCATCTCTGTAGGCGGCAGAAAAATCTTTTCGCCTTCATACTTTGCAACAATACCCATTAGTCGAGATCCCATTCGCTGGGCTTTGGCTTCATTGCGAATATACGCGAACGACATTGGCGTTCCAGACACTAAACATTCCGCCCCTGTGCGTGTGATTGTCCCGCTTACTTTTGGTTTTCCACCTACACGCATTGCGAAATTATATTCCCCTTTCTTCTGGTCAATGACAGGCTCAATCCAGACAGTCTTTCCCCCCTGCGTTGCAACTGTAAAAGAACCGATAAGCGGAACATCTATTTTTGAAAATGCTGGGTTTGGACTCTTTACAGTTCGCGCCCATAACCAAGCAATCACGTCTAATTTCTTGCCCACCAATTTTTTTAGGTCTGGACGGTCGCTGCTCATTTCCTTTGTGATTTCCACGCTTGGGTAAAGGGAGCCTATACGTTTTTTCGCCTCTTCAAACATCCAAGTGCCATAGTAACGCACATCTTCAGCAAGACCCATTGCGCCCTTCCAAGTTTGATTCAAGCCGAGGTCGCCTTTGGCGCGCTTCACATTCTGTGTCGGACTGACTGGTGGTTGTCCTGCGAATTTTGGAGGAATCTCGATCATTGCTTTGTTGATAAGCACTGGCACTGGATTGAGATCAGAAGCGTAAGCATCCAGTCCGAGCCTCTGCGCCTCCAGAGGGATGGCTCCGCCGCCTGCAAAGGGGTCATGCAGGGCAGGAAGTTTGTCAGGGTTAAATAGCTCAACAGACTGTGGGTGGTCTTTGTTTAATTCACAAACTTCACGCCATGAACGGCAGATTTCGGCCCGCGCTCTTGCAAGAACCACTTCATTTTTTGTGTTCTCCCACACGACGAGGTCCTCAATAATTTTGAATAATCGCTTCCGTTCAATAGCCGCTTCTTTTTTATTTTTTCCGTATTTGAAACCTCCTCCCTGCTGATAGCCTGGGTCGTTAACAAATTGGGCAAAAATGACAGCCCTCGCCGCTGCGAGTGGACGGCGAGCCCACCAAAGATGCAAAGAAGATGGGTGTCCCTGACGGATGGATTTCTCACCTGCCGCCGCTATGTTGATCGCGTCGAGAGGCAATGCCACTTCAATGAGCTTGCGCGGGGATTTGATGGGATGTGACATCGGTTAAATTTTTTCTGCGCGTTCAAGCAACGCATTGAGTTCGTAGTTGACCGATGACACGCCCCAGCCGGGTTCGGTGTCGAACGGGTTGCGCAAATAGAACGGGCCTTCCACGGCGTCACCTTCGGCGACAAGCACGATGGCGAGCAGAAATTTATCGGACTGGTTCAAGGCGTAGAGCATTTCGTTCCGCGTGATCGTCACCGTGCCCGCGCCTTTGACGCGGCCTTTGACTTCGATGTGGCGGGCTTCCGGTTGCTTGCCGTCCACGGCCTGCGGGTAGGACGTTATATCCCAGCCACATTTCTGCGCCGAAACATCCACGACGCGGCAGCCGCGTGATTCCTCAACGCGGCGAACGGCGTCCATCGCGAGTTTTTCAATGCGGGCGCGGGCGGCGGGGTCGGTAGAAAACATGGCTGCGGTCGCGTCGGCTGGCGGCGTATCGCCGCGCAATTTTCGGAGCAGTCCGGCGGGAATAACCAGTGCGCCGCTCAACACGACTGGCGTTGCCGACGTGACGTGCCGCATGGATTGGAGTTCGCGCTTGCGACTTTCCAGCCGGGATTCGAGGTCGGCAATGGTGCGCCGGACGTTATCCAGATTAGGGCCGATTTCTTTACCGGCGGCTTTGTCGTCCGAAAGTTTGATGTAGCGGTCGGACCAGTAATTGATTTCCGTCGTCAAACGCTCGTGGACGGCCGCAAGCGTTTTGTCAACATGGGCGATTCGGCGTCCGGCAATTTCGCTGAAATGTTCAGGAACAAGTGTGGATGCGGCGAGCGCCAAGGCGCGTTGTTCCAAGCCAGCCGTCAACCACGGCGCGGCGAGTGTTCCGGCGAGCAACGGGCGTTCCGCGACGGCGAGCGGTTCAAGATCAAGATGCGGTGCCCAACCGGCAAACGTGGCGCTGCCGTCCGGTAAAACCCGGACGAATTGCAGGCGTTTGGAAATGACCTGGCCGTCGCCGGATTTCACTTCATGCGTTAGCAGGAACAAAAGCGACGGCGTTTCGCCGTCGTCGGACGGGTCAACGAGGATGCTGCCTTGCCGGAGTAAATTGGCGTGCTGTTCCAACAACACGTCACTCAACGCGAGCATGACTGGATGACCGGGATGAATCATGTTGGCGAACGCAAGGCCGGGGCGTTCCAACGGGCGGACGGCATCCTTGGTGAAACATACGCGCTCGTAGCGTTTTAACACTGGCGCAAGGTCGCGACGGTTGCGCCCGGTGATGAGCCGGTCGCGTTCGCGCAACACGGCGGGGACATGGGCGATTTCAAAGCGATTGAGTTCGCGCGGGTAAATTGAACCGCCCAGCGATTCAAACCCTTTCATAAAAAATGAGCGGACGAAATAGGGCTGGAGGCGACGGGCTTCGGCTTTTTCCATTTCCTCCTTCACGGCAAAGAGCCGTTCCGGGCCGAGCGTTTCCTGGGCGAGCGCGTTGCGGTCAAGCAATGCGAGCAAATTCTGGCGGTCAAAATTGTGGTCAATTTTATTTCGCAACCGGGCGCGGACATCCGGCTGGTCGCCGTAACGGATGGCCTCAATCAAAAGTTCTTTGAGGCTTTTGCCCTCGAACACTTCGCCGAGAATGTCGAACACGCGGCCTTTCAACGCCTCACTTTCGACGCGGAGTTTTTCGAGCAGCCGAAAATAAACATCACCTTCGCGCGTCTCGTTGGCGACCAGATTCCAAAGATGACAAACCTCCTGCTGGCCGATACGGTGGATGCGCCCGAACCGCTGTTCAAGGCGATTGGGATTCCACGGCAAATCGTAGTTCACCATCAGATTCGCGCACTGCAAATTGACGCCTTCACCGGCGGCGTCGGTGGCAACCAGCACGCGGATTTCGGGGTCGGAACGGAAAAGAGCCTGAAATTTCAGGCGTTCGTCGCGGTGCGTGCCGCCATGGATGGTGACGATGGCATCGTGACTGCCAAGCACGCCCGCAATTTTCTCATGGAGATAATTGAGCGTGTCGCGGTGTTCGCTGAAAATGATTATTTTGCGCAGACGGCCTCCGGCGTCCTGCATGTGCGAGTCGCGCTGAAGGATGCGGGAAAGTTCGTCCCATTTGCGATCCTGACCGGACGCGACAACTTCCTTGGCCTGATTCTCAAGGCGAATCAAAATATCAATTTCGTCCTCAAGTTCGGCGATGGTTTCGGCGGTGGTGGCGCGATCAACGAGGGATTCTTCCAACTGCTCCTGCTCGTTGGCAGTCAAGTCGTCGTCATCATCCGGCACTTCCGGGAGTTCTTGGTTGGCGGCAATGCCATCGTCCGCAAAATCAGACGGCGATGATGCGGGTGCGAGCGTCTCGGCGAGAATGTGTCCGCCGCGATTGGCGATGTTTTCTTCCCGCAGCCGACGCTGGAGCCGTTCGCGGCGGCGTTTCAAGGATTGGAAAATCGCCTCCGGACTGGATGCAAGCCGACGTTGGAGCGATGTCAGCGCAAAGCCAACGGAGCCTTTGCGCTGTCCGCCAAGCTGGTCGGCCTTGCCCATTTCGGTTTTGACGTAGTGCGTGACGGCTTCGTAAAGCGCGGCTTCAATGTTGGACAGCTTGTAATTGACGGTGTAGGCACGGCGTTCGGGAAACAGGGGCGTGCCGTCGAACTTGACTAATTCCTCTTTGACCATGCGCCGCATGAGGTCGCTGGTGTCCACCTTATGCACGCCGTCGCGGAATTTTCCGTAAAAACGGTCGGAGTCGAGGAGCGATAGGAACAACTGGAAATCTTCCTCCTTGCCGTTGTGCGGCGTGGCGGTCATCAGCAGCAAATGGCGGGTGTGTGCGCCCAACCGCTCGGCGAAACGGAAGCGGGCCGTTTTATCCAACTTCGAGCCATAAAAATGGGCGGCCAGCTTGTGGGCCTCGTCAAATATGACTAAATCCCATCCGGCTGCCAGTAGCTTGCTTTGGAGTGGGCCGGCTTGCTTCCCATCGGAGCCGTCTCCTTCTTCGTCTCTCGCCATCTGGTCAAGGCGAACGATGAGATGGTCAATATCTTCAAATGGGTTGCCGCTAGGCGTAGCGGCTTCCAATTCTTTTGTGAAGACGCGAAATTCGAGGCCGAATTTTTCAAACATTTCATCACGCCACTGCTCAACCAGGCTGCCGGGGGCGACGATGACGATGCGGCGGGCATCGGCGCGCATGATGAGTTCGCGGATGTAGAGGCCGGCCATGATCGTCTTGCCCGCTCCGGGGTCGTCCGCGAGAACGAACCGCAACGGCTGGCGCGGGAGCATGGATTCATAGACTGCCGTGATTTGGTGCGGCAACGCTTCCACGTTTGACGTGTGAACGGCCATCATCGGGTCGAACAAAAAGGCGAGGTCAATGCGCTTGGCCTCGACAACGAGCTTGAAAGTTTCGCCGTCGCCGTCAAATGACCAAGGCCGTTCGGTGGTCGCAACCGTGAGATTCGGTTCGTCGGCGCGATTGATGAGGCGTTCCTTGAGCGTGCCGTCGGGGGTTTTGTAAAGAACCTGCACCGTTCCCTCGGCGATGGGCACGACGGCGACCACGCTGCCAATGACAGCAGGCTCAAGTCCCGTAAGCGGGACGCCCGGTTTGATGTCTTCAATTTTCATGTAACATCGCGCTCATGTGTCCGCGCAGGATGCAGAAAAAATACCCGCACTGCACGGAGAAATTTATTCAGCGAAGGCCATGACGGAATTTCGCCGGTGCGTGCAGGAGAAAACGACTTCGTGGGCGAACAGCGAACACCATTCGCGGGCGGCGGCGTAATCGTCCGCCGTGCCGCCGACGAGTTCGTGGCGGCCATTTTGATTTCTGACGAGGCGGGAAGTGCCGAAGGCGGCGATGATCTGGCGATATGCACCACCGAAAAGGCTGAACCTTGAAATCTGAAACCGGATTGATTTTTTCATTTTCATGCGGACAGCATGACAGGCGCTCTTGGACATTGGCTGTCCAAGCGAAAATATTTTCAGGCGTGAAAATCAGCGGCGGGAGCGCGGAAGGCGGACAGTTCCGAGAGGTTTGGCTACGTTGACGCCTTTGACTTTCAACATGGTTTTTGCAAGCAGCCGCATTTGGTCGTCGGCCACTTTCGGCGGGAGAATTTGCGCGAAGCGGCCTTCCATTTTGTCCATGCCGGGAACGGTAGTTTCGCCGAGATTGAAAAACTTTCCGTTGCCGCTGCGGATGATGGGCAGGAATTTTTGTTTCTGGCCGCTGTGCGATTCGCCCATAAGGACGATGACTTCCTGCCTGTCAAACGCCTCGGACGGCGGCTCGGTCATGTCCATCTTCTCGCCGGGCGAGGCGGTCTTCATCCACGCTTCAAGCGCCATGACGGAAACCGTGGCGGCATTGGCGATGCACACGAGCCGGGCGGTGTTGGCGAAAGCGTCCTTTTCATCGGCATCCACCAACGAAGTCGGGACGAACATGAGCGGACCGTCCGCGCCAATCAGGAAAAGCGTGGGCGACATCTTTCCGCTGTTACGCATACAAAATCCGGCGTAATGCTCGGCCTGTGCGAGCAAGTCGTCGAGGGTTTCGAGTTTGGCCGGTTGCACTGGCAATATGGTGATGCAAGCGGAGCGAAAGGACAAGAATCGGTTCGGTTGTGGGGCGTAACCCTAACGCAATAAATTCGCGTGTTGTTTCAGCCATCGCTCGGCCAGCAAATAATCAGGAAACAGGCGCTTCACCTCTTGCCAGAATTTTTCCGAGTGGTTCATTTGCCGCCGATGCGCCAGTTCATGCAGGATGATATAGTCGCGCACAAAATCGGGCGTCTGAATCAATCGCCAATTGAGCGAAATCGTTCCATGCCGTGAACACGAACCCCACCGAGATTTTTGATTCCTGACGGTGACGCGCGAGACATTCATTCCATGTAATGCTGCCAATTCCATGACGCGGGGCGGCAGTTCCTCCGATGCAAGATTGCGAAGGCGTTTTTGGATGGCTGGCCGCAAGTCAGCGTGTGCATCGGAAACATTCATCCGTTCGGTGTTGAAACAGATTGAGCCGTCAGCGTCAGGTTCAATGCGAAATAACTCTCCACGAAAAAGAATCTCCGTTCCCAGATTCCAAGTGTCGGGAATTTTTGGCCGGGCTGCCAGACGTTGGAATTGTTGTTCCAGCCAGCCGACGTTTCGTGAGGCGAAATCTCTGGCGGCTTGAATGCTTCCGTTGCGTGGGATCGTCACTCGCGCTGTGCCATCAGGACGCAGGCGGAGCAAATAGCGACGCGCTCGCGGATGATGCACCATTAAAAGTGACACCGTTCGCGAGCCGACCTGCATCGCATCGGTCTTCGGTTCTTCTGGCTTTTTGAATCTGAAAAGTTTTTTTAGAATCACAAAATCATCAATCTCCCCACCAAGTCTTTTCAAACATATCCCGGTCAATCTGCGCCGGTTCAATACAGCGCGGATCATCTGTCTTCGGGCTGTTGACGAGATTGCTGACTGGATAAATTTTCAACGGTTCTTGCAGCGGACTGTTTAACGCTGTTTGAAACAATTCGCTGCCGGGTTTGTTTTCCAACCACCAACGATAATGCGCCGGTTGCACGATGACTGGCATTCGATGATGCAACGGAGCCATCGTCTTGTTGGCTTGCGTCGTGATGATGGTGAAAGATTCGACGGTTTGGCTGGGCGGTGGTTCTTCCAAATCGGTGTCCGGTTGGCCTGACGATGGCGGCTTGACCCACCGTTCCCACAACCCGGCAAAACAAAACGGTTCGCCACTTTTAAGCATGATCCGAAAAGGCTGTCGTTTTCCTTCCCGTTCCTGCCACTCGAAAAAACTGTCAGCCGGAACCAGACAACGCCGTTGCTGAAACGCTTTTTGAAATGCCTGCCGGGTTTTGAGCGTTTCGGCCCGCGCGTTGATGAGCGCATTCCCCGTCGTTTCATCTTTCGCCCAGGATGGAATCAAACCCCATCGCATCAATTTCATCGCCGGTCTTTTGTTGTCCATGAAAATCACCGGAGCCATCTGCGTCGGGGCGATGTTATATCGCGGGCCAAAGAACGCCACGCGCATGACGGAATCCACCAGCTTCATTAGCTCGGACAAATCCTTCGCGTTGGAATAACGACCGCACATCGCCAGAGTCTAACCGAGACGTGCGCCAAAAGAAAATCCGCGTTGTTGCTGTCGCTTCAATGGCCGGCTGAAAACAATTTCATGGGCAAACAGAGAAACCCATTCCTTGGCTTCGGTGAAATCTCCGGCACTTCCGCCCACCAATTCGTGTTTTCCGTCCGCCAGTTTAATTAGCCACGCATTGCCAAAGCGATTAAGGATTCCGGCTTTGTTATTGATGTAATTTATTATCATACGCCGGAGCGTAACGGTGGGGGTTGGACAATGGCTGTCCCAGTGAAAAACTATTTTACTTTGTTTGCTCGGCGAAGCTGTCGAAATCACATTTACATCAACAGGCGTGTGGCTTGTGGCCGCATACGGATGAAGGACTACATACCGGGGACAAATCCAAAAATCCGCTTTTGGCAATCAAGTTCAGCAACGCCGCTTTTTCGGATCATGTTTCATGGGTCTCACATTGAATAATTCATGCACTTATGCAATTAATGTCGCATACTCGTGGCCAAACAATTCATAACTTGTTTTCCACATCCAAACGCCCGCTTTACCTCTGCGTAACTTGCATTGGCTGGGACATTGCCTCCGTGTGCAAACTCATTCCGCCAAGTCAGGAGGTTGCCATATGACGCTTTGATGCTAGAGCCGCTCGCAAGCAGTTCTTGGCGTTCAAGTTTTTCAAGAGCCTTGGCAAAGCGCGTCTGATATTTGCTGCCGAATCTTGCAAGATAATCTTCTTGAATTAATTTCAGCCCAATCCGACCATTTATCCGATCAAAGTGTTTTGTGCAAAAGTTTGCTAAAATCTTGTGCTTCACGTTCGCGAAATCCATAAAAATTGTTTTCATCGCCAGCTCAAGCACAGTGACGGAACTTACCGAGAGGAATCCAGTGTAACGCGATTCAATGAATGGGTCATTCAAGCCAGCAAGAATCGGATCAAGGTGCTGGATGAGGTCATCGGTAAGCTTGAAATGGTCAGAATACGGCATGACCTATCCATGAAGATGTTTGCGCGCTGCTTCAAATCGCCGTTCAACAAATGAAAGATCACTCGTGCTGTATAAAGTTGTTTCGTTGAAATCCTGGTCAATCTTTAGCTGTTTGTATCGCTCACTTAAATCGGCTGGAAGTTCTTTCTTGGCCTGCAAGAGTGTCGCAAATACGGCATCGAGTGCTGAAGAATTTAGAGGCCCGCGCAAGTGAAAAGGTCGCTCGCCAAAAGAAACGACAATCTTTTCAGCTATTTTTGGAAAAGCTATTTCAAAAGCTTTTACCTGATTCGACGAACCTTGCTTTTCACGATCCATTGTTCGGTTTAGAAATTCTTTCATCGGCTTGTTGTAGTCGTCGAAGAAATAAGCCAACCCGAAAATTCTTAAGATTAATTCAACATCTTTCTGATGGCGGTCAAAAGTCGCTTTACCTAGAATCTTCCGCCAATTCTTGTCTTGGTTCAATTCACGCAGGATTCGGACGAATTCACCACGAAAGACGCAGTTACGAATCTCCTGCGGCTTAAGTGGCGTGCCACCGGTATTTAGGCGCTCAAAAATGTGATAGACGCTGGTGGCTTCACCTTTTGGGTTTAATTGCCGGATGTTAATCGCACGAAGAACAGCGGATTTTAATTTTCTCTGATGAGACTCGCTAAGGTCTTCAAACCGCTTTTTTGCAAAGGGGCTTTTATCATCGAGCCCTTGGAGACGGAATACTTGTTTTTTCCCCTGCAAGCTTTCGGAGCCAAAATATCCGTCGAGATAATATATCACGCTCATGATGCGCTGTTGACCATCAATTACTTGGTTCTTATTGACTTCATCGACATAGAAAAAAACTTGAGGAACGGGTAGCCCCAGTAAAAAAGATTCGACCAAGAGCGATGCCTGGTTAATGCTCCAAACAAAATTTCGCTGAAAATCGGGAATAATAATATCTCCGTTTTTCCACATTTCATTCACCACGCTTAATGTGAGATCAGATGGGTAAGAAGCGATGTCAAATGCTACGGCAGCCTCATTTTCTTCCATCACCTCGTCAACTTCGAGGACATCGTCCGGTGTGTTCGTTATCGTGCTCATATCATTTTTTATTCGCTGTTTGTTTACCAGTTCCAGAATGATTTCGCAAGTTATCCGAAGACCACCAAACGCCATCGTTACCAACATGTGCACTCCGCACCAAAGCGTAACGGCGGAGGTGGGACATTGGCTGTCCCTGTGAATAACTATTTTCAACTTGTTTGCTTGGGAAAAGCGGCTGGCAAATTAAAGTGGGCGATGCGACATGAAACCGGCCAACCGCATCCTGCACGTTGATGGTGACAGCTTTTTTGCAAGCTGCGAAATCGCCCTCAATCCGAAATTGCAGGAACGCCCGGTCTGGGTCGGTGGCGGACGCAAAGGCGACGGCATCGTCATTGCCGCCAATCGGATCGCCAAGAAATTCGGCATCAGCACGGGCATGGCGTGTTTTGAAGCCAAGCGCCGTTGTCCAACCGGCGTCCTCTGTCCACCGCATTACGACGAATACCGGCGTTTGTCGCTGGCCATGTTCAAGATTCTGGAAGAATACGCGCCCGTCATCGTGCCAATGTCCATTGACGAAGGGTTTCTGGATTTATCCACGATGAGCCAGCACGTCTGGCGGGACACGACCCCGCTGAATTACATGAAGGGCATTGGCGAACGAATCCGCAAAGAAGTTGGATTGCCGGTGTCAGGCGGACTGGCGAACTCCGCCAAACTCGCCAAACTTTCCACGGACGTGGCGAAGCCCGGATTCATGGAAGTTCCGCAAAATCAGGAAAAGGAATTTCTGAAAGACCGGCCCGTGCGCGAACTCTCCGGCATTGGGAAAAATCGGCAACGCTCGCTGGCCGCCCTCGGTGCGCTCACCTTCGATCACGTTGCAAAATTGCCGTCCATGCTGCTCCGTCAGAAGTTCGGCATCTGGGGACAGGAACTCTGGCTGTTTGCCAACGGCCAGTGGAACGAGCCGTTGATTCTGGAAGTCAAAGACCGCACCACCATTTCGAGCAGCACCACATTGCCGCAAGACGAACATGATTACGAAGCCGCCTTGATGTTCACCTTGAGCGAGTCCATCCGTATCGTCGGTCAATTGCGGCGGGAGCAAATGCAGACCCGTGAAATCAGTTTGGCAGTCCGGTTCAATGATTTTACGGAAGTCGGCACGAGTCACCGGTATCAACATCCGCAATTTCTGAACTCGGTCATCAACACCACACTGGAAGCCATGTTCCGGGATTGTATGCAGAACGCATTCCGGCCAGTGCGCCAAATTCGGATTGCGATGTTTAATCTTGAACGCCTCGACACGCAGCCAACGCTCTGGGGCAAGACGGATGCCGAACGCTGGGGCGCGCTGGACGAAGCGGCGGCGCAATTAAATGAACAACTCGGCAAAAATGTTTTGATGACGGGATCACAACTCGCATTGCGGAAACGGGACGCGGCGCACATAACGCCGAAAGCCAAGTGTCCGTTCACACCGCAGCGCGAGATGGTTCTGAATTTGTGGGGCGAAAACCCGCCTTAAACCAGAGAAGTTTTATTCAGAGAAATTTTCTCCACCACGGAAACCATTTTGAAACTGTCCCGTCAGGTTCAATCGGCGGTAAGACCGTTTTGTGAAAACCTTTTTCACAATGAACGAGGACGCATTGATGCTTTCTCAAGTTGCGTAATTCGTAGGGTTTGATTTTGTGTTCTTCAATATGCGTGAAGCTCCGCGTGGCCATGCCGCCGGAATAGCCATACGTCCTTTGACGGACTTTTCGTTGTCCAAGAAAGTCCGCGCTTTCAACTGCGCCCGCCTCGTCCGCTCCTTTGAAAATCATCCGGTTGCGAAGATTTAGCGTAAGCACTTGAGCCTTCTCCTCGCCAAGCGGCGGAATAAACGACGTTGACGACTGCGCGGCGGCAACCAGTGTCGCCTTCGCTTCGCGCATCACGTCAATGCAATTGTAGTCGCTCATGCCGTCCTCGCTGGCCGTGACAAAGCGTTGCGCTTCATCTGCCCACAGAATGAGCAAATTGTCGGTGGCGCGTTCTTCCTTGGGCTTGTCGAACCGGCGCAAAACGTGGGCGTAAAAAAGCATTTTGAGAAACGTGTTTATGTAGCGGCGTTCCATCTGAAATTTCTGCGGCATCGCCACGCAGATAATTTTGCCACGATCAATTTCCTTGAAGTCGAAACTGTTTTTGCCGTCGCCAAACACCTCGACGACATCGGGCGTCAAAAAGAATTGGAGATAATTGGCGATGGTCTCTTTCACGCCGCCCATCTGCTCGGCTGGCTGTCCCCGATAGCGTTCGGAAAAATGTTTGATGAGGGCTTTATCGCGGTCAGTCGGATAATCCGTCATCATCTCTCCCAACACCTGATTCATCGTATTGTCATCGAGAAGA
>Ga0182018_10001690_pt1 | contig 24368 bp, 22 predicted proteins | sample 812P2MmetaG_FD_120490 | JGI IMG/M metagenome (GOLD analysis project Ga0182018, IMG submission 120490) | Permafrost microbial communities from Stordalen Mire, Sweden - 812P2M metaG | ecosystem: Environmental > Terrestrial > Soil > Wetlands > Permafrost | place: Sweden: Stordalen | collected...
ACCTCGACCCCGACCCCGACCCCCCCTCTTCCACCGCCCCGGTCCGCGGTGATTCCTCTATCGAACGAGAAGGAGTCCAATCTCGCCCTCGGCGACGCGGCGTTCGCTCGGGGCGATCTCTCCGAAGCCCGCAAACACTACGACGATGCGCGGGCGGCCGATCCGCGCGGCGTCGCGCCGCTCGTCGGGCTGGCACGTGTGAGGATTGCCCTCGTCGACGTGCCGCTCGACTACGCTGCCGCGAAGGGGAATCGGGAAATCATCGCCGCGGAGAAGGACCTCGCGCGAGCCGTGAAGGCCGGGCCGTCGTTCGGTCCCGCGTTCATCGAGCTCGGGCGGGCGCGCCTGCTGCTGGGGGATGCCCCCCAGGCCATCGATGCACTCAAGCGCGGCGTGGAGATGCTCGCCGACGAGCCCGAGGCTCGCTCGCAGTTCGGGATTGCGCTGCTCGCGACGGGGCACGCGGAGGAGGCGGTGCGGGAGCTGGCGCGTGCCGTGGAGCTCGACCCTGGGAGTCCCGCCCGGCACGGCAACCTGGGCACTGCGCTGATGATGGCGGGTCGGACGAAGGAGGCGATCGACGAGTACCGGGCGCGGACGCACGTCGACGACGGAGATGCCCGGGCGCACTCGGACCTCGGCACGGCGCTGCTCGGCAGCCAGGATCTGCAAGGAGCACTAGCGGAGCTCGCGCGCGCCGTGCAGATCGATCCTCGTCGGGCGGCATTCCACTCGAACCTCGGGTATGCCCTTCAGCAGTCGGGCCGCGTCGACAGGGCGATAGGCGAATATCGCGAAGCCTTGCGCCTCGATCCGGCGTTTGCGAGTGGGTGGATCAATCTCGCGACTGCGCTTGCCCGCGATCCGAAGTCGCGCGGCGAAGCACGCGCGTCGCTCGAGCGTGCGCGCGCCCTTTCTCCCGATGACCCTCGCGTGAAGGCGAACCTCGAAGAGCTCGACGCTCTCGAGAAGAGCGCGCGACCTCACGCGACCACCGGCCCCTGAACCGCAGCCTTTCCCTGCTTGACCTCGGCGAACGCAATCTTTTAGGTTCTTCGGGGTCGGGCGCTGGAGAGCCTTGGAGGGATTGCGATGGCGGTGGGACGCGTCAAGTGGTTCAACGATGAGAAGGGGTGGGGCTTCATCAAGCAGGACGCCGGCCCCGATGTCTTCGTGCACTACTCTCAGATTCAGGGGGATGGCCGCCGCCGTCTCTTCGAGGACGAGGTGGTCGAGTTCGAGATCAAGGAAGGGCCGAAGGGCCTCCAGGCCGTCAACGTGAGCCGTCAAAGCGGCGCCGCCGCCGTCAACTGACGCCGGGCTGCGCCACGTGGCGGGGCACCGTGCCGGCGCGGAAAGTCGCCGCGTCCGGTTCGTAGACGAAGGCGACGACGCGCGTCAGGCCGCCTTCGTCCAGGTCGTAGACGTTGAAGCCTGCCATCTTGTCGGGCATGTCGCTGTGAAGCGAAGCGCTCGTCGCTCCCAGTTGCTGCACTTCGCCGGCGCCCGTCGACAGCGAGCGGTGGATGCGGCGGTGCAGGTGGCCGTGCAATACGAGCCCGGAACGCACCGGCTCGAGGAGCGAGAGAAGCGCGTCCGCGTCGCGGAGTCCTTCGAGATACGTCTTCACGCGTGACCACGGGTGGGCCGGCGGGTGATGCAGGGCGAGGACGAGTGTGCGCTTGCGGACCTCCGGGTGCTCGAGGACACGCGCGAGCGACTCGAGCTGCGCTCGACCAAGCTCGCCGGCCGCGACGAGCGGCGGTCGAGGGACCGCGCTCGACAGCGCGACGATGGCCGCGGGACCCCTCAGCTTCACGACGGGGAAGCCCACCTCGCCTCCCGACGAACCGATCCCGGGCAGGTCGCTGGCGAGCCAGCGCGCAAAGTAGCTCTCGAAGCGGCGAGAGCGCCGCGCGCCTCGGGTGTAGAGGTCGTGGTTGCCGGGCACGATCGTCACACGGGACGGGTCGAGAGCGAGATCGTGCTCGATGACGTCTCGGGCCAGGTCGAACTCGGTCTCGAGCGCCAGGTTGGTGAGGTCCCCCGTGATGACGACGTGATCCACGCCGGCCCGCGCGATCTCCCGCGCGATGGCGCGGACGTACTCCGACCGGTGAATGCTGGCGCGCTTCAGGCGCAGGTTGGCGAGGCCGGTCAGGCGCTTGTTGAGAAAGCGCCAGGACGGGACGCCGTCGAGCGCGAGCAGGTGTAAATCCGAGAAGTGCGCGATTCTCATCGGCGGTCGGCCGCGCAGCGGAAGCCCACCGAGGGCGGACGGGGCAGCGATTTGGTGTCGCGTGCGGCGCTCCGCAGCCACATGGGCGAGTCTTCGTACGACCCGCCGCGTATCACGTGGAAGCCGCCGCCGGACGTCTTGGGCTTGGGGTCGACTTCGGGCGCTTCCGGGTAGCCGACAGGCCGGCCCTCGCCGTCGAACTCGAGCACGTCGGCCACCCACTCCGAGGCGTTTCCGGCCATGTCGAGCAGGCCGAGCGGCGTCGCGCCGTCGGGGAACGACCCGACCGGAGCGAGACCTGCGAAGCCGTCGGTCATGTCGGTCCTGTCGTCCGCCCACGCGCCGTGGTTGGCGAGGTGCGGGTTGTAGAGATTGCCCCACGGGAACTCGCGGTCATCCACGCCGCGGGCGGCGTATTCCCACTCGGCCTCGGTGGGAAGCCTTCCCCCCGTCCAGTGGCAGAACGCGACCGCGTCGTCCCATCGCACGTGGGTGACCGGGAGGTTTGGCCCCGCGAAGCGCGCGTCGACCGGCGAGAAGTCGGGAGGCGCGCACCCTCCCGCGGAGACGCACCGCGTGTAGTCGCCTACCGTAACCTCGGTTCGGTCCATGTCGAACGTCGAGATTGTCACGGAGTGGTCGGCCCCCTCCGCGAGGAGCATCGGGACGACGTCGGGGTTACGGCGGCACATTGCGCCTCGGATCTCCCGCTCGCAGAGGCCGACCGCCCGCTGAATCGCGGCGGGCGTGGACCCCATCGTGAACGTGCCGCCCGGCACGGTGATGCGCCCGCGCGGGACCTCTTGCAGGACGACGACGCCCCCCGCTCGAGCGCTCGCGGCGGGGGCCTCCAGCCCTGCCCACCATCGCTCCGCCCTGGCCGGGCGGTCGGCGGCGGCGTGGGCCGGAAGGAGGGAGAGTGCCGCGACACCCAGGACGCCGCGGAGAGCATGGGACGCAGACACGCTCATGCCTTGGTGGCCCCCCGCGAGCTCGCTGTCAACCCGTCAGCACCCGGAGGGGGTGCTCGATGAGCCGGCGCAGCTCGGCAAGGAACGCCGCACCCACAGCGCCGTCGACGACGCGGTGATCGCACGACAGCGTCATCGCCAGGCGCTTGCCCGCCACGACGGCGCCCCCCGAGACGACCGGGGTGTCACGCACCTGGCCGACGGCGAGGATCGCCCCCTCGGGCGGATTGATGACCGCCGAGAACTCGTCGATCCCGAACATACCCAGGTTCGAGATCGAGAACGTCCCGTCCGTCATCTCTTCGGGCTTGAGCTTCCTCGCGCGCGCGCGGCCGCCGAGCTCGCGCACCTCTCGAGCGATGGCCACGACGCTCTTCCTGTCCGCGTGGCGCACGACCGGCGTGACGAGCCCGTCCGGGATCGCGACCGCGACCGAGATGTCGACGCGCCTGTGCACGAGGATGGCCTCGGGCGTGAAGCTGGCGTTGCAGTCGGGCACGCGCGTCAGGGCGACGGCACACGCCTTGATGAGGAGATCGTTGAAGGACACCTTGAGGGGCTGCGACCCGGCGCTGCCGCCTCCGTCCTGCGCCAGGAGCTCTTCGTTGATCCGCTCTCGCAGCTTCACGAGCTCCGAGGCATCGACGTCGATGGTCAGATAGAAGTGGGGGACGGTCTGCTTCGACTCCGTCAGCCTCCGCGCGATCGCCTTGCGCATGGGCGAGAGGGGCCGCGCCTCCGGCTCGTCGAGGGCAGGTCCGCGGGCCACGACCGGCGACGCTGCGGTCACGCGGGCAAGGGACGTCGGTCCCTGGGTGCGCATGGGCTCCAGGTCGGAGGGCTGCAGGCGCCCGCCCGGTCCGCTCCCCTGCGCACCCCGCAGATCCACCCCCATATCGCGCGCGACCTTGCGCACGTACGGCGAGGCGAGGACGCGCCCCTCGGCCGCGGCTTCTTGCCCATGGGAAGCCTCGGGGGCAAACGCCGTGCGATCGAGCACGTGACCGACGGGTGGCTTGCGTAGCGCGGGAGGCGGAGCCGTCTCGGTGACGGAGGCTGGCGGCGCAGCGGGGGCTGGAGCGGCGGGCTGACCCTGCGCTGGCGGTTGGGTGGGGGCAACGGGCTTGGCCGGCGTTGCGGCTGGGGCTGGGGGGGCGGCTGGCTGCGCGCCGCCCCCTGCCGCGGCCTGCGCCTGGGCGAGCATCGCGGAGATGTCCTCTCCGGCCGCGCCGAGGATGGCGACGGGCTGTCCGAGCTTCACCTGCGCGCCGGCGGGCGCGAGGACCTTCAGCAGGACTCCCGCGTCGAAGGACCGGAACTCCATCGTGGCCTTGTCCGTCTCCACCTCGGCGAGCAGATCGTCCACCGCGACGGCGTCGCCCTCGTTCTTGTGCCAGACGGAGAGGACGCCTTCCTCCATCGTGGGGGACAGCTTCGGCATTTCCATGATCTTCGCCATGCGTATCCCCGCTCCACTCTCAGGCGCGCCCGCGCGCGACGACGCGTCTCACGGCCTCGACGACGCGATCGGGTTGCGGAATGCAAGCCTGCTCGAGGTTGGCGCTGTACGGCATCGCCACGTCGAGCGTCGTCACGCGAAGGATCGGCGAGTCCAGCGCGTCGAACGCGAGGCGCTGCACGCGGTCCACGATCTCCGCTCCCACGCCGCCGTACGGCCAGCCCTCGTGCACGACGACCATCCGGTGCGTCCGCTCGACGCTGGCCACGAGGGTGTTCTCGTCGAGCGGGCGGAGGCTTCGCAGATCCACGACCTCCGCCGAGATGCCCTCCTTCTCGAGGGTCGCCGCCGCCTGGAGCGCGACGTGGGTCATGCGCGAGTACGTGGCGAGCGTGACGTCCGTCCCCGGGCGGACGATCTGCGCCGAGCCGAGCGGAACCACGTGGTCGCCCTCCGGGACGTCGCCCTTCACAGCGTAGAGAGTCTCGGACTCCATGACGAGGACGGGATTGTCGTCCCGGACGGCGGTCTTGAGCAGCCCCTTGGCGTCCGCCGGAAAGGCCGGGGCGACCACCTTCAACCCGGGGACCTGCGCGTAGAAATGCTCCATCGCGTGGCTATGCTGCCCGCCGACCTGCTTGGCGCTCGCGTTGGGGCCCCGGAAGACGATGGGGCAGTCGAATTGGCCGCCGGACATCTGGCGCAGCTTGGCCGCATGATTGAGGATCTGGTCGAACGCCACGGCGCTGAAGTTCCAGGTCATAAACTCCACGATCGGCCGGAGGCCGACCATCGCCGCCCCGACGCCCACCCCCGTGAAGCCCGCCTCCGCGATCGGCGTGTCGATGATCCGCTTGGGCCCGAACTTCTCGAGCATCCCCTCGCTGACCTTGTAGGCGCCCTGGTAGTGGCCGACCTCCTCGCCCATGAGAAATACGCGGGCGTCGCGGTCCATCTCCTCGATCATCGCCTCGCGGAGGGCCTCTCGGAATCGAATGCTTCGCGCCATCCTGGGCTCGTTCTAGTACGCCGTGGGCGCGCGTCGTGGCTCGCGTTAGTACGCGAAGGGCCCCGAATAGGTCGTCTCCTCGAGGACGTCGAGGCCGGGCTCGGGGCTCGTCTCCGCGAACTTCAGCGCGTCCGCGATGTCCGTCTCGACCGATTTCTCCAGCTCTTCGACTTTGGGCCCGAGCCCTTGCTCGAGCAGGACAGTGCGTGCGCGGTGCAGCGGGTCGCGGCTCTTGTGCTCCTCGAGCTCGGCGGGGGTGCGGTACTTCGCCGGATCGCTCATCGAATGGCCGCGGAAGCGGTAGGTGCGGACCTCGACGAGCGTGGGGGTGCTCTGCTCGCGGGCGCGCTTGACGGCCTCGCCGATCCGGCGCTCGACCTCGAGCACGTCGTCGGCGAAGAAGCGGTCGCGGTCCATGCCGTAGCCCAGCGCTTTCAGCGAGACGTCCTCGACGGACATCGACCGCGAGAGGGGCGTGCCCATCGCATATTCGTTGTTCTCGCAGATAAAGACGATGGGGAGCTTCCACAGAGCCGCGAGCCCGACGCCCTCGTGGAAGGCGCCGATGCTGACGGCCCCCTCGCCGAAGAAGCAGAGCGTGACCCGGCCGTCCTCGCGGTACTTGCTCGCGAAGGCAACGCCCGCCGCCAGGGGGATGTGGCTGCCGACGATGCCGTATCCGCCGAGCATGTGGTGCTCCTTGTCGAACATGTGCATCGACCCGCCGAGCCCCTTGGAGCACCCCGTCGCCTTGCCATAGAGCTCCGCGAGCAAGGCCCCGGGGGCCATGCCCTTCGCGAGCGCGATGCCGTGGTCGCGGTACGTCGTCATCACGTAGTCGTCCGGCTCGAGAGCGGCGAGCGCGCCCACGGCAACCGCCTCTTGACCGATGTAGAGGTGGAGGAAGCCGCCGATCTTTCCCTGGGCATAGCCGCGCGCGCTCTCTTCCTCGACGCGCCGGATGAGGAACATCTGGCGGTACAGCTTCGCCAGGTGCTCGAGCTCGGGGCTCGGGCGCGGCGCGGCCGCGACGCCCACCGCCGGGGGGGGCGAGAGCGCCGCCATGGTTTCGGCTGTCGCCATCGGCGTCAAAGTCTACTCCTTGTGTGGATTCCAGCACGCCACGCGATGCTGGCTTCCCGTCGTAGTTTCCTCGAGCCTCGGCGGCTCATGATCGCACGTCCCGGGGATGGCCCGGGGGCACCGCGGGTGGAAGGCGCACCCCGGCGGCGGGTCCATTGGCGACGGCGCGTCGCCGGCGAGGAGGAGGCGGACGCGCTTGCGCTCGGGGTCCGGCACGGGAGCGGCCGCAAGCAGCGCGCGCGTGTAGGGATGACGTGGCTCCTTGTACAGGTCGGCGGCCGACGCCTGCTCGACGATCTTCCCGAGGTACATCACGGCCACCGTGTGGCTCACGTGCTCGACGATCGTGAGGTCGTGCGAGACGAAGAGGTACGCGATCCCCATCGTCTCCTGCAGCTCGACGAGGAGGTTCACCATCTGCGCCTGGATCGACACGTCGAGGGAGCTCGTGGGCTCGTCGCACACGATGAACTCTGGCTCGACGGCGAGGGCGCGCGCGATGCCGATGCGCTGGCGCTGGCCGCCCGAGAACTCGTGGGGATAACGGTCCATCGCGTCGGTGCGGAGGCCCACGCGCTCGAGCAGCTGCGCGATCCGGGCGGTCTCGTCGGCGCGCGTCTTGGCGAGGCGGTGAATGCTGATGGCCTCGCCGACGATCTCGCGCACCGTCATCCGCGGGTTCAAGCTGGAGTAGGGGTCTTGGAAGATGATCTGCATTCGCCGCCGGAGGGGCCGCAGCTCGCGTTGCGACAGGTGGGTGATGTCCCGTCCGTCGTAGAGCACGCGACCGAACGTGGGCTCGACGAGGCGGAGCATCAGCCGGCCGAGCGTGCTCTTGCCGCAGCCGCTCTCGCCCACCAGGCCCGTCGTCTCCCCGCGGCGAACGCGAAGGGATACGCCGTCCACGGCCCGGACGAAGCGCTCGGTGCGACTGAAGAGCTTGCGCTGCACCGGGTAGTACTTGGAGATGCGGTCGGTCGCCATGAGCGTCGGCGACCGCGGGCTGTCTCCCTTCTCCGGCGGCGCGGGGCCGGGGCCGGGACCGGGACGGAAGAGGTCGGCTTTCGGATCGCTCACGGCGAGACCTCGTCGGCGCGCCAGCAGCGCGAGGCTCGCGCTTCCTCGGCCGAGGCGCCCGTACCGACCGGGATGAGCCCGGGCTCCTCGCGGGTGCAGCGCTCGATACGCATCGGACAGCGATCGGCGAAGCGGCAGCCGGGGGGCAGCCTGCGAAGGTCGGGCACGAGCCCCTCGATCGCGTGCAGGCGGCGGCCGGAGGGCGGCCCTGCCCGGGGGATGCTCCTCAGGAGGCCGAGCGTGTACGGGTGCATCGGCTTCGCGAAGAGGTCTCGCACGGGAGCGTCCTCGACGACGCGTCCGGCGTACATCACGACGACGTGCGCCGCGTTCTCCGCCACGATGCCGAGGTCGTGCGTGATGAGGAGGATGCTCATCGAGAGGCGCTGTTGCAGGTCGCGCAAGAGCTCGAGGATCTGGGCCTGGATGGTGACGTCGAGCGCGGTGGTCGGCTCGTCCGCGAGCAGAAGCTTCGGCTCGCACGCGAGCGCCATCGCGATCATGACGCGCTGGCGTTGCCCGCCCGAGAGCTGATGCGGGTAGGCGCCGACGCTCGTCTCGGGCTCCGACATGCCGACGAGGCGCAAGAGCTCCACCGCGCGCGCCCGGGCCTCGCGCCGCGACCGCTTCTGGTGCAGGCGCACGGCCTCCACGATCTGCCAGCCCACGGTATAGACCGGGTTCAGGCTCGTCATGGGCTCCTGGAAGATCATCGAGACGTCCTTGCCGCGCACGTCGCGCATCGCACGCTCGGGGAGCTTCAGCAGATCCCGCCCTTCGAGCTCGACGGACCCGGACACGATGCGACCGGGCGAGGTGATGAGCCGCAGGATCGACAGCGCCGTGACGCTCTTGCCGCATCCGCTCTCGCCGACGACCGCCACCGTGGTGCCTCGTGGGACGTCGAACGAGACCCCGTCGACGGCCCGGAGCACGCCCGCGTCGGTGCGAAAGCTTGCGACGAGCTCACGGACGCGGAGGAGCGGCGCGTCGTCCATGCGAGACCCAAGGGATAGCACCGATGGTAGGTTCGTTGAGAGGCAGAGAACGATGAGGGCGTCTCTTCTCTTCCTCGCGTGGCCGTGGCTGCCCGCCGTCGTCGTCCTCTCCGCGTGCATGCCCCCCCCGCGCATGTGCTCCTCGGAGGGAGACTGCGGCGCCCAGGCGTCGTGCGTGGCCGGTCGCTGCGTGGCCCACGGCGGCGTCCCCGCGATCGCGACCGCGCGCCGGCTCCTCTTCGCGCCCGTGGACGTCGCGTACGTGCGCCCCGGCGGCGATGGGCAAGAAGGACCGCCCGCGCTCGTCATGCTGGGGCGCGACGACGGAGCGCTGACGCTGCTGAGGTTCTCGGTTCCGCTCGCCCCCGATGCAAAGGTCCTCGAGGCCTACCTGGTGCTCGAGCGGCCGGCGGGCGTCGCCGTCGATCCGTCCCCCGTCTCCTTGCACGCGGCGCGCGTCCTCGACGTCTGGGACGGGCGCTCGACGTCGTGGGCACGCCAGCCGCGCATCGAAGAGATCGGCGCCCCGGTGACCGAGGTATCGCCCGCGTCCGGTCCGCTCGTGCGCATCGACTTGCGCCCCATGATCGAGCGGTGGCGCCGCCGCTCGAGGGACGATCAGGGCATCGCCGTCGTCGCGACGGGCAGGAGCGTCAGCGGAATGGCGTTCGCTCTGGCCCCGTGGGAGCAAGGTCGCGGGCCGATGCTGGAGCTGTACGTGAAGTGAGAAGGGCGCCATGGTTGGGGCCGATGAAGGAGTACGCGAGCATCCTCGCCGCCGCCGCCCTAGCGCTCGCCCCTGGCGCTTGCAGCCGCGACGCCGACGGGGCGCTCCGGGACACGAAGCACGTCGCTACGGCCGCTGTCCCGATCGGCGAGTGCGGCCACGCCGTCTGTGCGGACAACTTCTTCATCGACACGTCGTCCCCGCCAGGCTGCGCGCAGGGCGCGACCTGCTCGGTCGCCTTCCGGCTCGTCGCCACGGGTGACTTCCACGTCAACGACCAGTACCCGTACCGCTTCGCGGCGGACGGCGCGAAGGACCTGCAGTTCTTCGGCGCGGACGTCGGCGGGAAGAACGTCTTCTCGAAGGCCGCCGGCGACTGGCAAAAGAGCGACGCCAAGAGCGGTGCGATGACCGTGAAGTTTGCCCCCAAGGGCTCGGGCCAGAAGGCCGTTTCCGGGACCTTCAAGCTGAGCGTGTGCTCCGAGGCCAACTGCCTGCTCGAGCAGCGTCAGGTCTCCGCGATGGTGCTCGTCCAGTAGAGGGACCCAGGGGGTGCTAGTCTTTGGTAGCCATGAGCGAACCTCGCGACGCTGCATCGCAGGTGCGCGCCATCGCGGACCACGTCGAACAGCGGTTTCGGACGGGGAGGCGTGTGCTCGCGTTCTCGGAGTTTCTCGAGCTCTTCGACGGCGGTCCGGTGGCCTATTCCCGGGACGCCAGCCGCTACCTGCGTGACGCCTTCGACCACTACGGCAAATCGACCGTGCGCCGTCCGTGGGGCGAGTTCACGCGCCATCACCTGTTCGACCTGCCGTGGGAGCCCGCGCGCGGTCAGGACCTGCCTCGCGGAGCCCTCATCGGCCAGGAGCACGTCCAGGAAGAGATCTACCGGGCGCTGTCGAACTTCGTGCGCGAGGGACGTCCGAACCGCCTGATTCTCCTGCACGGCCCGAACGGCTCGGCCAAGTCCACCATCGCGGCCTGCGTCATGGCGGGCCTCGAGCACTACTCGACGCTCGACGAAGGGGCCCTCTACCGCTTCCACTGGGTGTTCCCTTCGCAGAAGACTGTGAAGGGCAACCTGGGATTCGCCCCCGAGAAGTCCAAGGGGCAGGCATCGGCCTCCTACGCGCACCTCACCGACGAGGACATCGACGCGAAGCTCCTCGTCGAAGTGCGCGACCATCCGCTCTTCCTCGTCCCCGTGCCCGACCGGCAGAGGCTCCTCGAGGCCGCCTTCAAGCGCGTCGGCGAGGCCGAGCCTCCCAACGAGTGGATCATGCGCGGGCAGCTCTCGCACAAGAGTCAGCAGGTGTTCGAGGCGCTCCTCTCCTCGTACGACGGGTCGTACGCCGAGGTGCTCAAGCACGTGCAGGTGGAGCGCTACTTCATCTCTCGCCGATACCGCGTGGGGGCCGTGACGATCGGCCCCCAGCTGAGCGTCGACGCCGCCGAGCGGCAAATAACGATGGACCATTCGCTGCAATCGTTGCCGGCGTCGTTGCAGGCCGTGACGCTGTACGAGGCCAAGGGTGAGCTCGTCGACGCCGCGGGGGGGGTGCTCGAGTTCAGCGACCTGCTCAAGCGGCCGCTCGACGCCTTCAAGTACCTGCAGCTCTCGGTGGAGACCGGCGAAGTCGCCCTCACGTCGCAGAACGTCCAGCTCAACTCTGTCATGATGGGCAGCGCCAACGAGCTGCACGTCGACGCCTTCCGCGAGCACACCGAGTTCGCGTCCTTCCGCGGGCGGCTCGAGCTCGCGCGCGTGCCGTACCTGCGGAGCTACGAGCAGGAGGGGCTCATCTACTCCACGCAGGTGGCGCCTCACGTGCGCCGGCACGTCGCCCCGCACGCGACCGAGATGGCGGCCCTCTTCGCCGTCTTCACGCGCATGCGCAAGCCCAATCCGGACCGCTATTCGCGCGCCGTGAGCGCGATCGTGTCGACGCTGACCGCCGTCGAGAAGGCGGACCTCTATTCGCAGGGCAAGGCCCCCGAGCGGCTCGACGCCGAGAGCCAGAAGGTCCTGCGGTCCGCCGTCCGGGAGGTCTGGGACGAGAGCGACTCGTACCCCATCTACGAGGGGCGCGTCGGCGCGAGCCCGCGCGAGATGCGCGCGACGCTCCTCGACGCGGCGCAGTCGCCCGCCTTCAAGTGCCTCAACCCACTCGCGGTGATAAGCGAGATCGAGGCCCTCTGTCAGCGGAAAAACGAGTTCGACTGGCTGCAGGAAGACCCGATCGCCGGCGGGTACCACGACGTAAAGGCCTTTCGCGAAACGATGCAGACGCGTCTCTACGCGGCGTCGGAGTACGAGCTCTACGTCGCGAGCGGCGTCGTGCAGGAGGAGCAGTACGTCGATCTCCTCGATCTCTACGTGCAGCACGTCAGCGTCTGGGTGAAGAAGGAACGGCTCTACAACCGCGTGACGCGTCAGTACGAAGACCCCGACGAGAAGATGATGATCGAGGTCGAGCGCTTGCTCGACGCCAAGGGGGACGCCAAGGATGCCCGCGGGCAGTTCATCAACGCCATCGCGGCCTGGGCGCTCGATCATCCCGGCCAGAAGATCGAGGCGGCGAAGGTGTTCCCTCAGTACCTGAGGCGGATGCGCGAGGCCATCTTCGCGGACCGCCGTCCTGCCGTCGCGACGCTTTCGCGGGACGTCGTGCTTCTCGTGCGGGAAGAGGGGGCGGGACTGGACGCGGAGCGCCGCCAGAAGGCAGAAGCGACCATCGAGCGCATGGGCCGCTTCGGCTACTGCCGCAACTGCGCCTCGGACGCGTCGAGCATGCTGCTGCGCAACCGTTTCAGCGATCTCGCCTGACGGCGTCGAGCTTCGCCCGGCCGGTCTTCACGCCGAAGAGCTCCGGCCCGCGGGCGTCCAGGACGGGACCGAGCATCACACTCGCGAGGACGACGGCGAGGCGCAGCGCAAGCCCGTCGGGCTCGGATGTGCGCTCCACGAGCCAGACCGAGCTGCATCGCCGGGCGAGGAGGGCGAGGCCGGTCATCGCGGCGTCGGCGGCCTCGGCAAGCGCCAGGTCTTCGGCGTCGCGCGGGCGCGCGAGCACGCGGCGAATGCCCGGCGCTTCGCCGTCGGGGGCGACGACGAGCGCCACGGGCGGCGACGTGTGAGTCTCGGCCAGTCCGATGCGGGTGGAGAAGAAGCGCGCCGCCTGCGCGTTCAAGGCGTCGACGTCGATGTCCGATCCGGCGCTCTGGGCGAACACGACGAACGCCGACTCGCGGCTGAACGGATCGCCGACGGCCACGAGGACGTGTGTTAGCAGCCCGCCTTCGCCCAGGCTACGCTCTCCGGTGGGGCCTCGATGCTCGCGCTCGCCGACGCGCACTGTCACCTCGATCTCCACCATTTCGCCGAAGGGGCCGACGCCGTCATGCGGCGGGCGTTCGACGCCGGTGTCGTCGGCTTCGTCGTCGTGGGGCTCGCGGGAGAGAGCGATGACGCCCTGCAATCCATCGCGCCCGCACGCGTCGCGGTCGACCTGGCGCGCCGCCTGCCCGATCACGTCGCCGCGTGCGTCGGGCTGCACCCGCACGACGCCCGCTTCTGGACCCCGGCCCTCCATGATGAGCTCCGCGCTCTGTCGAGCGACCGCGGCGTCGTCGCCGTGGGCGAGATTGGCCTCGACTACCACTACGACCACTCGCCTCGCGGTACGCAGCGCGACGTCTTCGCGCGCCTCATCGGGCTTGCGCGCGAGCTGCGCAAACCCGTCGTCGTTCACACCCGGTCGGCGCCCGGCGACACGCTCGACGTCCTCGAACAAGAGGGAGCGCGGGACGTCGGTGGGATCATCCACTGCTTCAGCGAAGATCGCGCGTTCGCGGTCCGCGCCCTCGATCTCGGGTTCGACCTGTCCCTCTCGGGCATCGTGACGTTCAAGAATGCCGTCGCGGTGCAGGAGGTCGCGGCGTGGGCGCCGCTCGATCGCCTCCTCGTGGAGACCGACAGCCCGTACCTCGCGCCGGTCCCGCTCCGAGGGAAGAAGTGCGAACCGGCCCACGTCGTCCACACGGCCAGGCGAGTGGCCGAGCTCCGTGCCATGCCGACGGAAGAGCTCTGCGCGGCGACGCTCGCCAACACCGAAAAGCGCTTCGCGAAGGTCTTTTCGCGGGCCGTGGCCGTGCGGGACTAGCGGTTTGACCCGCCATGCCTCACCCTTTGACGTAGGACCAAAGGGGCAAGTGGCCGTTTCGACGACGAGGGTGCAGGGGTTCACGGTGGCGGTCTCCGTCGCCTTCCATGCCGTGCTGACGGCGGGGCTCTCCTACGTCGCGTACCGCGGCATGGAGAAGCAGGCCCCCTCAACCGAATCGCCGCCCGACGAGACGGCGTCGACCGGTGCCATCCACCTCGAGCTGCCGATGGCGGGGGAGGGTTACTGGCTGGACCAGCAGCCTGCCGTCCCGGAGGGAGAAGTCCCGCGCGTCGCCGGGGGCGATCTCGTCGCGCGCCTCGACACCGGCACGCGAGGACGCGGTGGTGAGCCCACGTCGAGCTTGCGTGCGCTCAACCTCGCCGACGCCGACGACCGCATGCGCCTCTCGCCCGACCTGCTCAGCCGACTGGACAGAGACCAGCTACAGCGGCTCCGGGTGGCTCGTCAGCGCGCGTCGTGGGAAGACCGGCGCTCGACGACGCACCCTGCGGAGCTGACGTTGGTCGTGACGGGGCTCGGGACGGTGCGCGAGCGTCGAGCGATGGCGGCCCTGGCTCCGAGTCGGGGCGAGCTCGAGTCCCGCCCGGCGAACGTGCGCGGAGCCGAGCTCGGGGTGGCGCTCTCGCTCGTGGCGAACGACGGCGACGGCAGGCAAGGGGGCGCGGTCACCGGTTCGCTCGACGGGGCGCCGGGACTGGGCCTCGTCGATGGACGCCCGGGGATGGACCACCGCTCCTCGGCGCCGCTAGGCAGCGCCCGACCCGACGTGACGCGCGGTCCCGTCGCCGTCGCGGCCAGCGATCGCGCCCTCCCGAGGGACGACGTCGACAGCGAGCAGGAAGTCGCGACGACCGTGCGCTCGCTCGTCCACGCCAGCACCGCCGGAGGGCTCGCGGGGGAGGGTCTCGGAGGCAGCGACGGTCGCGGTGAGGCGGGCGCAGGGGGGACGGGAGGCGCGGGCTCGCACGCGCGTCCGATGGGTGACGGCGCGGGCGACGTATTCGACTACTGGACGAGCGACCCGCGCCTCGTGCCGTACTTCCGCCGTATTCACGCGAGGGTCGATCCACTCTGGGTCAATGCGTTCCCGAAGAGCGCCATGTTCGATCTCAAGCAGGGGACGGTCATCCTCGAGTTTACGGTCTCGGCGGATGGCAGCGCGGTGGTCTCGTGGCCGCCCGTCCGACCGAGCGGCGTCGAGGAGTTCGACCGCAACTGCGCCGACGCGATCCGGCGCGCGGCCCCGTTCGGCCCGATTCCCCCCGAGCTCGGGATGCGAAGCCTGAGGATCCGCGCGCCGTTCGTCGCGAGCAATCCGGTCGTCAAGTGAGCGCCCGCGCTGAGCTGGTCCGGAGAGCACGCCGATGGATGACCACAGCATGCCGGGCGCGTACGTCCTTTACTCCGTCGAGCTGGCGAAGCGATGGCGCATCACGGCGAGCGAGCTGCTCGCCGGCACGGGGATCGGCCCCGAATCGCTCGCGGACCCGCGGGTGCGCGTCCCCATCCCGACCATCGTGCAGATCATCGAGCGAGCGCGCGAGCTGACCCGGGAGCCTGCGTTCGGGTACTTCCTCGGCGTGCAGATGGGCATCTCGGCGCACGGGCACCTCGGCGCGGCGGCCCTCGCGGCGTCGACGATGCGGCAGGCCATCGACCTGTCGGTTCGCTTCGGGCCGATCTTGACCACGGCGCTGCAGCTTCGATTGCGGGTGGAGGGGCGTGACGCCTCGCTCATCATCGAGGAGCACGCGGACTTCGGGTCGGCGCGGGACGCGGTCTTGCTCGCGGCGCTCTATGGGATCCGCCACATCGGTCAGGCGATGACGGGGCAAGAGCTCATCGGGTTCGCGGACATCGCGCTCCCTGCGCCGCCGTATCTCCCACGCCTTTTGCGCGTGGCGCCGCGGGTGCGCTTCGACCAGCCGGTCACGAGGCTGTTCTTCGACGCCTCGCGGCTCGACTTGCCTTACGCGCTCGCCGATCCGGTGGCGCTAGAGCTCGCACTCGACCGGTGCGAGCGCATCCTGGGGTCGCTGGGCGACACCCCGCACGTGACGGCGCGGGTGCGGGCGCTCTTCGGGGCCGACAAGGGGGGGCTCCCGTCGATCGAGGCGGTCGCGCAGCGGCTGCACGTATCGGCGCGCACGCTCAAGCGGCAGCTCGCGGCCGAGGAGACGTCGTTCTCGCAGCTAGTGGACGAGGAGCGGCGGGAGCGGGCGCTGTTTCTGCTCGGGTCGCCGACGCTGTCCCTGAAGGGCATCGCCGATCGGCTCGGGTACGCGAACCTGGCGAACTTCACGAGGGCGTTCCAGAGGTGGACGGGGAAGACACCGGGGGAGCACCGGGCGAAGTAGGCGGCGCGACTAGAGCAACCGCCGAGGGTCGCGGGCTGGGTGGGTCGAAGCGCCTTTACAGGGGTTGGCCGGCCGCACATACTCCGCCGCCTTTCCGCCCGCGTTCGCTGGCGGCTGCCGGAGTAGCTCAGACGGTTTAGAGCGGGCGTTTCATACGCGCTAGGTCAGGGGTTCGATTCCCTTCTCCGGCACCGAAATTACAAGAAATTCCGAGGTTGCCGACCGGCTGAGCGGGGCTTCCGTGCAGGTCAGACGCGGTGAATCGCCCGACGATGAAGTGCACTTCCGCCTCCGTGAATCGCAGGGAGCCATCGGTCGGACGTCACTCCCGCTCGACCCTCCGGAACACGGTCGCTAGCCAGGGCTGCTCGTCGCGCGGCTTGCCCTCGGGACGGAAGTAGTGGCGCACTTCCTCGAAGCCCGCCGCGGTGACGAGGGCCCGCCAGCGCGGGAGGTCGTGGTAGGCGCCGTACCGGTCGCCGTGCCAGCCCTCGCTGTTGTCGCCGCGCGGGTTCGAGGCGAAGAGGACGCCGCGGGGCTTCAGGGCCGCCCGGAGCTCGCCGAGCACGCGCGGCAGCTCGAGGCTCGGCACGTGGAAGAGTGACGCGTTCGCGAAGACGCCGTCGAAGCGCCCGGCAGGGAGCGAAAGCGCGAGGAAGTCTTGCTCGAGGACCTCGCACCCGGCATGCTTCCTCGCCATCGCGCAGAAGCTGGCGCATCCGTCGAGGCCGACGGGCTCGTGGCCGAGCGAGCGAAAGTACGCGAGATCGCGCCCAGGACCGCAGCCGAGATCGAGGATCGACAGCGGCGGCGCCCCCTCGATCGCGCCGAGGAAGGCGGTGTAGTTCTGCGACACGTCGTGGTCGCGCGTACCTTCCCTGAACGACGCGGCGTTCGCCTCGTAGTGCGCCAGCGTGCGGGCGGTTGGAGAGTTCTTCAGTACTCCCCGAAGAGGTCCTGGATGCGCGATTCGAGCGCGATCGCGATCTTGTAGAGGGACGAGATCGACGCGCTCGATTCGGCGCGCTCGATCTGCGAGAGCAAGGACACGCTGAGACCCGTGCGTCGCGACATCTGCTTGAGCGTCAGGTCTTTCTCCTTGCGGAGGTTTCGCATCGTGTCGCCGATGACCCGATGAAGCTGCTCCTCGGGCGTGCGCGCGAGGCCCTTCTTGCGCATCACGCGCGAGATGACCTCGCGGAACTCGTCCACGTTGAACGGCTTCTTGATGTAGTCGACGGCGTCGAGCTTCATCGACGCGACGGCGCTTTCGAGGTTCGGGAAGCCGGTGAAGATGACGACTGCGATGTCGGTGTCGAGCTTTCGGACGCGGCGGAGGACCTCGATGCCGTCGAGCTTGGGCATCATGAGATCGAGGATGACGAGGTGGTAGCCGCCGTGGCGGACCTCTTCCTCGACGCCCGTGGGGTCGCTCAACGTCTTGACTTGAAAGCCGTCGCGCTCGAGCAGCGTCTGCATGTACTCGCAGATGGCCTTGTCGTCGTCGACGATGAGTATTCGAACGGCGGGGACCTCGGGCGGCATTAGGGCGTCTCCTTCGGCCTTCGTTGTGGAACGGCCGGGCAAGCCTCAGTTACAGTGAGGCTTAACACGCAAGCCTGAGCTCGGGTAGGTCACATGGGTGCTTTTCTCTGCGATTACGTGTAAGTAGAACGATTACAGCATGGGCACAATAACGGAAGGCTGCGGGAGGGAAGGCTGTGGCGGTTGACGAGTGGGGCGCTGCCCGTCATAAGGGGCGCTCCCCTGCTTCGGGCGCGAGCCTTCGGTAGGACGGGGCGTAGCGCAGCCTGGTAGCGCACTCGGTTCGGGACCGAGGAGTCGGAGGTTCAAATCCTCTCGCCCCGACTATTTGCTCCTTTTCCTTCGAGGTTCCAGTCGCTTACAAACCGGACTCCCTTCCAGTCACCCGTCAGTCACCAACCGCCCGGCGGAACCCCCGATCCATCGCGCCCTGCAGGTCCGCGCCCGTCGCGTGCACGCTCCACGTCTTCCGTGCACCCACGCCGCACCTGAAGCTCGACCAGCCTCGAGAGCACGTGCTGGCGGCACGGCGTGGTCCCGCGCCCCGTGAGCACGATGCGATCGCCCGGCTTCTTGCCCTCGAGGGCACCTCGCAGGATCTCGGCGAGCTGAGGGACGACAGGAACGATGCGTTCCTTCTCGCCCTTCGGCTCTTCGTCCTCGTAGGCGGACAGCGTTCTGACAACGCGGAGGACGCCAACGTCGAGGTCGACGTCGCCGGCGCGAAGCGCTCGGATCTCCCCGCTCCGTAGCCCGGCACACACACCGAGCCCCAGCGCGATCTTGATCCAGCCGCTCGACTTCGCGACGAGGTTCTCGACCTCCGTGAGCGTCGGCGCGGCGGGCAGCTTCCTCGCGTCCTTGAGGACGCCCCGAGGAAGACGCGGCGCCGCGTCGATGAGCCCCTGCTGCGCCGCCTCGCGCAGTAGCGTTCTCACGAAGCCGACCGGCCCCTTCGCTGCCCGTTTCTCGATCTCGATCCCGCGCGCGAACCCGCGCAGGGCCGCTTCGTCGATCTCGTAGAGCCGCATCGAGCCAAAGGCCTTCTCGACGCGCTGGCGCCGGGCGACAGCCCCGCGCAGAGAGATGCCTGATCGACAGACGGTCTCTGACTCCTATCGCTGAAGGCCTGCGAGCTCGCTCGCCACTTCCCCTCCGGCCTCGCCTGGACCCAAGAGCACGCGGGCAACGGTATCGCGGTCCTGCTCACGGCGAACCTACGGAAGGAGCCTTTGGGGCCGCCTTCGAGAGGCAACGGGACTTCTGTCACGGTCGTGGATGCCGCCGCGCGGTCCTATCCCCCGTTCTGCCCCGCGTCCGCAGCGTCGCTCGCGGCGTCCGCGTCGGATACGGCGGCGTCGCTCGGGCCAGCGTCGCTTCCGCCGGCACCATCGGCCATGCTCCCGTCGAAGCTCGCGTCCTCGCCGGGGAGCGGCGGGCATACGGGGTCCCCACAGAGCGTGGCAATCGGAGGGCTCCCACCATACGCAGCACCGACGGAGCCGCTGGAGATGCCCACGATCTCGCAGCTGCCATCCTCCACGCAAAGTGGTGGCGCGCCGTACGGAGCAAAGACGTTCCCGGTGCCGCTCCGGCTGCCGTCGCTCCCAGTGCCGCTCCCGCTCCCGCACGCCGTCGCCGCCAGACCGCTCGCGCCGAGTGCGAATAGCGCTGCTCGCGAAAGGCGCCCTACCGCGCGAACGCGAGGACTCGGTATCGAACGGAACGCGTCGTCCAGCTTCCCAGCGCAGAACGGGCACGCGGGCTCGCTGACGCGCACGTGGCGCGAGCAATACGGGCAGGGACGAAGGGTCGACGCCATAGGTCTTGCGCTCAGTGAGCAAAGCACGGGCCGACCCGAGGGCGCGGTATTTCCGCAGTTTCTCAGGCAGCGTGTGTGCCAAGGCGCGCCACCCATGACTCGGGGCGCGACCGCATCCAAGTCCGCGCCATCCGGCGGTGTGCTGGCAGTGACTAGCGGATCCTCAAGGGGTCGAAAGTCTCGTTTCCTAAAACGACGCCTCCCCCAACCGTCCCCGTCCCTGCACTTGCGCCGACCGCGAACATCGCAGACAGGCCGCCTAGCACGGGACACTGCGCGGCCGGGAAGGTTCTGCCCTGACGTGGTCGTAGTGTTAGGAAAGAAGAGCGCTCGCGCGACGCTTGCAACGTCCGCGGGCCTGACCGGAAGGGTGGTTCCGATGGGTCGAAGAATAGCGCAAGCGATGACGGCGGCCCTCTTAGCGGCTCTCCCAATGGCGTGTGGCGGCGCGAGCCCTCCCCCCCCGGCTGACAGCGTCGGGTGCGCGGAGGACACCGACTGCAAGGGCACTCGCATCTGTGTGAGCGGGGTGTGTACCGACGCCGACGCGAGTTCGGGCGGATCGAGCGACGCTTCGACGCCGCCGCTGCACACGCCGACCGAAACGGGTGCGGATGCCTCGGACGAGGCAAGCAACGCCGGGACGCAGACGGTCGGCGAGCAGTGCACGACCATCGTGACCGCGTTCTGCACCCAGGTGAGCGGGCCATGCGCCGTCGGCGTTATCCTGGCCGACTGCATAGCGCGCGACATGCCGATGTGCTGCACGGGGAGCGCGTGCAACGCCGTTTCCCGGTCGTCCGGCGCCACGGTTTCCGCCTGCACGGACCAACGGGACCAACCCGAACCAGAACAGTCTCGTCTACTCGGGCCCACTCCAGGTGTCGCAGGCTGAGACGATCCGCGCATTCGCTGTCGGGCCGGGTTACCAGAACTCGCCGGTCGCCCTCGCGACGTACACGGTCAATTAGTCATGCCCTCATGGCTACTTTCCCCATCCGCCCGTTACGCAGCGCGCCGGTAATCATGGTGGAGCCCACCGAGTACGGGAACGGCCTCGATACGACCGTGTAGCTGCGGCGGACGAGGCTAAACGAGTAAGACCGCCGTGCGCCACGCGGGTGCGAGGCGCGCCGCAAGACCCATCGTGAAGCGCTCCCACGGCGTCCACCGGACCCGCCCTCGGATCTTACGCTGCGCCGCAATGAGCTGCTGACGGAGCGCCCTATCCCGACCGGACCGCATTTGTAGCCATGAGGGGTGCATGGTCTGGCGATGACAGCTACGCCAATGGACTAACGCTGCAGTGCAGCTACTGGGCCGGAGATCTTTATGGTACCTGGCTTCTATCTTTGAATTATTAAGACTGATTTAGCGTCCGACTCCGTCGGCGATCGAAGAAGTACTACTCCGGACCAACACCACGAGCCGGATTCTCCCGTTATTGGTCCCGACGGCGCGAATAGCGGAGCAATTCACCGGGGCGGCCGGTGGACTCCTCATTCGCCCCGGGTATCGGCAATCAAGCCACCGTCATTGGATGCGCCGTCGCTGCCACTGTCCGCAGGAGAAATGCACAGGAGAAACAAAGTGCCGGGGACGTCGGCGGATGGAGCACAGAGGCTTCCCGGGATCAGGCACTCGCCGCTGCCGGGGCTGCAGAGTTGCACCCCGCTAGGGTATCCGCTGATCATCGGACACCCCAACGCTTGGTCAAGGCACCCGATCGCCGCGCCAACGCAGTTGCCGGAGTTCAAGCACGAAAGGACGCAACAGATTTGGTTCCCGCCGCAGTTCGCCGCGCTGCGACAGAACCCGCTATCCTCCCCCCGTTACCATCGGCCACGTAGCCTGCGTCTGTCGTTGCGTCGACTGCCTGCGCGTCAGAGTCGCGAGCAGCGTTCACGGTCGTCATACAAGCCGTCGTGGCGCAAAGCAGGACGGTGACGTGGGTGATCCTCATGGCCTCCGAGTTTAGATCGGCCAGAACGCATCCGACGACCCCACGAGAGTGCAAGTGATCGAGATTGCTCCATCTTCAGAAAGAAGCTTTCTATCGGCGAGAGAAGGTGTTTGTAACTTCGTCGATGGATCTCACGGAGGAGCAGTGGGGCGCGGTTCGAGAGTGCATTCCGGAGCCTGAGCAGCAACGGACGACGGAGCGAGGCGGGCGACCCTGGAGAGTTTCTCGCGACGTGCTCAACGGCATTCTTTGGATCTTGAGGACCGGCGCGCGGTGGGCGGATCTACCGCGACGCTAACCGAGTCGAACACCTTGAGCTCGACGAGTCGCTCCGCAAGAAGCGAGATCGTCCACCGCGCCAAATTGCCCGCGTTCCAGTGTGACCGGACGGTTCAAAAGGGTCCCCTTTTGGGACGCGCTTCTTGCTCGCGGCGCCCCTCTACCGCTGCTTACTCGCGACGAGCGTCTATCGGCACGGGCAGCAAAAGACATCGCCCTCTTCGTATGAATAGCGGTGTGAGCAGGCGTTGGGCGGCTGCTGGTACGATGTCGGGATGGCTCCGTCCGGCGCGGTGTAGAAGCCAAGCGGCAATCCACCGCACAGGAGCGCGTACTCGCCGGGGAAACACTGGTTTTCGCAATCCATAGCGCCGTCCATATCGCAGTTCGTGGCAACGTCCGGACCGGCGCAAGACGTCCCGCCGCTACAGAGGCGCGCCTGGACGACGTTGCAGGGGACCGCGCTGGCACCCGCATCACCGAGCGGGCCAAGGGCGGGGCAAGCGCCGTCCGCTTCGTTCGACTTTCCGCCAGACAGTTCTACCGCCGCCTCATGGGTCGACTCCGGAATCGTGTGCGCCCCCGTCGGCGCGGCGGTACACGCCGCGAAGATCGTGCCGAGGCCGATGGCGGGGGCGAGAAAGTTGCGAGCCGAAGTCTTGGAGCGAGGCGCGGCCAGCACGGGCGTAGTATGCCACGGTGCGCCGCGCCGGATCTCGACGCCCCAAATTTGGACCGCGATGCAGCATAAGGGGGGTGGCGTTCGGAAAGCGAGACCCCGAGGTGATCGCAACTGGGACGCCGGCGTCCGTCACGGCGCCGTCAGCCTCGGGATCGATCGCTGCGCGTCCCAGGGGCAAGCGCCGCGCCGGGCGCCTTCGGGTCGAGGCCGAGGGTATGAAGCGGTGTCCTCCGCGTGTAGTGAGCGAGTCAGCAACGAGACTCGTTCACGTAGGCCGTCACAGCGCACCGAACCGTCCTGTCGACCTGACAACCATACCGCCCGATGCCGGGCCAGTGTCGGAATGCCAATCGTGTGCCCTCGACATCTCCCCCTCCAGGAACGTAACTGAGCGGACCGAAATGGTTCGATAGCGAGCAGTCCCCCCTCGCGGCTCGGCGCGCGCGCTCGATGGAGAGTGTAGGCCGAGCAAGCGAGATCCGGCGATGACGCCGGGTACTCATATCGTCCGTTAGCGGCGTTTCCCCTCGTTCATTCCGCTATCAAAGGAAACGCGGACTACGTTGGCGGCATGACCGCAGCGGTGGTTGAGAGTCGAGGTGCGGGGATCATCCGTGGCCTCATCCTGGTCGACCCGACGTTCTTGAGCCCCGAGCGTCAACGCGAGGTGCGCGACAGCGACGTCGCCGATCAACATCGCCGAGCGCTCGCTCTACGGAGGTCGGACCTCGTCGCGAAGAACGCGAGCCCGGCTCCCGGATCGCGCGCCCGAGATGATCGAGCTTCAGGTCGAGGCCCGGTTGAAGACTCGCATGGCCGCCTTCGACGTGCTCACGCCCCCCAATCGCCCGCATCGCGACGTGGTGAGCGCGATCGACGTCCCGAGCCTGTACGTCATCGGGGACAAGCCCGTCGTCACGCTCGACATGATCATGGGGCTGCGCAGCCTCAACCCACTTTTGCGAATCGAACAGATCCCGAACGCCGGTCACGGCCTTTCCTTCGAGCAACCCGAGCGCCTGAGAGAGGTGGTCGCGTCGCCCCTGCGTGAGCTGGCTTAGCGGCGTCGCATCTTAACGCCCTCGGTTCCCCGTCGAGGCTCACGGTCTCACGGTCCCATCGCCTCGCGGTACCCGGCGAGGTCGATCACGGCGGCCACGGCCTCCGATTTCTCGGCGTCGCTAACCGTCGAGTAGTGCCTGTGCATGCCCTCGTCGAGGTGGTTGCCGTTGTGGGCTCCCGCTCCAGTCCTGCCGCGGGCCGCGCGTGGTAGAAGGGAACGATGGGAAGACCGGCAGCCGTTGTTCCTTACGTGCTCGCGCTGGTAGCCGTCGTGGTCAGCGTCGACGTCCTCTTCTTCAGGAACCGCTTCTGGGAGCGGCTGATGGTGAACGTCGGAATCGTCCTGGTGTTCTGGGCGTTCTATTTGAGGTTCCTGAAGCGTCCATGAGCGCAGTGGCGGCCCCTGCTCACGCCAAATTGCCCGCGTTCCAGTGTGACCGGACGGTTCAAAAGGGTCCCCTTTTGGGACGCGCTTCTTGCTCGCGGCGCCCCTCTACCGCTGCTTACTCGCCGCCGCCCACCCCATTGACGCGTTGACCACAATTGCGCCGACCGCCACCATTGGAACGAAGGGTGGACCAAGCGGATAGGGCGGGCGAACCGCTCAAGGACCAGCTACCCGCCCCCGGTACCGCCGCAAGCGACGCGATGAAAAGCGCGTCGCGTAAGGGGCGATCCGTCGACTCGCCCGGATTCGCCTTCGCGTGACGAGCCGCATTGGACGATCTTCTCTCCGCTAGGACTCTCTTCTCGCAGCGCGGACGAAGTTGAGCTGTCCCAGATCTTTTGCACGTTCGCATCGAACGGACGGTCGTCCTTGCGCAGTTCAGCAAATACCGCGCGTGAGCGTTCGTCGGCGAGGATATCTTCGGTGCCGCGCGCGATGCCCTCGAGCACACGTGCGGCGA
>Ga0182018_10001691_pt1 | contig 24360 bp, 20 predicted proteins | sample 812P2MmetaG_FD_120490 | JGI IMG/M metagenome (GOLD analysis project Ga0182018, IMG submission 120490) | Permafrost microbial communities from Stordalen Mire, Sweden - 812P2M metaG | ecosystem: Environmental > Terrestrial > Soil > Wetlands > Permafrost | place: Sweden: Stordalen | collected...
CGGCATTCGAGGTGGATGCGTTGCCCGCCGGCACAATCGCGCTGGTCATGACGCATGATCACCAGATCGACTTCAATATCATCGCGGCGGCGTTGCGCCGCACCGACTTCGCGGCGGTAGGCCTGATCGGGTCAGAGACAAAACGTGTCCGCTTCGTTCGCCGCCTGGCGCGGCTCGGCGTGCCGGCCGATGCGGTAGCCAGGTTGATTTGCCCCATCGGCGTGCCGGGTTCCGGCGGCAAGCTGCCAGCCGAGATCGCCATCGCGGTCGCCGCGCAGATTCTGCAAATCCAGCAACAAATGAAGGTCGCGCGGCCGAAGCCCGCGAGAACCGCGATGCGTCTCGTGCATCCCGCGACCTCCGATTGCGGCGATTGCGGCGGCGACTGCGCGCGGCTGTCTGTTCCTCAGGTAGCCAGCGCATGAGTGCCGAAGACCACATGCGCCGCGCCATCGCGTTGTCGCTGGAGATGATGCGCTCCGGCAAAGGCGGCCCGTTCGGTGCCGTGGTGGTGCGTGACGGGAAAATCATCGCCGAGGGGTTCAATCAGGTCACATCCCACAACGATCCCACCGCGCACGCGGAAGTCGTGGCGATCCGTCTCGCCTGCCAGGCACTGGGGACATTCGATCTGACCGGATGCGAAATCTACACCAGTTGCGAACCTTGCCCAATGTGCCTCAGCGCGATCTATTGGGCGCGGTTGGGGAAGATTTATTTCGCCAACGATCGGCATGATGCCGCCGCGATCGGATTTCGCGACGATTTTCTCTACCACGAAATTCCATTGCCGCTGGACCAGAGGGCCATTCCGACGGCGCCTTTGTTGCGTGCCGAGGGTCAGGCGGCCTTCAAGGAATGGGACCTTAAGCCGGACAAGGTGTCGTATTGACGGACGAGGATTATCTTCGTCTGACGCTCGAGATCGCCCGTCAGGCGCGTGAAGCGGGCAACCATCCGTTCGGCGCTATCCTGGTCGGGCCCGGTGGCGCTGTGCTGATGCGGGCCGGGAACGCGCATGGTGACGCCGATGATCGCACCGGTCACGCGGAGCGGCTTCTGATGACCCAGGCGAGCCTGGCTTATCCGGCTGACTTCCTCGCCGGTTGCACGATGTACGCCAGTGCCGAACCCTGTGCCATGTGCGCCGGTTCAGCCTATTGGGCCGGCGTTGGGCGGGTCGTTTATGGGCTGTCGGAGCGCGATCTTGGCATCCTGATCGGACCACACCCTGAAAACCTGACCATGAACCTGCCATGTCGCGTCGTGCTCAGCTCTGGGCAAAGATCCATCGAGGTGGTGGGGCCGCTGCTGGAACATGAGTCGCGAGCTGTGCATGAGGGATTCTGGCGCTAAATCGGCTCAGCCTGGCGCGCGTTTTGCATGACCAGTTCGCGCGGTTTTGGCGACAGAGGAGAAAGCAACGGGGGATAGCAAACGGGCCAAAGCGCGGCCGCTTCCCGGGAAGTAATGGAAAATCGTCACAGACATATACCAGTTCCACGGAGTTCATCATGCTAAGACGTCAGTTCACCCGGCTCGCCGGTACCGCTGCGATCCTGTCCGCCGTGCCTTCGCTCATCAGGCCCGCCCAATCGGCCGAACCGCTGAAGGTCGGGTTTATTTATCTCGGACCAGTCGGCGATTTCGGCTGGACGTATCAGCATGATATCGCACGCAAGGCGGCGGTCGATAAATTCGGCGACAAGATCAAGACCACGTTCGTGGAAAACGTCGCCGAAGGTCCCGATTCAGAGAAGGTACTGAACGACCTCGCCAACTCCGGCCATAAGCTGATCTTCGCCACGTCGTTTGGCTATATGAACTACGTGTTGAATTCAGCGAAAAAGCACCCGGCGGTGTTTTACGAGCACGCCACCGGATACAAGCGCGCCGCGAACGTGTCGGACTACAACATCCGGTTTTATCAGGCTCGCTACGTGCAGGGCGTTATCGCGGGCAAACTGAGCAAAGCCGGCCTCGCGGGTTATGTTGGATCGGTTCCAGTCCCCGAGGTCGTGCAAGGGATCAACGCCTTCATGCTCGGCATGCAATCGATCAACCCGAAGGCGCGGCTGAAGTTCGTGCTGATCAACTCCTGGTATGATCCGCCGAAGGAAGGTGACGCGGCGAAAGCTCTGATTGATCAGGGATGTGATATCATTACGCAGCACACCGATTCGCCGGCCCCTCTGCAGGCCGCCGCCAGTCGAGGCATCAAGGCGTTCGGTCAGTCCACTGATATGTCAAAATTCGCGCCAACCACAGAATTGACCGCGAGCACCGACGTTTGGGGGCCTTACTATATCAAGCGTATCGCGGATGTGATGAATGGCACGTGGAAGAGCACCGACACGTGGGGTGGTTTCGACAGCGGCATGCTCGCCATGTCGCCGTTCACCAATATGCCGCCGGACGTCGCGGCGCTGGGGACCTCGACCGTCGCGGACATTACGTCCGGCAAGAACAAAGTGTTCGTCGGACCTATTATGGATCAGAGCGGAGCGGTGAAGGTCGCGGCGGGGACGTTCATGGATGATGGCGCGCTATCGGGGATGCAATGGCTGGTCCAGGGTGTCGATGGGAAGTTAAGCTGACCGCTCCGTCACGGTTCGGCTCGATCGGGCCATCCGCATCGACATCACGTCGCGGGAGAAGGCTCGATCGGTCGGGTCATGACGATGAGGGTACGGTATGAACGATCCAACCCCACAGACGCCCACTCAGCCGGGTCCATTGCTCACGATGACCGGCATGACCAAGCAATATCCTGGCTGCCTGGCCAACGACCATGCCTCGCTCACCGTCGAGCACAACCAGATCCATGCGCTGTTGGGTGAAAACGGCGCCGGCAAAAGCACGCTGGTCAAAATCATCTACGGCGTGGTCAAGCCCGACGAGGGCGAGATCATCTGGGAAGGCCAAAAAGTCACCATCCAAAACCCCGGTCACGCCCAACGACTGGGCGTCGGCATGGTGTTCCAGCATTTTTCGCTGTTCGAGGCGCTGAACGTCACCGAGAACATCGCTCTCGGGCTTGGTTCCAAAGAAGAGCGCGCCGGGCTCCGCGAGCGCATCATCAAAATATCCACCGAATATGGCCTGCCACTGGACCCCGATCGTGTCGTGCACGACCTGTCAGTCGGGGAGCGCCAACGCATCGAAATCGTCCGCTGTCTTCTGCAGAATCCAAAACTTCTGATCATGGACGAGCCGACCTCGGTGCTGACCCCGGCCGAGGTACAAAAATTGTTCGTGACGCTGCGGCGGCTTGCCGCCGAGGGCTGTTCAATTCTCTACATCAGCCACAAGCTGGAGGAAGTGCGTGCCCTGTGCTCGGCCGCCACGATCATGCGGTTGGGGCGGAATGTCGCGCACGTCATCCCGGCCGAGAAGACCGTCAAGGAACTGGCGGAAATCATGATCAACATGGATCTGCGCGCGCCAACGCCAAGACCGCGGCTGAAGAATGCCGCACCACCGCGCCTCGTGTTGGATCACCTGACTATCCGTTCGCCAAACCATTTCGGTACCGACCTGAAAGACATTTCTCTGTCGATCGCCGGTGGCGAAATCCTCGGCATCGCGGGTATCGCGGGCAATGGTCAAAGCGAGTTGATGGATGCGCTGTCAGGCGAAATCCTCGCCGGAAAGCCGGAGAACGTGATGATCGACGGTATCGCGGCCGGCCATATGGGCCCGCATGACCGGCGCCGGATCCGCGGTTGCTTCGTGCCGGAGGAACGCAACGGTCACGGCGCCGTGACCACGATGACGCTCGCCGAAAACGCTTTCCTGTCCGGCTTTCTGCGCGGTGCGCTAGTACGCTTCGGCGTGATCGACAACAAACGCACGCACGAGTTCGCCGACAACATCATCAAGACCTTTGACGTGCGCACCACCGGTCCGAAAGCGGAAGCGCGTTCGCTCTCCGGCGGCAATTTGCAGAAATTCCTGGTCGGGCGGGAGGTGCTGCAGGACCCCAGTGTCCTGATCATCAACCAACCGACCTGGGGCGTGGATGCGGGCGCCGCGCTGGCGATCCACGAATCAATCATGGCGCTCGCCCAGGCGGGAGCCGCCGTCATGATCATTTCGCAGGACCTGGACGAGATTTTCGTCCTCGCGGATCGCATCGCCGTGATCGCGGGGGGCCGCATATCCGAACCGGTGCTCACGAAGGAGGCAACCATTGAGTCGATCGGCCGCCTGATGGGTGGTACCGCCTCGGCCACACCGGCCGACGTCATCGCGAGAGAAAGTCCAGGCGACGTCCGGGAGCAGCCCGTTCATGCTTAAAGTCGAGCCGCGTGGTTTTGAATCGAAATTCTGGCGTTACGCCTCGCCCATCCTGGCATTGCTGCTGACGGGCGTGACGTCCGGTCTGATCTTCGCCGGAATGGGACGGCCAGCCGGTCTGACTGTTTATACGTTCCTCGTGGCACCGTTACTGCAACAGGACGGTTTGCAGGCGCTGGTCGTGAAGGCGGCGCCGCTGATCATGATGGGCGTCGGCCTTTCGCTCGCGTACCGTGCGAATGTCTGGAATATCGGCACAGACGGTCAGTTCACGCTTGGAGCGATCTGTGGCGGCGGCCTGGCGCTGGCGTTTCCCGATACGTCGGCCTGGCTGATCTTTCCAGCGATGATGGTGGTCGGAACGATAGGCGGCATGGCGAGCGGCGGCCTCGTGGCCTGGTTACGGATCAGGTTCAACGCCAACGAGATCCTGACCAGTCTGATGCTGACCTACATCACGCAATATCTGCTGTTGTATCTCGTCGTCGGTCCCTGGCGCGACCCGCAAGGATTTGGCTTTCCGCAGACCGCGCTGTTTTCCGATGCCGCCTCCGGACCTCGCCTGATCGAGGATACCAACGTTCATATCGGCATCCTGCTGGCGCCACTCGTCGCCGTCGCGTTGTGGTTCATGCTGGAAAAATCACTGCTTGGGTTCCAGTTCCGCGTGCTTGGCCAGGCGACGAGGGCCGCCAAATTCGCCGGCTTCAGCGAGAATCGCCTGGTGTGGATCGCCATGTTGGTCAGCGGCGGCCTCGCCGGGCTCGCGGGACTGCTGGAGGCAACCGGAACGCTTGGGCAACTGACGACCACGCTGTCGCCTGGCTATGGTTTCACCGCGATCATCGTGGCTTTCCTCGGCCGCCTTAACCCGCTCGGCTCCATCCCGGCCGGACTATTGCTCGCCCTGACCTACCTGGGCGGCGATGCGGCGCAGATCAATCTGGGGCTGCCCAACGCGGTCACCGGCATTTTTCAGGGCATCCTGCTGTTTTACTTATTGGGCTGCGACTTCCTGTTGCTGCACCGAATCAAATGGGTTCCGCGCGCACGCACCACTCCGACGAGGGCGGTGTCATGACCGCGTTGCTGGTAGCCTTCCTTGTCAGCACGATCGCCGCCGCGACGCCATTGTTGCTGGCCGCGACCGGGGAACTGGTGGTGGAGAAGGTTGGCGTTCTGAACCTTGGAGTCGAAGGCATGATGCTGGCCGGCGCGATCGCCGCCTTCGCCACCGCCAATGAGACCGGCATCACTTCACTGGGTGTGCTCGCCGCGTTGGTGGCCGGAATGGCATTGGCACTGATCTTCGCGGTGATTTCGCTGACGTTACAGGCAAACCAGACCGCGACCGGGCTGGCGCTGACCATTTTCGGCCGCGGGTTCAGCGCTCTGGTCGGCGCCGGATATGTGGGAATCCCGGCTCCCACGTTGCCGAAACTGCATATCCCACTGTTGTCGGATATTCCGGTTCTTGGCCCAGTTGTGTTCTCGCACGATATTCTGGTTTACCTTTCACTGGTCATTCTGGCGGTGGTGGCATGGGCTATCCGCTACACGCATCTTGGTCTGATCTTCCGGGCGGTCGGTGACTCGCATGACGCGGCACACGCTCTGGGATACGCCGTGGTGCCGATCCGTTACGCGGCCGTGGCTTTCGGCGGCGCGCTGGCCGGACTCGCCGGTGCGTATATGTCGCTCGCCTACACGCCACTGTGGGCCCAGGATATGACGGCCGGAAGAGGTTGGGTCGCGCTGGCGCTGGTGACCTTTTCAGCGTGGCGGCCATTCTGGCTGCTGATCGGCGCCTGGTTCTTTGGCGCGCTGATGTACCTGTCATTGTATGTCCAGGCTTTGGGCGTGGCGGTGCCTTCAGCCTTGCTGTCAGCGCTGCCTTATATTGGCACCGTCGTTGTGCTGGTGCTGATTTCCCGCGACGCGAGGCGCATTCGGCTGCATCGGCCGGCGATGCTCGGGCGGCCGTTCCAGGCGCGCGCGTGAGCATCGCTTAGATTCCGTCGATGGATACGCGACCGATTTGGATCCGCGAACCACTGGGCATTCTGGCCGAAGGCGCCGGCGGGGGCGTCGTGGTTCGCGGCAACAGGATTGAAGAACTGGTCCCATCCGGAGGTCGCCCTTCCGATCCAGACCCGATGGTGTTCGACGCCAGCACTCATGTTGTGCTGCCCGGCCTGATCAATACACACCATCATTTTTATCAGACACTGACTCGTGCCGTGGCCAGTGCCATTGATCAGCCATTGTTTGGCTGGCTGACCACGCTCTACCCGTTCTGGGCGCGAGTGACACCGGATTCCCTTGACGCCGCCGCGACCCTCGCACTGGCGGAACTGCTGCTTTCGGGCTGCACCACGACAACCGACCATCACTACGTGTTCGCGCCGGGTCTGGAACAGGCGATCGACATCGAGATCGCGGCGGCGCGACGCCTGGGAATTCGCGTGATGGTCACGCGCGGATCGATGAACCGATCGCAACGCGACGGTGGGCTACCGCCGGACTCAGTCGTGCAGGATGAAGATACGATCCTCGCCGACAGCGAACGATTGATCACGCGTTACCACCAGACCGGAGCGGACGCGTCGGTGCAGGTGGCACTGGCACCGTGCTCGCCATTCAGCGTGACCACGTCATTGATGAAGTCCAGCGCCGAACTTGCCGCGCGGCATGGCGTTCGTCTCCACACCCATTTGGCTGAAACAGCGGACGAAGATCAGTTTTGTCAGGCCATGCACGGTTGCCGGCCGCTTGACTACCTGGAGCAATGCGGCTGGCTGCACGACAAGGTGTGGGTGGCACACGGCGTTCATTTCGACGCCACCGAGATGACGCGACTGGCACGGGCCGGTGTGGCGGTGACGCATTGCCCGTGCAGCAACCAGATCCTCGGCTCCGGCCACTGCCCGGTGTGCGATATGGAGGCAGCGGGCGTGCGCATCGGACTGGGCGTCGATGGGTCCGCGTCCAACAACGCATCCAATCTGATGCAGGAAATACGCGCGGCGTTCCTGCTGCAGCGAGGCCGCTACGGCGTGGAGCACGTCAGTCATCGCGATGCACTGCGTTGGGCCACGACCGGTTCCGCCGCCTGTATTGGCCGGCCTGAACTGGGCGTCATATCCGCCGGCGCGCCCGCCGATCTCGCGTTGTTCCGGCTGGACGAGTTGCGCTTTTCCGGGGCCGGCGATCCGCTGGCGGCACTGGTGCTGTGTGGCGCGCACCACGCGGACCGGGTCATGGTCGGGGGGCGCTGGGTGGTGGAGCACGGTGCGATCCCAGGCCTGGATCTACCGGCTCTGCTGCGTCGCCACGCGGCCGCCGCTCGATCGCTGGTGATGGCATAAGGCACCCCGTCAGTCCGGCACGAACGCCGATTTCCCCCGCTTCAGGAATGAGCCAACGCCTTTTCTGGCTTTCAATGCACCGTTCTCCACGATGACCTGACCTCTGACAATTGTTGTAACCGGCCACCCGGTGACCTCGATCCCCTCGTACGGCGTGTAGTCACAGCCATCGTGCAGATCGGCGTGCCGAATGGTGCGTGTGAGCGTGGGATCCCAGATCGCGATATCAGCGTCCGCACCAATGGCGATGCTGCCCTTGCGCGGATACAGGCCGTAGGCTTTGGCATGGTTCGTCGCGGTAATGCGCACGAAATGCGACAGATCGATCCGCTTCTTCACCACGCCCTCGGAAAACAAGATCGGCAGGCGCGTTTCCACACCCGGAATTCCGTTCGGTACCCAGCGGAAGCTCGTGCGGCCTTTCGGCACAAGCTTGCCCTTTTCGTCGTTGTACCGAAACGGACAGTGATCCGACGAATAAAAATCGAAAATCGCCTGCTCGATCCCCGCCCAACACGCGTCCTGACTGGGCTTGTCGCGTGGCGGCGGGCTGCAGACGTATTTGGCGCCCTCCATGTTCAGGCCTTCCAGATCCTTCGCGGTGAGCATCAAATACTGCGGGCAGGTCTCGGACAGAACTTTCACACCGCGAGCGCGGGCGCGCTGGATTTCCTCGATTGCCTCACCGTTCGAGACATGGACGATCACCAGCGGCACATCGGCGATCTCCGCCAGGGTGCAGGCGCGATGCGTGGCCTCACGCTCAGCGGGAATGGGGCGGGACGTGGCGTGGAAATGCGGCGCGATGTTGCCCTCGGCTTCGAGCTTTGCGGTCAGATGGCGGATGATGTCGTAGTTTTCCGCATGCACCATCACCAACGCCCCGGTGCCGCGTGCGACAGTCATGACTTTCAGAATTTCTTCGTCGGTCAGCGCGAGCCCTTCATAGGTCATGAACACCTTGAACGACGAATACCCGTCTCCAATCGCCGCGGGCAGTTCCTGGCCGAGCACGGTTGGTGTCGGATCGGAAATGATCAGATGGAAACCATAATCGGTGTAACACTGGTTATCCGCCTTCTCGTGATACTCCTTGATCGCCTGCCTCAATCCTTGCCCGCGTTGCTGCAGACAGAATGGAATCACCGTGGTGTTGCCGCCGAAAGCCGCCGAGCGTGTGCCACTTTCAAAATCGTCGGATTGCACGATGTCGGGGCCGCTCGGTTGGGCGATGTGGACGTGGCTGTCGATTCCACCGGGCAAGACAAGCTTGCCGCTGGCGTCGAGTTCGGTGTCCGCCGACCCCAGATCAAGACCTAGCGCCGCGATACGGCCGGCGGAGATTCCGACATCGCAGGTCATGACGTCCGAGCCGGTAGCGACGGTGCCGCCCCTGATGATCATATCGAATTCCGCCATGGGCCTGTCTCCATTTTTCCGCGTGCGGGCCGCATGCAAGCGCCGGAACATGCACATCAGCCTGGTTCGTGGCCTCTGGTCAGGCCCCGCGCGAAACCTTACCCTCGATTCCATGCCGCGACCAACGCGGAGCGACACATCGGGGGAACCGCAACATGAGGCACCGCGTAATCAGAGATATTCGCCTGGCGTCCACGCTAGCCAGTGCGGCACTTTTCATCTGCGTGATGACCGGATTCAGCAGCCTGGCGACCGCCGCCGACGTCAAACATTACAGTTTCGGCTACGACCAGCCACACACGACCGCCTACGGCATCGCGGCCGACACTTTCGCGGACAAACTCTTGGCACTCAGCAAAGGGAGCATGATCATCGATCAGTTCCCCGGCGCCCAGTTGGGTCAGGAACCGCAAATGCTGCAGAAGATCCGCAGCGGCGATATCGACTTCATGATCAGCTCCACGGCCAACGCGGCGACGGTTTCGCCGGAGTCGGGCATCATGTCGGTGCACTTCATTTTTCGCGACGAAAATCACCTGGTGAAGTCGCTCGCCGATCCACGCATCGTATCGGCCATGCGGCAAATGTTCGAGGACACGGTGCAGGGTGGTCACGTGCTCGCTTTGGCAACGCTCGGCTTTCGCGATTTCTACGGCAAAAAAGAGATCCACTCGATCGCAGACATCAAGGGCCTGAAAGTGCGTGTGCAGGCGACGGCGACCGAGGATGCGATCTTCCCGGCCTATGGCGCGCAGACCGTGCACATGCCATTCGGCAGCGTTTACACCAGCCTGCAAACCGGCGTGGTGGATCTGGCTGAGAACGGCATCAACGTTTACATGGCGAACAAGCACTACGAAGTCGCGCCGATCATGTCGCTAAGCGAGCACGAGGCGAACAACAGCGTGATCTGGGTCAGCGACAAAGTGTGGAGCGGCCTGAACGACGAACAGAAATCCTGGGTCCAGGCCGCCGCCGACGAGGTCAGCCGCACCGAGCCGGCCAAAGCTCTGGCGCTGGAACGCGAAAGCCTCACAAAACTGCAAAAACTGGGCGTGAAGTTCGTCACCGATGTCGACAAGAGCGGCTTCCAGAAGATCGCCACGCCGTTCCAGGACAGCACCGCGAAGGACCTCGGCCCGCATGCGGTGAAAATCCTGGAACTGATCCGCTCGGTAAAGTAACCGTCGTCGGATGTCCGAGATCGCGGAAACCGGCGGCGCACCGGCGCCTATCGTGCTGACCAGCGACCGTCACCTGAAATGGCGAGCGCTCGATGGCCTGGAGCACGTGTTGATGATCCTGTGCGGCGTGTGCCTCGCCGGATTTTCGACCGCGGTCTTCTTCGACGTGCTGACGAGAGAGATCGGACATCCCTGGCTGTGGTTGCAGGAAGTGACGTCGGCGTTTTTCACCTACGGTATTTTTTGCGGCACCGGGGTCGCGGTTCGGCGCAATGATCATCTGTACCTCGCGGCGATCGCCGAGCGGTTGAGCGGTCGAACGCGCGTTGTTCTGGAAGTATTCAACCGCGGCGTCGTTCTCGCCGTCGGACTGGCGATGGTGGTTTTCGGATGGCAAAACTTCCTGCAAGGATTTGGCAGTTTCCGCATGCCGTCATTGACGCCGATCGCCTATCTTTATTGGCCTATTCCCGTCGCCGGCGCACTGGTCGCATTGTTCAGCGCCGAGCAGATCGTCAACGGGCTGCTCAATGGTTTCGCCGCCGCGGTCCATCATGAACCTGAGGGCACGATCTGATGGTCGCCGAGAACGCACTGATTCTCGGCGCGATGACGGTGCTGTTTCTGACGTTAGGCTACCTGGGCGTGCCGGTGGCGTTCAGTCTGATCGCGGGCGTGTTGGTCGGCACCGCGTTCACGCCGATCACGTTTCAGTCGATTATCGGACAGTTGTTCAATGGTATCGACTCGGAATCGCTGATGGCCATTCCGTTCTTTCTGCTGGTCGGCGAGTTGATGACCTCGGCCAACGTGGTGATCCGCATCGCTGAATTCAGTCAGGCGCTGGTCGGACACATCCGAGGCGGCCTCGCACAGGTCACGACGGTGTTCAGCATGTTCTTCTCCGGGATGTCGGGTTCATCGTCGGCCGACGTCGCGGTGCTCAGCCGGACGATGGCGAGGCCGATGGCCCAGGAAGGCTATTCGCCGCAATTCGTCGCCGCGTTGATCGCCGCGGCATCCACGATCGCCGCGCTGGTGCCGCCGTCGATCATGGCGGTCGTTTATGGCGCCATCGGCAACGTTTCGATCGCGGGTCTGTTCCTTGGTGGCGTACTGCCGGGGATGATGATCGGCGTTGGGTTGATGATTTACTGCTATTTCTTCGGTCCCGCCGGCTTTCGCCGCAAACGCGCGACATTCGGTCAACTCAGCACCGCCGGGATGAACGCGGCGCTCCCGTTGATGATCCCTGTGATCCTGTTGGGCGGCATCATGACAGGATGGTTCACACCGACCGAGGCGGGCGTGGTCGCGATCGTCTATATTCTGCTGGTTGTCATTCCAATCCTCCGGCCGTCGCATCTGAAACACGTGCCGCGCGACTTCGTTCAGGCCGGCCTTATCTTCTCGCTGCCGTTGATCACGATCGCCGCGGCCTCGGCGTTCGGATGGATGTTGGCCTACCTGCGCGGGCCGATCGTGGTCGCGGGGTGGATCGGTGGAGTCGCGGGCACCGACCCGGTCATGATCATGTTCATGCTGGTGCTGGTGTTCGTCGTGGTCGGCGATTTCATCGAGCCTATCCCGGCAATCATCATCTTCATGCCGGTGGTGAACGCGCTCACCGACCAGGCGGATATCAAGCCAGTGCATATGGGTGTCGTTCTGATCGTCACGCTGGCGTTCGGTTTGATCACGCCACCCTATGGACTGGCGCTGCTCATGGCATCGAAATTTGTCGGCACCACATTCAACAGCGCGCTGAAGGCGAGCCTGCCGATCTATATCATCTTCTTCGCCACGATCGCATTCACCATATTCTTCCCGTCCGCGGTGCTATGGTTGCCCAAGACCGTGTTTCCCGAAAGCGTGGGTTGTTTCAAGGCGCCTTCCGGGACGGGCTATATCTGCCCTTGAGTCAGGACGCGGCGACCAGGTTATCCGCGGGCTGGACCAGACGCGCCGCGAACGGACGCAATTCGTCTTCCGATAAGGTTTCCTTCGCGAGCAATTCGCTGGCCGACTCCAACAATAATGGTTTGTTGGCCGCGAGAATTGTTTGCGCGCGCCTGAATGCATCATCGATCAGCCGTCGCACCGCCGCGTCTATCGCGTCCGCTGTCGTTTCGCCATAGTGTCGCGGTTGCCAATCGTCCATGGCCGGTCCTTGCAGAAAGGATGAACGCTCAGTCTCATAAGCGACCAGGCCCAATTTCGGGTCCATGCCGAAGCGAGTGACCATGCTACGGGCGATATCGGTCGCCTTGGTCAGGTCATCCGTTGCCCCGGTAGAGACGTCCGGAAACACCAGCGTCTCGGCCGCGCGCCCCGCCAGCAGCAACGTCATGCGATTGAACAGCTCCAGGCGATCCATCAGGAAGCGATCCTCGATCGGACGCTGCATCGTGTAGCCCAGGGCCGCGATGCCACGTGGAATGATCGAGACTTTTTGCACGGGATCGACGCCAGGCAATGACAAAGCGACCAAAGCGTGACCCATTTCATGATGCGCGACCACTTCCCGCTCATGCGGATTGAGCAATCGGTTACGCTTCTCCAATCCCGCGGTAATCCGCTCGATCGCCTGCGTGAAGTCGGTGATCGTCACGGCGTCGGCGCCGCGCCTCGTCGCCAGCAAAGCCGCCTCGTTGACCAGGTTGGCAAGGTCAGCGCCGGTAAATCCAGGGGTCAGCGCCGCGACCGCCTCGACCGAGGTGTCAGGTGCCAGTTTCACCTTGGCGCCATGAATGCGAAGAATCTCGATCCGTCCTTTCTTGTCGGGGCGATCGACCAGCACCTGACGATCGAAGCGTCCGGCGCGCAGTAACGCCGGATCGAGCACCTCCGGCCGGTTGGTGGCCGCCAGCAGCACGATGCCTGATTTCGTGTCGAAGCCGTCGAGTTCGCTCAACAATTGGTTGAGGGTCTGCTCCTTTTCGTCATGGCCCCCCATACCGGGAATGGATGCGCCCCGCGCACGGCCAAGCGCATCAAGTTCGTCGATGAAAATAATCGCGGGGGCCTGTTGCCGCGCCTGCTCGAACAAGTCTCGCACGCGGGCGGCGCCGACACCCACGAACATTTCAACGAATTCCGAGCCGGAGATTGAGAAGAATGGGACCCCCGCTTCCCCCGCCACGGCACGGGCCAAAAGCGTCTTACCGGTCCCTGGCGGACCGACGAGCAAGACTCCCTTGGGCATATGTGCGCCGAGCTGGCTGTACCGCACCGGATCTTTCAGGAAGTTGACGACCTCTTTCAGTTCATCCTTCGCTTCGTCCACCCCGGCGACATCGGCGAACGTAACCTTCACATCCTTCTCGACATAGACCTTGGCTCGGCTTTTCCCGATCGCCATCAATCCACCGGCGCCCTGCCCCGACAACATCGGCCTGATCAAAACCATCCAAAGTATGAAGAAGCCAATCGCCGGCATGAACCAGCCGAGGGCATTCGCCAACAGCCCGGGCCCAGGCTCGCCAGAAAAGGTGACGCCGGCCTGGGTCAATGCGGGAACCAAAGCGATATCGACGCGGGTCGTCGAAAAGCCAGGGACCTTCGCGTCCCCGGGATCTTTGTATTTGCCCGTGATGGTCGTTGGGCCAACCACGATGTCGGTCAACTTTTGCTGTTGGAGCAAAGTCTGAAATTCGCTGTACGGAATGACTTTCACGGTCCCCGACTTAATCAGCAGATCCTGAATGAACAGGATGGCGAGGAACGCAACAACGATATACCAGAAGTTGATATGGTGTTCCCGCTTGATCTCCATCACTCGCTCTCCCGCACTTCGACGGTTATTGTCTCGCGGCCACGGTCATCACAACATTGCCAAATGCATCGTTCCAGGCCCGCGCGTCACGGGGGACGAGGCAAGTAGCATCATACTCTTGCACAATGAACGGACCATGCCGCGGCTGTGAACCCAGACCAGCACGGTCGATGACCGGTGTATCGATCCATCCATCCCCAGGAAACCACGCGCGCCGCGTCGAGGGAACCGAGGCGGCGAGCGGCGGGATGCGTTCCGGCAGGCGTGGCCGCTCCGGCATGCCACGCGCCATCGTGGTCAGGCCGATCAGTTCGACCTGTTCCTCAGGCGGAGCACGGAACCCGTAAATCCGTTCGTGCTCGGCGCCGAACAGCGTCGCGATCACGGCCGGGGAGACATCGCCGTCCGGCAACGGGACCTCAATTTCACTGGACTGCCCCAGGTAGCGCGCCTGAGCCGCGCGACGAAATGACTGACGGTCGGGTGCGAAACCATCGCGCGTCAACCGTTCCACGCCCGTATCGTGCAGCGCGGACAGAACCGACGCGATCCGCGCTGAATCGGCGGCGTTGAGGCGTACGCGCAGACTCTGACTGGCGTGATGCTCGGTATCCGCCACCAACAAACCGAACGCACTGAACACACCGGGCAACGGTGGCACCATGACCCGTTCGATCCCCAACTCCTGGGCGATCCCGGCGGCAAACAAGGGCCCATTTCCACCAAACGCGAGCAGAGCGAATTTGCGCGGATCGCGGCCACGTTCCACTGACACCGCGCGGATCGCTCGCATCATCGTGGCGGATGCCAGGCGCAGCATTCCAAACGCCGCGTCTTCCACCGAGCAGCCGAGTGGACCGGCGAGATCGCGGGCTATCGCGGCCTCGGCCGCTTCACGATCAAGCTTCAGCGCGCCGCCAACCAAGCCTCCTGGATCGAGATAACCGAGAACCAGATTGCAGTCCGTGATTGTTGGCGACGTGCCGCCGCGACCGTAACAAACAGGCCCAGGATCGGCGCCGGCGCTTTGCGGTCCCACTTTTGGCGCGCCGCCTTCGTCAAGTCGACAGACCGAACCGCCACCCGCGCCAACTTCCGCGAGGTCGATGGCGGGTAGCTTCAACATGTATCCCGCGCCAACCAGCAATCGAGACCCGGCCATGACGCCGCCACCCACCTCGATCGCCTCGGTACGGATCACTTCGCCATGTTCGACCAATCCTGCCTTCGCGGTCGTGCCACCCATGTCGAATGTGATGATGCCGTGTTCATTCAGACGTCTCGCCAGAGCCGCCGCGCCGACGACGCCGGCCGCTGGGCCGCTTTCGATGATATGCGCCGGCGCGGCGGCGGCGAACGTCGCGGAGGCAAGGCCGCCATTCGATTGCATCAGTTGCAGTGGCGCATCGATGCCCAGAGCGCGCAGCCTCGCGTCTAACGCCGTGATGTAAGCGCGCACAACCGGTTGCACATAGGCGTTGATGACGGTCGTGCTGGTGCGCGGATATTCCTTTATCTCCGGTAGAATTTCACTGCTGACCGAAATTGCCACATCCGGCAGCGCCGCCTGGACTGCCTCAGCCACCGCCTGTTCATGCGCCGGATTGGCATAACTGTGGAGCAAACAGATCGCGACGCTTTCGACCCGATCGTCGCGCAACCGGTCGATCGCCGAGGCAACGCTGGCCGGATCGAGCGGGATCGACACCGATCCGTCGGGGCGCAGTTTTTCAACGACCTCCAGCCGCAGGCGGCGCTCCACCAGAGCCACCGGTTTGGTCCAACGCTGATCGTACAGCACGGGCATGCGAAGATCGCGAATTTCCAGAATATCGCGGAAGCCGCGCGTGGTGATCAGGGCGGTGCGGGCGCCAGTCCCCTCCAGCACCGTGTTCGATCCGACCGTCGTGGCGTGCAGCACCTCGGTCACGGGTCCGGGTTCACGGGCAAGCAGAGCCTCTATGCCGTGGATGATGCCCTCGCCATAATCGCGGGGCGTGGACGCGATTTTGTGAGTCGCCAGACTTCCATCTTCGGTGATGGCGACAAGGTCGGTGAAAGTGCCGCCAATATCAATGCTGATCCGTAACGTCATGCCGCGGGTTCCCAGGCAACGGCGGGCAACGGTCGACGGGTGGCGTGCAGTTTCGCTCGCAAGGCTTCCGTCGTCCCGAGATCGATCTCCGGCGGGTCGCCGCGCGCGATCACACCGTAGTCCCGGGCCGCACCCTCGATCGTAACGAGGCCATCACGCAGATCCTTCGCGACCAGCGCCAGGTCCCGAGTGAGCGCATCGCCGTGGCCACCCGCTCCCGGCAAATCGTGCCGAAACACCTGGCCGCGTCGCAGGGTCATGGTTAGTTTGGCGTGCAACGCTGCTTCGGTCGGCAGCCCAGGATCGAGCACGTTGCGTCCGAATGCCCCGGGCCCGCCGCCTTGCAATCCGTAGGGCCGATGGGTCTGGCGGTCGGCGCGAACCTGCAGGATACCTTCCTCGGCCAGCATCCTCCAGGTCTTTCGTTGCGACATTCCGCCGCGGAATCTTCCCGCGCCACCGGTATCGGGCACGAACTCGTAATCCAGAACTTCGAGCGGATTTTCCGCCTCGATCACCTCGACGGAGAAGCTGGCCATGTTGGCGAACATGCAGGTGTTACCGTCCAGACCATCAGCCCATGGCCGAGCGCCCCAAGCACCGGAGATGAAGTCGACGTAGATAAAGGGGTTCAACTCTTTATCGTAGCCCCCGATGGTCAGGCCGGTATTGCCGCCATCCGAGGCGGCCATCACGCGGTCGGGATACAGTTGCGCCAACGCACCGAAACAACAATCGACACCACGAAACCCGGTCAACCCCCGAGCGGCACACGCGGCGGGAAGTCTGCCGTTGGTGATCGTGCCGGCCGGCGCGATGATCTTGATCGGGCGAAACACGCCGTCGTTGTTCGGCATGTTGATCGACAGCACCGATTTCACGGCGGTGAAACTCATCGCGGCGGTGTAACTCCAGGTGTTGTTGATGGCGCCTTTGACCTGCGGCGCGCTGCCGGTCCAGTCGACCTCCATCGAGTCGCCGTGCTTACGGACCGTGCAGACCAGCTTGATGGGCACGCCTTCATCGATCTGATCGTCATCGATCCAATCGGTGAATGTCGCCTCCCCATCGGGGAGTTCCGACAGGCAGTGACGGGTCAGACGCTCGGAATAGTCCATCATCGCGACCATCAGACGCCGCACTTCATCGGCGCCGTAGCGTACCAGCAGATCGGCCATGCCGCGCGCCGCGATCTCACACGCGGCAAGCTGGGACCGAATGTCGCCGAACACACGTCCTGGCATGCGCACGTTGCGCTCAATCATACGCATGAGGGTGGTATTGGTCTTGCCGGCCTCGTAGAGCTTCAGCGGAGGAATACGCAGCCCTTCCGCGTAAATCTCGGTACTGTCTGATGCATTGGAGCCGGGCACCCGGCCGCCGACGTCGGTATGATGGCAAATCGTCGCGGCATAGGCGATCACCGCGCCATCGGCGAACAACGGCCTGAAAATGAAGATATCCGGCAAATGCATTCCGCCGTCATAAGGATCGTTGTTGATAAAAATGTCTCCTTCAGCGATGTCATCGCCAAAGTGCCGCAAGACCGCCCGCAAAGCGACCGGAATGGAACATAAATGACCGGGCAACGATAAACCCTGTGCGACCAGCCGCCCCTCCGCGTCACAGACGGCGGCGCTGAAATCCATGATGTTCTTCAAAACACCCGAATAAGCGGTCCGATAAATCGTCAGCACCATCTCGTCGCCAACGGCCGAGATCGCGTTGCGGAAGAGTTCTTCGGTGATCGGATCGGGCATTTCTCGGGCTCGCTGACTGGTGGTGGCGATCCGACCACCGATGCCAGGTCGAGGCAACCCGGGTTGGGACGCTGGCCTTCCTATCGATCCCGCAAAGCAGGAGCAAGCGCCACGGCCAGCGGCAGCGTAAGCAGGCACACGCCAGCCACAGCCAGGATGGCGTGCGCGGGACCAACCGCATCACCCACCAGGCCGTACATCACGGGTGCTATCGCACCACCGCCAATGGTGCCGGTATAAAACAGGCTGAATGCCCGTTCTCCTCGTTCAGGGCCGGCGATTTCCGGAACAGTCCCGTAAAGTACCGACGACGTGCCATTCAGAGCGATGCCGATCAGCACGAGAGACGCCAACGCGGCATTCAGCGGCAACGGATCCAGCAGCACGATTCCCGCCGCGGTCGCGAATTCCGTCAACAGCACGGTTCGCAATACGCCGAATTTCGCACCCATGTGGCCGCAGGCGAGCTTACCCGCGGCACCGCCCGCGAACACCAGCGTTAAGGCGACGCCGATGAGTGGGGCCGTGGCACCTTTTCCCCGCAAAATGAACGGCAAAAAGGCCAGAAACCCCATGCGAGTCCCGCTGTCCAGTATGCCGATCATGAGCAGCAACGGGAAAGCGTACCGGTGGCGTGGGCGGATTGTCCCGGAATGCGATACCTCCTTGGGAGACCTTACCGAGCCAACTTTTCCGCGTGGCAGAAGGAGGATAATGGCGGCCGCGACAAGCAACCCGACGGCGCCGATCAGACCAAGAGCAGTCCGCCACGACATGATCACGAGCAGCCAGGCGAGAGCGGCCGGGATCGCCATCTTCCCCAGATCGCCGGAAAAATTATAGGTGCCAAGCGCCGCGCGCGCGCCCGACCGATCGTATGCTCGTGCGATCAGGGAGGATGCCAGAGGATGCTGCGTGGACGATCCCGCGCCACCGGCCAACAACGCCGCCGCCAGCAGAACGAAGCCCGCACTGCCCAGGCCTATGGTCAGGTAAGCGCCTGCCGCCAACGCGGTACCCAACGCGAGCACCACCGGCGCGCCAACGCGAGCAGCCAACAGCGAAGCGGGTACCTGGAGACCAGCCATCGCACCCGTATAAAGCATCCGCAGTGCGCCAAGCGCCGCGTAACTGAGCGCGAACTCGGACTGCCAGATCGGCAGCAGCACGTAGATCAGATCCGTGAAGCCGTCGTGCAGTGCATGCGCGCAACACGCGACACTCAGAACTCGCCGGCGATCCGAGACATCAGGCGCACTCTCGGTGAGAGAAGGATTTATCCTGGCGATCACCATGCCGATACCTCCAATGGAGGCTTTGAAATGGCATTCATCGGTGCCCGAGTGAAGACGGAGGATCGAGGCCATTTGTCTAGACGTCTATACAGTTATCGCCTGGAACCCGACTCGAATCCTAAGGAAATCAAAGCCGTATGCGGCGCTCCAACGGGACCGACCGGCAATCCATTTCATAGTCGAGCCCCTGCACCGGCGGCCGGGCAAGGTGCCAGGTCAATCCATTCCCGGCCGCGCCCCGCCTCGCGATCTCATCCTGAAAGAACGGATGAAGGTCGAAAACCGTGTAAGCCTGGGCGGCCGTCGTGTCGGACCAGGTGGCGCCAACGGCGGCCATACGCTGTTCCATGCGGTTCAGGACGTAGATGCCTTTTTCGCGCAACCCCGCCTCGCTGGTGTCGCCAAAGCGAACGGTCCGCTCACGATAGGACGCATGACCTTCCTCGGCCTCACCGCTTCCGGCGATGACAAATGAGCCTGCTGCTCCCGGCGATTTTCGGGCGAAGCAAAAGGCGTGGAACGAGGGTTCGGCAGGTTTATCCAGTTCCGGGCAGACATTGCTGCGGGCGACCGGATTCTTCTCGCCGGTCATGACACCCCAGCGTTCCAGAGTTCCGCAATAATGCCGGTTGAAAGCGATGAATCCGGCGTCGGTGAACGGCGCGGGGGACCGCAGTTCACAAGCGCAGAAGCCGAGCAACGGAACCCCTTGTTCGGCCAGATAGCGTTCGATGAACACGAACCCGGCCGCCAAAGAGATCGGAATCTGAAACGTCACGCGCTCGATCTGGAATCCGTCCAACGCGCCGACGCCGGCGGAATACTGAAAAACGCCGGGAATGTAACGATAGCCGGCGGCAGGCACCTCGATAGTCTCGGTCACCCTCACCACCCCCCATCCACGCCGAGCGCCTGGCCAGTCACGAACGCGGCGCCATCCGAGGCCAGAAACACAATCGCGGCCGCCACCTCATCGGGCGTGCCAAACCGGCCAACCGGGATCGCTTTCGAACGCTCGGCGAAGCCGCGCTCCAGGTCGTCGCCATATTCGCGACGGTTGGTGCTGATCGCGCGCGTGGTGCGAATGGGACCAGGCAGCACCGCGTTCACCGTGATCCCGTGCGGTGCCAGGTCCAACGCAAGAGACTTCATGAACCCGACGATCGCGGCTTTGGATGCGGCGTAGGTCGCCCGCCGGGCTCCGGGCCGGAACGCCGCCTTGGACGACACGCAAACAATCCGGCCAAACCCCGCCTTGCGCATGACTGGAACGGCGGCGCGCGACATCAGGAACGTGCCGCGCGCATTTACGGCCATGACCTGGTCCCAGGCTTCAACCGGCACGTCCTCGATTTCGTTTCGGTCCGCGCCTTGCGGGGCGCCGGCGTTGTTCACCAGGATATCGAGCCTGCCATAACGCGCCAGTACCGTATCGACCAGGCGGCGCGCGTCGTCCTCCTGACTGACATCGCCGATCGCCGAGGACGCCTGCCCTCCGTCGGCCTCGATCTGCTCAACAAGACTATCGACGCCACACCATGACGGATCCACATCCCCCTGCACATTGTGTTCGTTGGCGAGGCCGGACGCCGCCACATCGGTCACCACGACCGTGATCCCGGCCTTGGCGAGTGCCCGGGCTGTCGAAGCGCCGATTCCTATCGGTTTACCGCAGCCAGTGATCAACGCGACGCGGCCTTCGACCGGCCGGACCGCCTCTCGCGACGCCGCATCTCGCGACTGGGCCGCGGCACGGCGAGAGACGGTGATTTGCTCTCGGCGCGTATATTTGACGACCCGGCGCACCCGGCCCCATTCACCCGGCTGCACAACGTAGATACTTTTCTGCGAGTCACCCCAGATGCCATGGATTGATCTGTGGATCGGAGCGCCCCAGCGCGCCAACCGTTCGCCGTCCAAGGTGACGATGCTGACCATACCGCTGTTATGTTCCGGGATATAAACGATGTCCTCGTCATCGACGTAAAAGAACGCGGGGCCGATCAGCTCGGTTGGCCAGACAGTCAGCAGCTTGCCGTCGAGATCGAATACCTGCACGCGGTCGTTCTCGCGATCCGCCACGAGCAACCGGCCGCGCCGATCGTACCAAATACCGTGCGGCAGATTGAATTGCCCAGGAGCGTTGCCTGGCTCGCCCCAGGAGAACAAGTATTGTCCGTCGGGGGAGAATTTATGGACCCGGGAATTGCCGTAACCATCGGTCATATATATGTCGCCGCTGGGGACGACCGTGATGTCGGTTGGCAGGTTGAATGGTCCGCCACCATGCGTCACCTTTTTCCAGGCAACCGCGGTGAAGTCGTCGGCCGGAACACCGGTATCGGACCGCTGACCCGGGACGCCGATAGTACGCAACAGTGTCCCGTCGCTGGTGAATTGCATGAACTGCCCGAGATGTTCATCGGTCAGCCACAGGCGGTCCTGTTTGTCAAAGCGGATGGCGTGCGGAAAGCGAAACATTCCGGCGCCCCAGGACGACAGAAAATTGCCGTCGCGATCGAAGATCATCACCGGATGCTCATTGGAGCGGCTGAAACAGAACACCCGGTCCTGAGAATCGACAGCAACGGCCGCGGCCCGCATGTCAATGCCATGCGGCACACGAGCCCAGTTTTCGTTGACATCGTAGGTATACTTGCCACTGCCTACGATCGGATCCATCGCGTCCTCCTATAAGCCCCACCTCATGGCGACCCACGGTCGCCGAGATCGTATCAGGGATCGACGCCGTCTCATGCTGGCGCTCAGCGTGCTTTGAAGTTCGGCTTCCGCTTTTCTTTATACGCGGCGATGCCTTCTTGCATATCCTCCGATTGCCGAACACGGGCGATCGTCTGGCTGATCCCTACCATGCGTTCGATCGGGCCCAGCGGCATAACCTCGGCCACCAGTCGCTTAAGAGCCCCAATCACCAGCGGCGCCGATTCCAACAGTTCCGCCGCCATGTCAAGCGCCGCCGTCTCATGTTCTCCGTTTGGAACAACCCGATTGACAAATCCAACGTCGTAGGCGCGCCGCGCCGTCACCTTGGACCCCAACAGCATGATTTCCATCGCGAGCTTGTGGGGCATGCGCGTCACCAGCGAACTAATCCCGCCCGCCGTGGTGCCAAGTTTGGCCTCCGGGTAGTAAAATGTGGTGCTTTCCGTCGAGACCATCAGGTCGCACATCATCACCATGACAATCGCGCCGCCGATGACCCATCCGGTGGTGGCGGCGATGATCGGTTTTTCCGTGTCGTAACCCACAGTCGGGATGGCGCGCCACAACTCCGGCAGGTTCGACACATCCGCGCCAGAGCTGAATGCGCGGTCGCCGACACTGCTCAGCACCGCCACTCGTTTCGTGTCATCGAGATCAAACGCCTTGAAGGCTCGCTGCAGTTCCACGGCGACATCCTGATTGATGGCGTTCAACCGTTCCGGCCGGTTGATCCGAATGATGGAAATCGCGCCTTTCTCTTCTACGGTGACAGCGGACATCACTGATTCTCCGGTTTGATCGGCCCCTCGAACGCCGCCCATGCGGTGGGCGCTTCCCGCAACAGAATTTTCAACCACGAGACGGCGCGGCCACCATGCCCGAGTCGTCCCTCAACGCACGCGGCGGCAAGCAAGCCATGGATGTGGAACGCCATATATTCGGTGGTGGTGTTAATACCTATCAGTAACGGATTTTCGTCGAGGTTGCTGTAATCGACCGTGTCGAGCACCAGCCGCAACTCCTTCTTCGCGAGGCCGATATCGACCAACAATTGGTGATGATCCAATGACGGCGCGCGGAACTCCGCCTCGACGGCGAATGTGGCACCGTGCACACGCTGCGCGGGGCCGAACTCCTCGCCCTGGAAACTATGGGCGATCATGATGTGGTCGCAAACGGTCAGGCTGTACATCGATCAGGTCTCATAGGTAATGACGTGGCACAAGCCGCCGGGCGCCAGTATTCCCGGCATTGCGTCGGGCAGGTCGTCGAACCGGGTTGGCCCCTCCAGCAAAGCGTCATAAGCGGCATCATCCAGTAACGCGAGGGCGGTCGCCAGGCGCTCGGCATGACCGCGCCGGCCACGCATCGGCGGTGCGATTGATCCGACCTGGCTCGCGATCAAACGCAGGCGGCGGGCGTGAAAGAACTCACCCAATGGCACAAGTGGCGCCTGATCGCCATACCACGAGGCTTCGATGATCCTTCCCTCGAACACGGCACGGTCCAAAGCAAGACGCAACCCCGCCTCCGAGGCCGAGGCGTGGATGATGAGTTCCTGATCCGCGGGGGCAGCGTCGGGCAACACAAATTCGCAACCGAAGCTTTCAGCCAGCGCCGCTCGCGCGGGGTTGATATCCACGACCGTGACCTCGGCGGCCGGCACGCGAGCCAGTAACGACGCCGTCAGCAGGCCAACCACGCCGGCGCCGATGACGAGCATCCGCTCACCGGCCAGCGGCGCGGCATCCCAACAAATATTGAGCGCCGTTTCCATGTTCGCGGCCAGGACGGCGCGGCGTGTGGGAATCGCGGCCGGGATCGGAATACACATCGATCTGGGCGCGAGAAATCGCTCCTGGTGCGGATGCAGAACAAAAACCCGGCCTCCGTCCATGCGTTCTCCAACGACGCTGTAACCGTACTTCACCGGAAATGGGAACGTTCCATCCATCAACGGAGCCCGCATGGCGTCGTACTGCCCGGGGGGGACGCGACCCGCGAAGACCAAGGCTTCAGTGCCGCGTGAGACGCCTGATGCAAGCGACCGTATCAGAAGTTCTTCCAGTCCAGGTTCCGGCAGAGTCGCAGGGCGAATTTCGCCACGTCCGGCGCCAACTGTCCAAAATGCACGGGTATTGATCATGCCGCATCCTGTCCGGGATGGATGATTCCCGCGGTGGCGCATTCGGAAACTGGCCTTGCCGCCGTCACTCAGCCCGCGCCAAAGGGATATCCAGCAGAATGTCCGCGCCAATCCGGTGCGCGGTCCAGACGAACCGCCGTCCCTCCTCCAACCGATCGACTGGCGGCAACGGGAACGCCGGCACTCCGCCGCCCATGACCAACGGTGCCACCGTGACATGCAGCCGATCCAAAGCCCCGGCGGCGAGGAAGCGGGAAACCGTGACACCGCCGCCCTCGACGAAAATGCGCCGCAG
>Ga0182018_10001692_pt1 | contig 24353 bp, 17 predicted proteins | sample 812P2MmetaG_FD_120490 | JGI IMG/M metagenome (GOLD analysis project Ga0182018, IMG submission 120490) | Permafrost microbial communities from Stordalen Mire, Sweden - 812P2M metaG | ecosystem: Environmental > Terrestrial > Soil > Wetlands > Permafrost | place: Sweden: Stordalen | collected...
GAGAATCTGGGCAGGCGCTTTCGCCTACCAAGCTAAGAAGCGGGCGCGTTTGGGTGAAAGGGGTGAGTGCGCCCGCTTATCGTAACGGGGATTTGCGGAGAAGACGATGGGTAACTTAAGTGGGTTACAGGGGAACACCCACATTGTATTTTTTCATACATGCTTCGCTGTACTGCGGGCCGCTCCCCTGGACCACGGCCGACGCCCGGTCCGCCTGTGGCGACCGCCAAGACCTGATTTTGAGCGAAGAGCGCCACGCCCTACAATGGACCCTGAGGTTTTTAGGGATGCCCAAAGTTTTTCGTTTGTTCGCCACCTGCGTTTTATACGCTCTCCTGCTTGCGGCGCTGCTGTGCGCACAACAGTCCGGAGGGCGCAGCCAATCCCCCGAACACATACCCACTATCGAGGAACGCACCGCCGCCATGCGCAAGCTGGACGGCTATTTCCCGCTGTATTGGGACGAGCGCACCGGCAGTTTGTGGCTGGAGATTGCGCGCCTCGACAACGACTTCCTCTTGGCAACCGGTGTCGCCGCGGGACTGGGGTCGAACGACATCGGCCTGGACCGCGGGCTGGAGGACGGCGGCAAGATCGTCTCGTTTCAGCGCGTCGGCCCCAAGCTGCTGCTGGTGCAGGGAAATGAATCGTTCCGCTCGTCCAGCGCCAATCCCGCCGAGCGGCGTTCGGTGGAGGATTCGTTCGCCAAGTCCGTCCTATGGGGTTTCACGGTGGGAGCGGAGAGCAACGGCCGGTTACTGGTGGATGCCACCGATTTCTTCGTGCGCGACGGGGGCGGCGCGGGCAACACCCTCTCAGGCGGCGTCAGCTATAAGGTCGATCGCACGCGCAGCGCCGTCTACCTGGCGCGCACCAAGGCCTTCCCCAAGAACACCGAGATTGAAGTCACTCTGACTTTCAACAATGAGCCTTCCGGCGGACGCGGCGGCGGAGGTTTCGCGCCTACGCAGGGACCGCCCCCGATCCAGGTCCGTGCGCCAGGGGCTGCTGCGCCCAGTGGCGGAAGGGGCTTCGGCGGTGGCCTGTTCTCCGGCACGGTGGCCAGCGTCACGCCCACCGCCGAGGCCGTCACGTTGCGCGAGCACTATTCGCTGGTCGAATTGCCGGACAACAACTACCAGCCGCGCATGGACGATCCGCGCGCCGGCTATGGCGGCCCCAACTTTGTGGACTACAGCACGCCCATCGGCGATCCGATGGTGCGGCGGTACATTCACCGCCATCGCCTGGAGAAGAAGGACCCCACCGCTTCCGTCAGCGATCCGGTGAAGGCCATCGAATACTGGGTGGATCCGGGCGCGCCGGAGGACGTGCGGAATGCCCTCATCGAGGGCGCGAGCTGGTGGAACCAGGCGTTTGAAGCCGCCGGTTTCCGGAACGCCTTCAAGGTGGCCGTGCTGCCCGACGGCGCCGATCCCATGGACATCCGCTACAACATGATCAACTGGGTGCACCGCTCCACGCGCGGCTGGAGTTTCGGCGGCACGGTCAGCGATCCGCGCACCGGCGAGATCATCAAGGGCACGGTCACGCTTGGCTCGCTCCGAGACCGTCAGGATTACCTGATCTTCGAAGGTCTGCTGTCGCCATATACGACGGGCGCCGAAAAGCCCGATATTCTCTATCAAGCGGCTCTTGCCCGCATACGGCAGCTCGCCGCGCATGAAGTCGGCCACACGCTGGGGCTGGGCCACAACTACTACGACAGCACCCAGGGATGGATCTCCGTGATGGATTATCCGCATCCGCAGGAAAAGTTGCTGCCCGACGGCACCATCGATCTGTCGCAGGCGTATCCGGCGCGCATCGGCGAGTGGGACAAGATATCCATCAAGTACGGCTACAGCCAGCTTCCGCGGGGCGACGAAGCCGCGGCGCTGTCCCGCATCCTCGACGAGGCGTGGGCCAAGGATCTGATCTACATGACGAACCAGGATCTCGGCATCCACCCGCGCGTGGATCAGTGGTCCAACGGCGTGAACCAGGCCGACGAACTGAATCGCATCATGAAGATTCGCCGCGCCGCGCTCGACCGGCTGGGTGAGCACACTATCCGCACGGGAGCGCCCATGGCCACCATCGAAGAGCCTCTGGTGCCTATCTTCATGTATCATCGCTACTCGGTGGAATCGGCCGCGTCCAGTATCGGAGGCCAGGACTACATCTACGGCATGCGCGGGGATGGCCGGGCGCCCGTCAAATGGGAATCGGCCGCCAATCAGCGCAAGGCGCTGGAAGCGTTGGCCAGTACGCTGAAGCCCGCCGAGTTGACAGTGCCCAAGCGGGTGCTGGACGCCATTCCGCCGCGGCCGCCGGGCTTCGGCCGTCACCGGGAGCTGTTTCCGCGCACGACGGGCGATGGTTTTGATCCGCTCAGTCCAGCTACGGTGGCCGCGGACGTGACCATCGGCTTCGTGCTGCAGTTGGACCGCGCGGCCCGCATGGTCGCGCAGCACGCCGTCGATCCTTCGCTGCCGGGCCTGGAAGAAGTCATCGACCGCCTGACGAAAGCGACGTTCGACGGGCCGGCCGCTTCACCCTACGAAGCCGAAATTCGGCGCGCCGAGGAGCGCGTGCTGGTGGATCGCGTGATGTGGCTGGCTACCGGCGCGTCGAATAGCCAGGTCCGCGCCATTGCGGCGTGGAAGCTGGCGAAGCTGGCCACGCGGCTGAAAGGCGAGGTCGCCACGGGAGAGGCCGAACAGGCGCAGCACGCACTGCTGGCCGCCGACATCAAACGCTTCCTGGAGCGGCCGGCGGACCCTGCGCAACCCATGCCCGCCCCCGCCGCACCGCCCGGCGCGCCTATCGGCGGAGATTCGGGAATGGATTGGCTGGCCCCGGTGCCTGCGTGTAGCTGGAGCGCGGAGCATCCGGATTGGTGGTACACAACGCAGGATCCCCTATAGACAGATATGTGGAAGCGCCTCGTGTGCGGTTATGTTACTCCTGTTTTTTCCCGCGGCTTGAGACCGCACAGGGAAGCAATATATCGACGGTTTCGATCCGGATGACGCGATCCGGGGCAGCGACAAGGTGGTGCCGGACGGTGAGGACCCAGTGTTACAAGGTGCGCTGCGGTGGTTGAGCGGGGTTCCGCAGCGATAAGAGACGAATCCGGCGCGTGCGCAGTTGTGATCGTGTGCCACTTACTGCTGTTTCCCCACCGGGATCAGCACCGTCCCCATATCCGAAGACTGCACCCGCATCGTGCCCGCGGCAGGTGGGGTCAGACCGCTCGCAGGCGCCACCAGCGGCGCCTGCTCTCTCGCGGCCGCCGCTGTCTGGCCCGGTTGCGCTGCGCGCATCTGCTGCAACTCCGCGCGCATCTGCCCTTCCGGCACGTGCAACGACAGCAGAATGTGTTTGCCGTTCACTTGGAATTTCAAGCCTTCCAGGCCGTGCGCACCCGTGCCCGCGTTCCTCGCCTGCGACTGCACCATGCCAACCAGCCCGCCCAACCCTACGGCTATTTCGCCGGCGCCTTTTTCCGTACGTGCTTCAAGATCGGCGGAAAGATCGAAGTCCGGGCTGAAGCTCAGCCCGCCACTGAAGCCTCCCACCTTCTCGATGAACTGCGCCACTTTCGCGCCCGCCGGGGACTTCGTGGCGAGGGAGCCGTTCAACGGCTCCGTCAGGATCTGCGTCGAAGCCAGCCAGATATCATCCCCGCTGTATTTGACCACCTGTGCCGCCAGGGCAGCCGGCAATGCCGTATGTTGGCTGCGGCGGTGAATGGCGGACTTTACGTCGCCCATTTGTCCGATCGCCACGATGGAACCGTCCAGGAACGCGATCACCCCGTGGCCGGGCTCGGAAGAGGCCAGGATGGGCACGCCTTCGTACTCGATCGCATCGCCGCTGAATGCCTTCAGGGCTTGAATCCGGGCCGGATCGAGCGAACTTCGCGCGATCATTAGCATTGGAGGGTGTTTGCCTGGCCCACCGGCGATCACGATATCCCGCACCTCCTGGCTCCAGTCGATGTTGCCGAGCACGGCAATCAGCTCCTGAAACTGCGGCCTGGCTTTCACCGCCTCGCCATTTAGTTGCGTCGCGATCCCCTTGTGAGCCGCTTCCCGGATGGCCGATCCGATGGGAGAGGCCATGATCTTGGTGACGTTGACCTCTATCACTACGCTCGCGTCCGGCATCACCAGATTCATCATCTCGCGATCGGCGGCGGCCGCCAGACCGGGTACGGCCGTCAGGACTAACAGGTTGTGCCAGAGAGTCACACACTGCTCCTTTCGTCTCTCTTATCGGGTTAACACCGCCGGTGAAAACAGAACAAGTGCTCGAAGGTTAACTGCCTGGCGTCCGGGCGGATGAGCCGTTCGCCCTACGCTTGCCAGCCAGCCTCCTCCAGCATCTCCTTGGCGACATGCGCGGTATTGGCGTGAATGGTGACTGTATCCTGCACATTCACGGCATACCCGCCGGCCAGCACAATGGCGACGGGGACGTGGCTGTTGAGAGCAGTCCGGATGACCAGCCGGTCGCGCTCTTGCAAGCCTTCCAGAGTCAGCGACAGCCCGCCGAGTTGATCCTCGCAATAAGGGTCCCCTCCGGCCACGTAGATCAGCAGCTCCGGATGAAACATGGCCATCGCCGCGCGATATCCATTGCCGAGCCGGTGCAGATATTCTTCGTCGCCCATGCCATCAGGCAAGTGAATGTCGAGGCTGGAAGGCGGCTTTTCCGTGGGGTAATTGTTGAACTGATGAATGGACAGCGTGAACACGGATGTGTCGCCCGCGAAAATGCCCGCGGTTCCATTTCCGTGGTGCACATCGCAATCGACAACCATGACGCGCCGTATGCACCCGCCGCGCTGCATGGCACGGATGGCGACCGCGATGTCGTTGATCGCGCAGAAACCTTCTCCGTGTCCCGCGAAGGCGTGATGGAACCCGCCGCCCACGTTGAACCCGATGCCCTGCCCCAACGCCAAGCGCGCCGCCAGCATGCTGCCCCCGGCCGCCAGCCAGAAAGCCTCCACCAGCTCCCGGCTGTAGGGGACTTCCAGTCGCATGACTTCCTGGTAGCTCAGCGTTCCGGTTTGCAGCCGCTGCACCCAGCCCGGTTCGTGAACCGCCAGAATGTCCGCATCGGCGGCCGGTTCCGGGCGGACGAAATCCTCGGCGGTGGCGAATCCATCGCGCAACAGCCGGTCGTGGATATAACGGTATTTCTGGGCTGGGAACACATGCTCTCCCAGCCTCAGGTCGTAGCCCTCGTGGTAGACAAGGCGATATGGCAGCATAGGATCGCGGGTCTTGGCCTCTGGGGACCTCAGATGTATGCGATCACATCCATTTCCACCAGCGAGTCGCCCGGAATCCCGCCCGCCGCGGCGATAGTGGTGCGCACCGGCGGATCCTCGCCGAACCGGCCCTGAAACACTTCGTTCATGGCCTTCCAGTCCTTGATGTCGTTCAGGAAGACGCTGCACTTCAGCACCTTGTCCATGGACGATCCAGCGTTTTCCAGCGTCTTCTGAATCTCATCCAGCACGTGGGCCGTATGCGCTTTGATGTCGCCCGGAAAATGCGCGCCGATTCCTGAGATGAAGAGCAGATTGCCGTAGGAAACCGCTCCGCTGAACAGCGGTGTGGTCTTGGGCTTCTCGCCCCTGTAGTAGACCTTCTTCTGCGGTCCGGATTGCGCTTTGGCGGCTCCGCCCGCGGTAGCCGCGAGGGCGCCTCCACGAATGAAGGCACGCCGGTTTGTGTTGCTCATATTCCTCCATTGAACTAAACCGCTTTGCGGTAATGATCTTCGATCGTACTTCTCAATCATAGAGTAGCGTGGAGCGAGGCTCCTTTGAAACACTGGATTCGGTTGTCCCAAACGACCCGGCCATCCGAGGCTATGCCCCAGGTGCGGCGCTGGGGTTCAAGATACCCGCACGCCGAAACTCGCGGCCTCCCCAGCGCTACCTTGCCGGCAGGGCACACTACCTCTCCGTCCAACCCCATCCACGAGCAGTTCCAGCACCCGCCGAGACGGTCCGTTTTCCACCTCCCTCGCCGTGTCGGCCCGCCACCACGGCCCATCGTCTACCCAGCACCCCCCGGCTACGCTCTAATACCGCACGCCACGTTTTGCCCAGCACCGCTACTTCAGGCCCCAGTCCGGAACAAAACCCATTAAAGAACCGGCAACCAAAAGACGCGATACGAGCACTCTCTGATCGCCGCCCGAAGAATCGCACGCCGGCCATACTTGCGTGCCATGCGACACTCCGATAAACGTGCCCTCCCATGTGCCGATTCCGCCCCGGTGTGACTGCCCGGCCCGCTCCAAATTTGAAACCCCTAGCGGCCCGTTTCCCGTCTTACAGGCTTGCTATAATTATCGGGTACCTACCACATGACGCCGCGTTCTTTATTAACAATCATGAAGTGTGTCATTACCGTTGTTCTCATCCTATCGACGGCCGCAACCGGCTTCGGCCAGCAGAACCCTGTGGGATTCGCCATCGGTCAATCCGCGCGGCTGGTGATCGGCCAGCCCGAGTTCGACGCCGAAATGGACAGCGCCAGCCAGACCATCCTCGGCTCCATGAGCGGCTTGGCGTTCGCCAACAACACGTTGTTCGTGGCGGATGCCAACCTTGTGGGATCCCCACCGGTGAATAACCGCGTGATGATCTACCAGAACATGGCGGCACAACTCCCGGCGCCGAACGCGGCGCTGCAATATAATACTCTGTGCCCAGTATGCGTGGGGTCGGCCAACCTGGTTCTGGGCCAGCAGAGCTTCACCAGCACCCTGCCATCGCCCTGCGTAATCCCGCCTACCACTATTCCGGTAACCGCCACTCCCACCACCCCTACGTGCCTCGCGACGTCGCCCCAGACGCCCATCGCTACCGGAATGAACGAACCTACGGGAGTGGCCTCCGACGGCACTCACCTGGCCGTGGCGGACACCCTCAACAACCGGGTGCTCATCTGGAATACCCTTCCCACCACCATGAACCAGCCGCCCGACGTAGTGGTGGGACAGACCAGCTTCACTACCAACGTCTTTCCGGGCGATACGCCTACGGCAACTTCATTGCGCGGCCCGAATGGCGTCTGGATACAGAATGGCCAGTTGTTCGTTGCCGACACGCAGAACGACCGGGTCCTGATCTACAATTCGATTCCAACGTCCAACGGCGCCGCGGCCGATATCGTCCTGGGTCAGCCCAATATGACCACCTACGTGCAAGTGAACATCGCCGACCAAACCACCAGCGCGGCCAGCAACAACTTGCTCACACCGGTGTCGGTGACTTCCGACGGGACGCGTCTGTTCGTCGCCGACCTGGGCTTCAACCGCGTGCTGATCTGGAATACGATTCCTACCACCAACCAGCAGCCCGCGGACGTGGAGATTGGCCAGCCGAACATGACTACCGGCATATCCGACGACGCTTTTTCCGTGCCGACCACGTACACCGGAACGCCCCCCCCTCCCGAAACGGCGGTGCTTTGCACCGTTACAAACGGTGTGGACACCAACAACAACCCGACTTACCCCTCCCTTTGCGAATACACGCTTAGTTTTCCGAGGTTTGCGCTTTCCGATGGCACGAACCTGTATATCGCCGACGGCGGCAACGATCGCGTCCTGATTTACACTCCGATCCCCACTGCCAACGCGGCGGCCGCGAATATCGTACTCGGACAAACGGACTTTGTTACCGACGCCCCAACCGATGGCGCCGATACCATGGATGCGCCGCTCTCGCTGGCTTGGGATGCCGGCAACGGCAACTTGTACGTGGCGGACACCTACAACCAGCGCATCCTGGTTTACACCATGGCGGAACAGGATCTGCCCTACAACGCGGTGCTGAACTCGTTCAGCGGAATTATCTATGCCATCGACCCAGTGACCATAGGCGGCACCATCAAGGCCGGCAACACGGTGACGCTGACCATCGGCGTGTCCACCACCACCACCACCGCCGCCTACACGTATACGGTCCAAAATGGCGACACTTTTACCACCATCGTGGATGGACTGGTGGCCCTGATCAACGCCGGCAGCGGAGATCCGAACGTCATCGCCAGCGCGGATACGCAAGCGGATAAGGTCGTGTTGACCGCCCTGGTGCCCGGCGCGAATGGCAACCTCGTGACGGTGGCCACCGCCGTCACCGGATCGATCACCGCGGACGCCGCCAGCCCCAGTCTCACCGGCGGCGCGAGTACCGCGTCGGTTGCGCCGGGCACTCTGGTGTCTTTTTTTGGAACCAACCTGAGCGATCAAACGGCGTCCATTCCAAATGTCAATACACAGTGGCCTCTCACTCTAGGCGGTGTGCAGGTTTACTTTAACGGCGTGCAGTCGCCGCTGTCGTACGTCTCGTCCACGCAGATTAACGCCCAGATACCTTTCAATTTTGGGTTCTCCGACACCGGCACGGCGAATGCCTGGGTACGGATCCAGCGCAACAGCGGCGCCATTACGGCGACCGATACCGTGGCCGTGTCCATTGTGCCGGCGAATCCCGGCATCTGGGCCGGGTCCGGCCTCGAACCTCGCCCGGCGTACGCTTACCATACTTCGAACTATGCGACCGGGGTGATCTCGGTGGATGGCACCATAAAAGTCGGCGACGTAGGCTCGATTTGCATGAACTCGAGCGCCACGCTCACGGACCAGACCGCATTGCCCCCAACGGGCTGCACGGGTCAACTGTACAACTATGTCGTGCAGCCCGGCGACTCCCTGGCCGCCATCCGGGATGCCTTTCTGGCCCTGATGGCCAACGACCCGGATGTAATCGCGTCCCCTTCCAGTGAATTCACCCGTATTCTGCTGCAGGCAAGAGTCGCGGGACCCGCCGGCAACAACATTCCGTTTGAGGTGGCCGAGAGCACGGGATCAGACCTGTTGCTGACCGCCATCGGTCCGGCGCCTCCAGCCCCCGGAGTGGGAGCGTTGCTGTGCTGCGCCAACACCGCGGGCGCGCCGGTTACAAAGAACAACGCAGCGCTGCCCGGCGAAACGATCCTGGTATACGCCACCGGTTTGGGCCTGCCGTCCTTGGCGCCGGCTCTGGATCCGTACCTTCTGACGGGTCAACCATATCGGGGTCCCGCCGCCAACGCTCCGCAGAGTTTCGTCTCGGGCCAGATCAATAATGTGACCACGAATGTGCTGCGCGCCGAGTTGGCGCCGGGGTTGGTCGGCATCTACCAGGTATACCTGAATTTGGGCGCGTCGTTGACCACCGACAACGCCGCGGAGTTGTATATTGCGCAGAACGATTTTCGCAGCAACGTAGTCACGGTCCCGGTCTTTGCCACCCCGGTGCTGTCCTCGATAACTTGCGACCCCAGCACGGTGACTGGGGGCGATACGACTACGTGTACGGTGCTCCTGACCGTGGCGGTGCCTACGGGCTTGACCACGGTTTCACTTTCCTCCACCGACCAGGTCAATTTCCCGGTGCCCTCCAGCGTAACGGTACCCGCGGGTACCACCGCGGTTGCCTTTACGGTTACGGTGGGAGACATCGGCTTCACTGAAGACGTGACCGTCACCGCCACCTTGACCACGACCGTGGGCACGCTCACCTCGACCGAGACCATTACCCTGAATCCCTCCTGACGCTTTCTTGTGGGCGGACCTCCAGGTCTGTGCGGGTCCTCCAGGAACCCGCTTATCTTAATTAATCACTGGGCAATGCGGCGCGTGAAGATTTGGAGCGGCCCCCAGTAATAGGGCAGCCGGCCGCTCGATCCCGAGTGCAGCAGGGCGAGCTTGGCGGAGCGCAACGCGCGCGCCGGACTCTGCCCGGCCGCCATCGCCGCATAGAGACGGCGCATGATATCCACGGTGCGGGCGTCGTCCACGTCCCACAGGCTGGCAATCACGTTTTGCGCGCCGGCCTGCAGGAAGGCCCAGGCAAAGCCCATCAGGCCTTCGCCGGAGTAGGCTTTCGATCCCGCGCTGGTACACGCGGAAATGGTGACCAGGTCCGCGCCGAGCGGCACGTCCGCTACATCCCGCGCGTACAGTTTGAAGTTCTCACCCTGGTGCGAGAGGATAATGGCCGAGTTCAGCGGGCTCTCCCGATTGGCGGTGGCGTGCGTGGCGAAGTCGATATCGGTGAAGCTCACCGGCGACGCTTTGGCATAGGCTCCGGGGACCGCGCTGGCGCCGGTGAGCACCGTCCGCTGGGCCGCCGGAAACTGCTCCTCCACCGCCGCGATCTCCTTCTTGACGTTCGGTAGGGGCGGGAACTCCTGATCGGTCAGCACGGGATCTCCCATGAGCAACAGTTTCGGCGTGCGGGCCGGCCGGCGGACGTCGTCCCGCAGCACGCGCAGCGAGGGCGCCGTGGCGATGGACACGTCTTCGATCCAATAGTGCGGCTGTGGGCTAGGCACCACCAGCGTCTCGAAGGCAAGCTGGTGCAGCGCGCCGTCCGGCACCACGATCACGTTCGATCCCGACGGAATCAGTTTGCGCACAGGACTCAGCACGGCCTGGTATAGGGCGGACGCAGCGGCATCGTTTCGCGCCAGCGGATCGCCGCCCTGCGTAACGATGCCCGTGTACTGCTGCACCAGCCCGGCGATTTCCTTCGCGGGCGGCAAGTCGAACCGGGAGAGACGGCCGGCACCGATCACCCACACCGAAGACCGTTTAGGCGTTAGCCAATAGGAAAGGATCACCGTGTTCGACGCTTGCCCCGCGGAGAGCAGCTTGCTTAGCTGGAAGTTTGGTGGAACCGACCCCCGATGCTCCAGCCGTTGGCTGAGGACCCGCGCGCGCGATGACTCGGCAACATCGAGAGCTTTCTCCGTCTGCCGCCGGCTGATCAGCAAATCGACGTAATCCTGAAAGAATCCGATCAAAACCTCCGGCGCCAGAAACGTCGTCTTCCAGTCGTCGCTACGCAGTTTGTTCCACTCCCGATCGATGGTATCGATGGCTTTGCGGTATTGAACCTCGGCCAGCCCTGGTGGCCCGGTCTTTTGATAGAGGCCCCCCAGCCCGCCGTATGCTTGCCATAAAACGTCTGGCGCATGCGCGCGCGGCGCGCGTTCAATCACCGCCCGGTAGCCACTTTCTGCCTGCGCGTACCGGCCTGCCAGCGTGTCGATACCGGCTGCGATCAACTCGGAGTAGACTAACGACCACTGGTCGCCCAGGCGCCGCTTAATGTCCAGCGCCTGGCTGTTGAAGGCCTGCGCGGCCGTCAGGTCATTCTTGTCGAGCGAAATTTGCGCCAGATTGGTGAACGCGATGGCCAGCCATTCATCATTGCCGACTTCCTGCGCCATGTTAGCTGCGCGCTGTTGATAAGCCGCCGCTCGATCCAGATCGCCGCGCCGCATGTAGATGGCCCCGAGGGCTCCGAGAAAACGCTGCTGAAAGTCTTTATTGCCGATTTGGGCGGACAAAGCTTCCGCGCGGCTGTAGTAGTCTTGGCTGCGGTCGATGTCGCCGAGCATTATATAGCACCAACCCAAGTTGCCGAAGGATGCCGCCAGCATGGACTTAGCGCCGCACTGCTGGGCGGTTTGGCGCGCTAACTCCAGAACGGGAACGGCTTCATCGAACCGTGACGCTTTGGCGAGGGTGAAACCCAGATCCAGCCGCGCCCACGCCAGTAAGAACGGATCGCGCTCGTGCTCGGCGTCGGCGAGGGCCGCGCGGATGTATGCTGCGCCCTCGCTGTATCCGGTCGCGATCTCCCCAAGCCGCAGGCGAACCATGCAGGTCACGGCTGTATCCCGGGAAGCCAGCGCGGCCTGCAGAGCGTCGCGCATGAGGTTTAAGCCGTTGCCGGAGCCCAACTTGACAGCGACCCTTGCGCGGCCCAACTTCAGCCGGGCCTGCAGGCTGGCGTCGGATGGACTCCCGGCCGATTGCACCATGGCGCCGGCATCCTGCACGTGGTTCAGATAGATCAGGTCTTCAGCGCCCACCAGCCGGAACTTCCAACCCCAGTCTCCCTCGGGCCAACGGCGCAGGCCATCGCGCGCCATGGCCAGCGACTGGCTGAAGTCCCCGGTGCGGAACGCGGATTGGGCCTTCAGGTAGGCTGCGCTGGCAGCACGGTCGCGGTTGGCGCAGCCGGAAAGCCAAAGGAACTGTGCGGCCAGCGCGAGAAGGACTAGCCGCCCGTGCCATTGACTTGGCCGCCACCGGCGCCTCCGTTGCCCGTCTGCGGGCTGCCCATGGCTAACCGCACCATATAGAATTGATGAATCGGGTGCCAATCGTCGCCGGGTAGGAGTGTCCATTCGCCGATGAAGATCCTACCAAAATTCTTCACATATTTAAAGCGCGACGGACTATCCGTGATGGCTTTCCGGATTTCGGCTTCCGCCGCGGGGTCCGGATCGTCGCCGCGCAGGTAGGCTTCGCAGCGGTCGGTGGAATAGTGGAACGGCGCGGGCAGCAGGTCGGGGATGGGCTGGCTCTTGGCCGCCAGGTTCACGATACTGCAGCCATACGGCACCACCCGCACGCGCTTGGCGTAGGCCTTGCCGTTGTCGAACCACTGCCGCCGGTAGACGCTCACCAAGCCTAGCGTGATCCGGTCGGCGGTGAGCGCGTCTCCCTCGATCTTCAGGTCGTTGACCGTAGCGCGCACCTCGGTGCGGAAGAATCCGTCCTTATCTTCCGGCAGGGCATTGACCTCGGAAGTGCAGCCGGCGTGAGACAACAGATTCGCAATCTCGAAAGGACCCTGCTGCGCGTTGTAGTGTCCGGCCTTCTTGTCCGGTACGCTGCACCGGGCATGACCGTCGATTTTGTGCGGACCAGGCTCCCAAATGTCGGCTTCGAATCCGACCGCCTGGCCATGGTATAGGAACTCCTTCATTGGCATGAGCTATCTCCTTTTCAGCGTGAAGTGCGGAATCTCGACCACGAAACGATTTCGCCGCCCGGGCCGCGGACCACCAGAGTGTGGATGCCCTCGGACAAACTCCGGACGGGTACCTGGAAGTAGGCGTCGCTGCCGGCCGGCGCATGCGCGGAACCCGACAACTCGCGCTGGCCGGCGGCATTTAGAATCTCGTAGGAATAAGACCGGCTTACCCCATCGCGGGTAAGGAAACTCACCAGGTAAAGAGCCTCTCCGGCGGGGATGGCATGCACATCCACAGCGCTCTTCGTGGGACCCGGCGCAAAATAGGGCTGAGTGAATCCAGGCGCCGCGGGCTCGCGCGTGGCGGTCAGCAGAACATATCCCAACCCGGCCGCCAATACGAAATTAGCCGCAAATGAAAACGCCAAGGCAGGGCGCAGGCGTAGCCTGTCCCGCCCTTTCTTCCAGAAGGCGGCTCTGGGGAGTGCCGGATGATGGGGCTCGGTTCGTTGTTCCCGCGAGACGGCCCGCGCATTTGCCCTGAAGGTCAGCTCAAAACGGACGTCATCCGCACACGCCTGGCAATCGAAGAAATGTTCTTCGAAGGCGTCCCGCTCCGTAGGCGAAAGCTCGTGTGCCGCGTAACGTTCGGCAGCCTGAGAACGAATCGCTTCGTCGTGCTCCATTCTACTCCTTCAAATAGATTGTGAAATTCAGAGGCTAATCGTTACAAAACCATGATAAATAATGTTAAACCCCTTCCTGCACCCGGGGACGGCGGCGGTAAGGTGGGACAGGCTTTAGCCTGTCGTTGGCGCTGTAAGCGCCTACCTTCCGCGGGCCGCCGTCAAAACCCCGATCGCGATAGAGTGTACCTTTGTCTCCGGAGTTTCCGCGCGCGAGAGCAGCACCACGGGCACGCGGGCGCCCAGAACAATTCCCCCCGATTGCGCCTTGGCAAAATACACGATCGCACGATAGAGGATGTTGCCGGCCTCGATATCCGGCGCGAGGAAGATATCCGTGTTTTCGACGACGGGGCTGGCGATGCCCTTGCGTTCCGCCGCGAACTTGCTGAGAGGCGCGTCCAGCGCGATAGGCCCTTCGATATAGCAGCCTGGGAGCTGGCCGCGGCGATTCATGGCGCATAGCGCGGCGGCATCCACGGTGGCCGGCATTTCAGGATTCACCAGTTCCAGTGCGCATAGCGCGGCGATATTCGGCTTCTCGATCCCGATGGCGCGGGCCACTTCAATGGCGTTGCGGCACAATTCCGCCTTCTGCGCCAGCGTGGGCGCGATGTTGATAGCTGCATCCGTGAGCAGCATCAGCCGGTCGAAGCCGGCCACTTGAAATACGGCGACCTGGCTCAATTGCCGGGTAGTGCGCAGGCCCGCATCTTTATCGAGCAGCGCGCGAATCAAGCTGGCGGTCGCGATTTTGCCTTTCATCAGCAGGCCCGCGCGGCCTTCCCGCACCAGGACAATGGCCTGCCGGACAGCCGCCGCCGGGTCAGGTTCGTTGACGATCTGACTTCCTGGAAGATCGAAGCCGGCCTCGCGGGCGAGCGCCCGGATCTCATCTCCCTTCCCTACCAGGATGCCCTCCGCCAGGCCCAATTCCCGCGCGCGCTTGAGCGCCTCGATCACATCGGGATCGTGGGCGGCGGCGACGGCGATGGAGACCGGACCGCGGCTGCGCGCGGCGTCCAGGAGTTCATCGAAGCTGCGGAACATAGGCGGTCGGGTGGCGCTCGCGAAGGCATCATAACATGCGGCATGGGGCGCGCTGCGCTCGTCTCGACAGGCGAAATCACCTGCCCCACCACACCCACCCGGGCTGGGGTTCTGCCACGGCCACGTACTTCAACCCGTACCGGTGGAACCCTCGGCTTCTACGTGCATCTCGTAGAATTGAAGTGAAGGAACAGAGCAAGTATGACTTTAGCCGATGCACTCGAGGGGCGCTCCATCAAACCAAACGATCTCATGCAAAAGGGATCGCTGCTCTTGCTGGCCGTGGCGGCCAGCCTGATGCTGGTCTTCCGCCGTCACCATGAGATCGTGCTGGGCGTCCTGTTGGTGCTTGGCACCGTGGTGGTTCCAGCGGGGTACGTGGTGGCGCGACGCATGCTGGACAAGACGCGGCAACGGGAGACGGAGGACCGCCTCATGCTGCATACCCGAACCTACCTGCAGAACCAGGAACCGGTGCGCGGCAGGGTGGAGTCCGACATCGAGATCCTGGCGCGCGCCATCGACGGACGGAAGCTGCCCACGCAAGACTTCCGGAAGTGCGAAGAGAGCGCCTCGCTTTTGCCCGATGGCGAGCCGGCGGTTTTCGACGCGTTACCTCGCCGGTATGCCATCCGGACTCTCTGCGAGCGGCGCTTTGCGGACCTTGCCGCAAAGCTGCCCGCGCCTGCGTCCGTGCCGCTAAGTGAGCTTTTGCCAGCGCCCGATACGCAGTAGGCTTACTTCGCCAGCGTGAAATTCACGTCGATCTGCGTCACCACCTCGACCGGATCGCCGTTCAGAAGCGTCGTGGAGTACTGCCATTGCCGCACCGCATCGAGTGCCGCGGTGGCCAGCATAGGGTCGCCGCTGAGCACCACCAGATTCGCAACCTTGCCGTCCTTGTCCAGGATGGCCTGTAGCCGCACCTTGCCCTCAATACCCTGTGCCTTGGCCTCCGGCGGATAGACGGGGACCACGTGCGCCAGCAGCTTGGCCTGTTGCACATTACCACCCACCCGAATTCGGTTTGGCCCGAGAGGGGCCGCCGGCGCCAGAGAAATGCGCAGCGTGTGCGGTTCGTCGGGACTCAGAGAGACATTCAGGTGCTCGTCGAAGGCGCGCACGGTCTTAGTCAGAGATGCAATGACGTCCGCGTTGACTGTATCTCCTTCATGCGCGGGCAAGCGCTGCAGTAACTCATCGCGCGCCGCTGGCGTGAGCCCATCGATCTGGATGCTCTTCAACGTTCCATGCCAATCCGCCGGCAACGCGATTCCTGGCTTGGCATCGGACGCCTCATCCTGCGGCAGCTTGAAATTCATGGTCGCCTGCGTAATAGTAGGCAGCGTCATGGCTTGGGGCGAATAGTGCCACTGCAATATGGCTTCGAGCGCCGCGCTGCGCAGTTCCTCGGGCCCGCTTACCACCTTTGCGTCGGACACGTGGCCCTCGGCGTCGATGTGGACCTCCAGCACGACCGCGCCTTCGATATGCTTGTCCCGCGCCGCCTGCGGATACTTCGGCGCAACACTGTGCAGCAGGTTCGATGGGGTTGCCTCCTGGGGCACAGGCGCAGCCTGCAGCGGAAATGTGTGGAGCGCGACCCAGCTTGCGGCGAGCAATACTCCGCAACTGGTGGCGCAAAACGATATGAGACGGCGTTTCGACATAGTAACCTCCTTCATGAGCAGAGCCACCCGATTCTTCAGGTGACGCTTTCGCAAAAACAGAGCCGCCGGCGCCAGATCCAACGCCGGCCCATTCCCGGCCATGGCCAGCAGCGCGTTCAAATACTGCTGGCGATTCCCGGTGAGCGCGACCACTTCGCTATCTACCGCCTGTTCGCGCGCCAGTTGGGCTTGACCGATCAGCCACCAGACCGCCGGATGAAACCAGAGCGCGGCGCGGACGGCCTGCTCCGTCACGGTGACGATCCAATCGTGGCGGCGCACGTGCAGCAATTCATGGCAGACGATAGCTTCCTGGATGTCCGCCGGCAATTCGGCGAAGTGGCCGGGTAACACGACCACCGGCCGCCATAGCCCAAACGTGACCGGGCCCGACAGGGAAGGCGACAGCCGAAGGTCCGCATGCGGCGCGACCGCCGCGCGCAAGAGGTCCAGGTGCGGCGGGAGCGGCGAGAACACCCGCGCATCCCGCCGCCAGCGGCGCAGTTTGCCGAATCCTGCGGCGAGCCACAGCGCCCGCGCAGCACAACCGGCGGCCAGCACGAAGAGCAAAGCCTGTTGCCACTGCGGGAAATATACCGCGGCGCGGCCCGCGGAGATCGGTCTGGCCGCTCCCATGGTGACCTCGACCTTCGCGTCCACGGCGCGGCGCCACGGTTCCACGGCTGGAAACAGCAGACAGATTGCCAACAACGTTTGCCAGTACGCCAGCCGGATCCGCGGCACACGCAACTGGAAGGCCCAGGCGGCTGCGCCTCCCGCCGCGATCAGAGCCCCGGCCTGGGCGCTCCAGGCGGCCAGGTTGCCCAGCCAATGAGCTGCGCTCACGGCCGCCCTCCGATCAGCCGCCGGATCTCCTCGATCTCATCCGCCGTCAGGTGGCGGTCTTCAATCAGATGCACCAGCAGAGGCTCCGCCGAACCGTTGAACACGCGATTCACGAAATCCTTAACCATGGCGCGGATCACCCGGCTCTTCGGCTGCGCCGGCCTGTAGACGTAGGCGCGCTCCACCTGCTTCCGGTTCAGGTAGCCCTTCTGCTCCAGGATCTTCATCATGGTCATGACCGTGGTGTAAGCCACTTTGCGGCGTTCCCGCAGCGCCTCGTAAACGTCCCGCACCGTGGCGGTCTGCCGCGCCCAGATGACTTTCATGATCTCCAGTTCCTGGTCCGTGAGGGTCTTGCTCGGTGGCCGCATACTAAGAAATTAGTACTATCGAACCAAAATGTCAAGAGGAAAAAATAAAAGAAGCCAGACAGACGCCCGCAGCGCGGCGCGGCCGCGTGCCGGCGCGGCTGCCATTCCGGGCTCTGTCTTCTTGAGTCTTACTCGGTCTTTGAATAGTAGTACGTGTACTTGCTGTACAACTCCGACGCGCGCGCCCCATTGGCCACGATGCCGAGCACGTTATTCTCGCACAGCGACTGCATCGCGCGGGTCACGTTGTCGAATGTGGTGGAGCCGATCTTGACCACTAGAATCGTACCGTCGGCCAGCGTCGAAAGCAGGTTCGCATCCGCCGAAAACAGCAGCGGCGGCGTGTCGAAGATGGCCCACGTAAACACCTTGGGCAACTCTTCGAACAGTATCTTGGCCTGCCGGGTATTGAGCAGCTCCAGCGGGTTCTTGACGGGCGACCCGGCGGGCAGCACATACAAGTTCATACCGGACACACGGCGCAGCGCGCCGGAGAGCGGCACTTCACCCATCAGGTAGTCCGTGAGGCCGGGGGCGCGTTCTATTTGGAACAGATTGTGAATCAGCGGCCGGCGTAAGTCGAAGTCTCCAAGCAGCACCCGGTTTTCGGTCAAATGCGACTCGGCCAGAGCCAGGTTCACGGCGGTGAAGGTCTTGCCCTCGGCGGGCGATGGACTGCTGATCACGACGCTGTGCAGCGGTTGCAGCGTCTGCAGGTGATTCAGACGCGTGCGCAGAGTCCGGAATTCCTCGGCCGGCGTTTCATGCGAACGTTGCAGATCGAGCAGGTGCGACTCCGGCGCGGGTTGGAAGGGAACTTCGGGGACGTTTTCCAGGACGGCCGGGTGCAGTCCCCCAGGCGCGAAGTCCTCGACCGCCACGCGCGCCGTCCCATTCTCCGGACCCTGCTGGTCGTGGAACTGGTCAAGGACCGGTGGCGGTGCGGCCAAGCCGTTTCCGCTTTCCAAATTCAAGACACCGGCCTGCTCGGCGCGGCGTAAGGCATCGTGTACTCGGCTCATCTTCTTCCTAACTCTTACCAAAATAGTAATAGTACATCGAACTGCTCATAGCGATGGTGCCTATGATAATGGCAGTGGACCAGCCCAGCCAGAACAGGCGGCGCTTGCGGCGCACCAGCAGCGCGTTCTCCAACAGCGGAATGCTGCTCAGCACCGGCAGGTTGGTGTACGCGCGGACGTCTTTCAAATTCTTCAAAGAGGTGTCCTTCATCTCCTTGGCGCCCGCCATAAACACGCCGAAAAACAGGCCCAATCCTGTGCCGGCACCGGCCATCATCAGGCGGTTGGGCTCGCTGGCCTGCTCGGGCAGTGAAGCCGGGTCCATGGTTTCCAGGTTCTCGCCGGCCTTGCGATCTTCCAGGTTGCTGGAGGTTTCCGAGATATCCATCTTCCTGGACTTCTCGTCGTAGTCGGCCTTGGCCAGGGCGTACTCGCGCACCAAACCTTCGTATTTTTGTTCGTTGATGGGGCTGGTTTCGATGCGCGCCCGGTATGCGCCGATTTCCAATTGCAAGTCCTTAAGCTGCTTGGCGCGGTCTTCCATCGACATATTGCGCGCTTGAATCTGGGCCTTCACACTGACCATCGACATCTTCAGGCTCTCCAGGGACTGGGCCACCTGCAGAGTCGGCTCTTTCGTAGGCGCGCCCGCTTTGGCCGCGGCGTTGGTTTCGTCCTTTTCGAGATCGTCCCGCTGCTTCTTGAGCACCCCCAACTGGGCCTCCAGGCTGCGAAGATTCGGATGGTCCTCTCTATAGGTCTGCCGCGCCGCCGAAAGCTGCGTGTCCAGATCCATGATCTTGTTGTTCAGTTGGATCAGCCGCTCGTTCCGTACGGCCTCCCGGCTGCCCGCCTGCTGCAGGTTGGAGCCGATAAACGTAGACTCATGCTCCAGATTCTGGAGCTGGGTCTCCAGCATCATCTTGTCCTGCGCATCCCGATTGATGCTCTCATTCAGGCTCTGCTGCCGTAGCTCCAGCGAGTTGACCGCCTGCAGGTTCGATTGCAACTGGTCGGGAAGGCGGCCGGCATTCTCCATCTTGAACTTGGCAATCTCCCCGTCCAGCCGGGCGAGGTTCTCCTTGGCTGTCTTGAGCTGATCGTTCAAGAACAGCGTCGTGGTGTTGGCTTGCTGGCGAAGCTGATTGTTAGTCTCTTCGGTGAACTTGGATACCAGTTCCCGCACCACGGCCTGCGCCTTGTACTTGTCGGAGTACGAGAAGCTGATCGCGAAAGCCGACGCGGCCTTTTGCGGGGACTGCGCGGCGCCCGTTTCCAGCATGTTAATCTTGATGGCCTTGCGCATCTGGTCGATGACGTCTTCCATGGGCTTGCGCTGCCGTTCCTTCGGATACAGATTGAGGGAGGGCCGCTGAATCAGCTCCTGCAGTTGCGTACGGCTCTCAATCTGTTGCTGCATGGCCATCAGCCGTTCCGCCATCTGCGTGCTGATGTTGCTGGGCACCAGGCGCTCGGAAATCTGTTGCGGCGTGATGCGCAGCACCGCCGTGGAAACGAAGGTGTCCGGCCACAGAAATGCCACCACCACGGCGATGACCAACCCGGCGAAGGTCGGCCCCACGATCCAGGAGCGATAGCGCCGCAGGATATCGATATAGTCCTCGACATCCGGCGGGCGGCGCGAAACATTGACGTATCCTTGCTGGGGTACCATAAGTCGAAAACTCTCTTTCCTAAAATCGGCGGCTGGGCCGTTTCTCTACACAGCGAATGTCATGGCACGATGATCTGGTCGCCAGGCTTCACCAAAATATTCTGCTCCATCTTCTTGCCGTGGGTGACCTCGCGGTAGTTGAACTTCAACCGTTCGCTGCCGCGCAGAATGACGATTTTCTTGGTGTTGGCGAAATCCCGAAAGCCGCCCGCATTGACCAGCGCCTCCAATACCGTGGTATCGATGACCAGCGCGTAAGATCCCGGCTTGTTCACTTCGCCCTGGATGTAGTATTTCTTGCTGTTGACCCTTTCCACCCCGACCGTCACTTCGGGATGCACCATGATCTTTTCCAGCCTTTCGGCGATGTTGAGGCTCAATTTCTCCGGAGTAAGGCCTGCCGCTTGGATCTCCCCGACCAGGGGAACGGAGACTTTGCCATCCGGACGCACCACGAACTGGCCCGAGTTTTCCGGCTCGTGCCAGACCCGGATGGAAATGACGTCCTCGGCGCCGATGAGGTAGGCCTTCGGATCCACCGGCGCCGCGGCCGCTTTCGCCGGCTCGGGAGTGGCAGGGCCCGTTTGCGCCGCCGGAGGTGGCTGCTCCGCAGCAGGCTGCTGACCGGCCAGCATGCCGCATATGCCAAAGACCAGCACCGCAGGCATTCTTATTACATTACGCATTCATATTTAGTTTACAGCAATCGCCGCCACCGCTCACAATTTCCTATGCGGCTGGGCGGTTAACCGTTCTGGGGAGCACATTCCGCAGGCGGTTCCGCCTGCCGATCCCGATGACGGGCGATTTTTCACGTCGTCTAAAGCAGCGGCCGGTCGGCGGTCCCAAAATATGCGCTGTAATAGATGTGATGGTTTCAATCTATCTTATGGCTGCCCTGCTGGCGGCGCCCGGCGCGCTGGAGAACGCCCGCGACCGCCAGGACCGGGCCGCGCTCGAAAAACAGATCTCCGAGCTTTCCGCGGCCGCCCAAAAGGCGCCCCACGATGCCGATGCGCAGTATCGCGTGGCGCTGGCCTCGTCGTATCTGGCCGAAGTCTCGCTGGAATTGCGCGATAAGAGTCAAGCCGAGCGGGTGGCGCAATCCGGCATTCAGGCAGCCGGGCGCGCCATCGCCATCGACTCCCGGAACGCGGAATACTATCGCGTGCTGGGAACGCTCTGCGGGCAGGTGGTTCCGGCTAACGTGCTTTCCGCGTTCTCCTACGGCAAGCGCGCCCGCCAGGCCATCGATAAGGCCCTGGAACTCGATCCGAAATCGTCGCAGGCATACCTGGCCCGCGGCGTCGGGAACTACTACCTGCCGGATGCGCTAGGCGGCGGCGCGTCGCTGGCCATCCCGGATTTTCGGAAAGCCGCGGACCTGGACCCCGCTTCCGCGGAGGCCTGCCTATGGCTGGGGCTGGCCTTGCGCAAAGAGCATCATAATGTCGAGGCCCGCCAGGCGTTTCAGAAGGCCATGCGCCTGGATCCCGCGCGCGTCTGGATCAAACAGCAGTTGGATAAGACGCCCGCCCAATGAAGAACCTCGCGGTGGCGGCGGGGATTCTGGCGCTCGCCGCGCTCACCTGGCTCGAGTTTCCGGGCCATACCTGGCTGCAACAAGATACCCAGATTTACGTCCCTATCCTGGAGCATCTGCGCGATCCATCCGTGCTGCGCCGCGACATACTGGCCGTGCGCCCGCACGTTTCGTTCACGCTCTACGACGAGACTGCGCGGAGCCTCTCCCGCGTCACCGGCCTGGGCTTTCGCGAAGTGCTCGAAGGACTGCAGATCGCGACGCGCGCGCTGGGAATTTGGGGCCTCTACCTGATGGCCGCCGCGCTGGGATTCTCGGCGCCGGCCGCCCTCCTGATCGCGGGGATCGTTTCGCTAGGCGCGACTATCGCCGGCCCGGCCGTGCTCTCGTTCGAACTTGAGCCGGACCCCCGCGGCTTCGCCGTGCCGCTGCTGTTCCTGGCCATAGGGCTGGTCGCGCAGGGTTGGGATTTCGCCGCTGGAATCGCCGGTTCGGCCGCGTTCCTGATGCATCCGCCCACCGTGATTCCGTTCTGGGGCGTGTACCTGTGCCTGGCACTTGCCCGCCGCAGATTCCGGGCTTTCGTGCCTCTGGCGGCGGCGGGCATCGTACTGGCCTTCGCGGCCCGCTTCCAGGAGGGCGCCGGCGAGGCGCAGCTCTTCTTCGCGCGGATCGCTCCGTCGATCGAAAAACTGCAACGCATGCGCGCGGCCTATTCGTGGATCTCCGAGTGGGGGCGCGATTGGCTGCCGCACTATCTTATTTTGTATGCCGCATCGCTCGCGGCGTACGCGCGGCTGCGCAAACGGGCGCCGCTCGATCTGCGATTCTTCCTGGTCGGCTTGCCGCTGGTGGGCATCCTGAGCGTGCCGGCTTCCTATGTCCTGCTGGAAAAGATGAAGTGGGTGCTGCTGCCGCAAGTGCAGCCGATGCGCGCCCTGCTCTTCGTCACCGTCATCGTGGAGTTCTCCGCTGCCGCGGCCGGAATCGTGGCCGCGCAGGCGCGCCGCTACCCGGAAGCCTTCGCCTGGTTCGCGCTGGCTTACCTGGTCCCGTTGAACACCCTCGTGATCGTAATGCCCACTTGGAACCGCGCATTGGCGGTCGCCCTGCTGGCTGCCGGCGCCAGTTTGGCGGCCTTCGCCGAGGCGCGCAGATTCCGATGGAGCGCGGTGGCCATGGCCGGCGTGGCGATGGCTGGCTTCTTCCTGGCCCCCACCCTGGGCCGCGTGCGCACCCATCCGCAATTGCACACGTCCCAGTTAGCGCAGCTTTCCGCCTGGGCGCGCGCATCCACGCCGCCCGACGCGGTGTTTCTGTTCGCCGATGCGGGCCAACAACTGCAACCCGGCATCTTCCGCGGCGAGGCTCTGCGCGCCGTTTACGTGGATTGGAAAGGCGGCGGGCAGATCAACTTTCTAACGGATCTCGGCGAGCAGTGGTGGGCGCGCTGGCAACAGGCGATGGCCACCCCGTTCGACCCGCGCAACGTCGCGCGCTACGGCCCGCTAGGCATAGACTACATCGTGCTGTCGCCCCGCAACCGCCTGCCTGGCCGCGCTCCGGTATATGAAAATGCGGCGTATCTGGTGTATGCGCTACAGGGCGCTTAGCGGATCAAAAGTTGACCCTGGCGGATGCCCAATCTCTCGATCATGCCCGACCAGCGGACCGCGACCGGCGGACTGCGACCTGCTCTATTGCTTCACCCCGGACGACTCCCGCACCACCAGCCGGCAATCGATCAAAATGTCCCGCACCAGCATGCCTGGCTGCTCGATACGCGACAGCATGGCCGCCATGGCCGCTTCGCCGATCTCCCGGCATGGCTGGTGGACAGTCGTCAAAGGCACCGGCAGCAGGCTGGCGTATTCCACATCGTCGATGCCCACAATGCGGATGTCCTGCGGTAAGCGGTATCCAGCCGCCAGCAAAACCCGCATCAGTTGCCCCGCCGTCCGGTCGTTCGCGCAAACAAACCCTTCACCCCGGCTATCCTGATGGAGAAACGCCCGGATGCTCTCCTCCGTGATGGCGTCCACCCGGTAAATCGGACCGCGCTGCAGATCCACGCCGTTCCCCAGCAGCGCTTCGCGAAAGCCCGCCACGCGCGCCTCGAGAGTGGGCGCACCTCCGGAATGCGCCAGGAACGATACGCGCGGCGCGCCCAGCCGCAGCAAATGTTCGGTCGCCATGTATGCGGCGCGGCGGTTGTCGATGCCCACCAGGTCGTGCCGGCTGCGGCTCGGATATGGCATTACGCACCGGTCCAGCAGCACGATGGGGATGCGCACTTTTTCCAGGCGCGACACGATGCTGAGGTTCGTTTCGCGTGCCTGCGCGGCCATCTCCAGCGGAGCGAAGAATACCCCCGACACGCGCCGCTCGATGAACTGATCGCACAGCGCCAAAGCCTGTTCCTTGGGCGCGGCGTGCGCCGGATCGTGGTGCCCCCACAGCAGCGCGTGCCGGGCGGCCTGCGGCGCGCCCGCGATACCTTGGCAGATCGGCTCGAAGATTTCGGTTTGTCCCAAGTCGGGAATCAGCAGACCGAACAGCAATCCGTCGCCGCTCGCATGGGGCTGCCGGACGTAAGTGCCCGACCCCGCGATGCGCTCCACCAACCCGCGCTGC
>Ga0182018_10001693_pt1 | contig 24347 bp, 18 predicted proteins | sample 812P2MmetaG_FD_120490 | JGI IMG/M metagenome (GOLD analysis project Ga0182018, IMG submission 120490) | Permafrost microbial communities from Stordalen Mire, Sweden - 812P2M metaG | ecosystem: Environmental > Terrestrial > Soil > Wetlands > Permafrost | place: Sweden: Stordalen | collected...
CAGGCACAGGATCGCCGAGATGAGCGTCCCTGCGTGGCCAATGCCGATCCAGAAGACGAAATTGACGATGTCCCAGGCCCAGTTGACCGGGCTGCGGTGGCCCCAGACGCCGACGCCGGTCGCGACCAGGTAGGTGAGGCCCGCCACAGTGAAGGAGGCGACGAAGCACGCCGCCCCGAAGCAGTACCACCACCAGACCGGCGTCTTTTCCTCGGCGATCCCGCAGATCTTGTCCGTGATCCAGGTGAAGCTCCTGCCATGGCCCACGAGCTCGGCGCGAGGAAGCACCGCCGGCTTCACCTCCTGGAGGATCGCCGGGGAATCGAGCGATTGTTCAACGGAACTCGACATGGATCAGGTCTGGCGGGGATGGTTCTTGTTGTAGTTCTCCTGCCGGCTGAGCGGCAGCGCCGTGTAGTCGGGCATCTTCGGATTGGGATTGCGCAGCCTCGCCAGGTACGTCGTCCGCGGCCGGGTGTTCAGGTAGCCAAGGAGCGCGTAATCCTGCTCGCGCGCCTTGGCCAGCGAAACGGCGCTCTGCGGGTCGAGGATGTTTCCGAACACGATCGCCTCCACCGGGCACGCCTGCTGGCACGCAGTCCGGATCGTGCCGTCGGGGACCACCACGTCCTCGGGATGGCCCTCCTGGGCGGTCTTGACCTTCCACTCGATCTTCCCGCGCTCGATGCGCTGCACGCAGTACGTGCACTTCTCCATGACGCCGCGCATCCGGATCGTCACCTCGGGGTTCTTCACCATCTGGACCAGCTCGGGCATCCCGTACGGCGCCAGCGGGCCCATGTAGAGGCTGTCCAGGTGGCGCATGTTCCAATCGAAGAAATTGAACCGGCGCACCTTGTAGGGGCAGTTGTTCGCGCAGTACCGCGTTCCGATGCAACGGTTGTACGCCATCACATTGAGCCCCTCGTCGTCATGGACCGTCGCGTTGACCGGGCAGACGATCTCGCAGGGCGCAAGCTCGCACTGCATGCACGCAACCGGCTGCATGGAAATCTGCGGCTCCTCGGGGATTTCCCGGTTCCCCTCGCCGCCGAAGGCGGCCGCGTCGGCCTTCCCGTCGGAGTAATACCGGTCCAGCCGGATCCAATGCATGATGCGCCCGCGCAAAACCTGCTCCTTGCCCACAATCGGGATGTTGTTCTCCGCCTGGCAGGCGACGACGCAGGCGTTGCACCCGATGCAGGTGCTCAGGTCGATGCTCATGCCCCACTGGTGCTTCCCGTGAAACTTCGGGGTCACGTAGAGGGAGTTTCCGCGGGGGATCAGCGATGCGCGGTCGGCCGGCGTCATCTCCGCGACATTGGGGTCGAGGATCGCGCGGGGAACCTCCGCCTCGAGGCTGGACTCCCGGAGCGACTCGGGGTTTTCCTGGAACTCGCCGAGGTTGGCCTCGCGGACGATGTCGCGCCCCTCCATGGACCAGTGCCACTGGGAGTCGGCGAGAAACATGCGGTCAGCGGTGACCGCGATCGTGGCCCCGGTCGCGATGTGGAGCGAGCTGGACACCCGCGCCGGGTACGCGTCGAAGCCGGTCCCCTCGCCCACCCTGCCGACCTTGGTCCGGCCGAAGCCGAGGGGAACAACGACGGTGTAGTTGGCGAGGCCGGGCTGGATATGGGCGGGGCCCCGGAGTTTCCGGCCGCCGATCGTCAGTTCTACGATGTGGGCGTTCTCGCGGCCCTTATCAAAGTCGGCCAGGTCCTTGCGCGCCACCTGCAGGGCGCCCGCAGGCGAATCGATATTGAGCTCCTTCGCGAGCCGGGGGCTGATAAGGATCGCATTGTCCCAGCTGATCTTCGTGATCGGGTCCGGGCATTCCTGGAGCCAGCCGTTGTTGTTGAAGCGGCCGTCGTCCATCCGCGGGTCGGCCACAAAGCGCACCTCGATCGCGTCCTTCGACACCGGCTTTAGACCGTTGCTCATCCCGAGGTAGGTCTTCAGCGCGATCGGATTGAAGCGGACCGGGGCGGCCCGGAAGGCCGTTCCCTCGAGGAGTCCGTCGTGGAGAAACTTGCGGAAGATCGCCGGGCCCCGCGCGCCGGTGCCCCCTGTGATCGTATCGTAGACCAGCTTGTAGGGATCCGTGCCCGGCACGCCCGCAATCTCAGCCAGCACCTCGTTCTGGGTCAGGCCGCCGAAGAGCGGCAGGATCATCGGCTGGATCGGCACGACCGTCCCGTCGGAGGTCCGTGCGTCGCCCCAGGATTCAAGGTAGTGGGCCGCCGCGATGTGCGTGCCGGCGAGCGCGGAGGTCTCGTCGTTGTAGTAGCCGAACCGGATCACCTCAGGGACCGACTTCTGCAGGGCGGCCCAGCCCAGGTCGGCCGGCGCGTTGTACACCGGATTGCCGCCGAGGATGACCAGCGTCTTGACGTTTCCCTTGGAGATTTCATTGGCCAGCCCCACGAGGCCGTTGGGCAGCGTGTACCCGTTGGACGTGAGCTCGATCGTGGTCCCCATGTTCCCGAGAAACACGTTGAGCGCGTACGCGATCGCGTGCACCTGCTCCGGAAGGTGGGAACCCGCGATGACCAGGCTCTCGCCCCGGTGGGCGAGCAGATCCGCCGCACACTCGGCGATCCACTCGGCGGAGACCTCGAGGCCGCCGGCCGCCCCGGCATAGGCCGAGTCCCCGGTGACCTTGGCGGCCAGCGCGGCCGCAAAGGCGGCCATGTAGCTCGACGGAAGCCTCAGGCGGTGGTCCGCCATCGTGCCGGTGATCGTCAGGGCGCTCTCGGCCATGTAGAGCCGGTTCATCGGGTCGTCCCGCTTGATGACTCGCCGGCCCTTCGTGAATTCGCGCGCGTAGTAGAGGCTGCCCGCCTCCGCCTGCAGGAAATCCGCATCGATGCTCACGATCCGCTTCGCCTTTGCAAAACGGTGCAGGGTCTTGAAGCTGGCTCCGAAGAGCTGGCGCGCAACGGACACGGGCGGCTCGTCCGTCACCGGCTCATACTCCGCCCATATGGCCCGCGGGAGGCGCGCGTGCATCGTCCGGATCATCCGGATGCGGGTTGGAGAGAGCGACTCATCGGCGAGAAACGCCAGGCCCGCGCCGCGGGTCGCCAAGTGCGCCTTGCCGATCCCCGCCAGCAGGGCCTTGGCGTCCCGGGTCTCGAGCACCTTCCCTCCGTGGGTGTGGGCGATCGCGCGGTCCGGATCGTAAAGGTCGAGGATGGACGCCTGCGCGAGCAGCGAACTGGCCCCGCCGTGCGGGGCGTACGTGGGATTGCCCTCCAGCTTGGTCGGCCGTCCCTGGTGCGTCTCGGCGAGGAGCGGGACGGCCCAGCGGCGGACCGGCATCGCCGTCGCATAGTAGACCGGAAGGCCGGCAATCGCGCCTTCAACCGATTTGCCAAAGGGAAGGATGTTCTCCTCCGGGCGCCGGCAACCGGTCAGCCCGATTCCGCCGAGCGCAAACGAGGCGGCCATGATCTTCATGAACTGCCTGCGATCGACCTCGTTCATTCCCGATGCACCCTCCGGAAACTCCCGCTCCACGGCCGCCTTGAAGTCCGGCGTGGCCGCCAGTTCGTCGAGGCTGCGCCAGTAGCGCGGCCCGCTCAAGGCCCGCTCGGACGGTTCGGGATGCACAACCTTGCGCTTCATCGATGGCAGCCCGAGCAGCTTTGCGGCGGATTGATGTTCCAGTCGTGCACGAATTTGCGGCCCGCCTCGATTCCCTCGCTCGCGGCGATCGTCTTCGAGTTGAGGTCGTATACATCGGCCTTCTGGCGGACGTGGAGCTCGGGAGCGCGGTGGCAGTCGAGGCAGAAGTTCATGCTCATGGGCTTCTTTTGGGTGACCACGTCCATCTCGTTCACCTTGCCGTGGCATTCGACGCAGCTGATCCCCCGGTTCACGTGGATCGAATGGTCAAAGTAGACGAAGCTGTACATCGCATGCACGTGGATCCAGGGGATCGGCTTTCCGCTCTGGTAACTGTCGCGCACCACCTGCAGGGCCGGGCTGGCCGTCTTGATCTGGTTGTGGCAATTCATGCAGGTCTGCGTCGTCGGCACAGTGGCAGCCGCGGTCTCGATCGAGTTGTGGCAATACCGGCAGTCCAGGCCGAGCTCGCTGACATGCTTTTCGTGACTGAACGGCACGGGCTGGATCGGGGCATAACCCACCCGCGTGTACTCCGGGGTCATATAGTAGGTGACCCCTGCCGTGGCGATCCCCGCCACAAGGCACAGGTACACCGTGATCTGGAGGGGCAGCTTGTTTGCCGACTTGGGAAAAAGCTTCGCCATGATCCTTGCGCCTGGGCCGGTCAGCCACTCCGCGCGATCGCGCGGGGCTGCGGACGGATCCTGAAGGCGACGGCCCTGCCGCCCTCCTTGTTGGTCGACGCCGGGACAACCGCCTGCGCCACTGCCTTAGGCGCGAGAGCGCCGACGGCGGCAAGTCCGAGCACCTTGGTAAGGAAGCGCTTTCGCGATGGATCGTGGCTCACGGAACGTCGTGGTATGGCTGGAATCGCTTCCGAAAGAACGCTCCCAAGTTTGGGTTGTAAACCTTAATTTCCAGCCGATCGCTTTTAGATCGCATAATAAGCGAGCGGCCCCCTTGGCCCCACGCACGCTTATGCACCCCGAGGGCGCCTTCCTAGATGAAAACACCGTCCCGCATGGGCCGGGTGAAGTCGCATCTGGAGGCGATGTCGGGATTGTGGGTGACAAGGACCACCGCCTGGCCGTTGTCCTTGGCGACCCGGGTCAGGATGTCAAAAACCAGGCTCGCGTTCTTGACGTCCAGATTGCCCGTGGGCTCGTCGGCGAGGATGATCGCCGGCTGGTTGGCCAGCGCGCGGGCGATCGCCACCCTCTGCTGCTCGCCGCCGGATAGATGGGTCCCCAGCCGTTGGATCTTGTCGCCGAGGCCCACGGATTCGAGGAGGTGGGTGGCCCGCTCCTCCATCTCCTGGGGCGTCAGCCGTCCCAGCTTCCGCATGGGCATCATCACGTTATCGAGCGTGGTGAATTCGAGCATCAGGAAGTGGAACTGGAAGACAAAGCCGATATGCGCCCCCCGCGCCGCGGTCCGGACCGCGTCCTCGCTGTTCGACATCAGCTGTCCCTTGATCCAAATCTCGCCTGCATCCGGCTGGTCCAGGAGGCCGAGCAGGTACAGCAGAGTCGATTTACCGCAGCCGGAGGGCCCCACGATCGCATAGACCTGCCCCGCCAGGGCTTCAAAGGTGACCCCCTTCAGGACGTGCACGCGGCCCTCGTCCTTTCCGAGATAGCGGTGGAGCTCGGTGCACCGCAGGGCAATTTTGGGATCCTCGGCCATCGGCTCCCTACTGGGCAGTTCCGCGGATGATATCCCCCGGCTCGAGACGCGCGGCGCGCATCGACGGGATCAGGCTCGCCACCATCACCATGAAGACCGCCGCGCCAATCGCCTCGACATAGTGCCAGCGGTTCCATTCGACCAGGAACTTGTGGGACGTGAAGATGCCGTTGATCGCCATGGGATACTCCGAGACAGCGTAGGTGATCGCGGCGCCGAGCGCGCAGCCGATCACGGTCCCAATCGCCAGGACAATGGCCGCCTGCCAGATGAAAATCTTGGAGATATCCTCTCGGGTGTAGCCCATGGAGCGCAGGATCGCGATGTCTTTAGTCTTCTCCAAGACGATCATGGCAAGGGTGTTAAACATCGCAAGGCCCGCAATCAGGGTAAAAATGAGGACCGTGATCCCGGTCGCGATCCGCAGCGCCCGAAACACCGCAAGCCAGGATTTCTCGCGGTCCTGCCAGGCCGCCGCGCTGTGCTGGAGGGCATCGCTCATGACGACGGCATCCTCCCGGGCCCGGTCCTTGTCGAACAGGCTCACCTGGAGGTAGGTGTCGCCCGTCGGCTTCTTGAAGAGCGCGCGGGCTTCCGCCATCTTCAGATAGACTCGGACGCTGTCGATGTCGTCCACCCCGGTCTGGTAGATCGCGCTCACCTTGTAGTGATGAATGTCGCCCTTATTCTCCATTTCGAAGCTTTCGCCGACATTGAGCTGGAGCCGGTCCGCGATCACGCGGCCCACCAGCGCGCCGCCCTGCTGCACCCGGAAGTCGTTCAGCGAGCCCTCCACGATTTGGGAGCCCAGGTCTGATACACGGAGATGGTCGTCGAGGATGATCCCGTAGGCCTGCCCGCTCTGGTCCCGGAACGAACTGCGGATCGTGACGGCTCCATGCAGCACCTCGGAGACGCCCGAGACATTGTGGAACGCATACAGCCCCTGTTTCAACTGCTTCGGGTAGTCGATGCCCTCGACGTATTTCTGGCCCTCCTTCTGGCGAATCGCATACGTCGAATTGTACCCCCCCGCGTCGATGCTCCGCATGGTGGCCTGAAGCTTGTCCTGGATCCTGATCGCCCCGTCCGTGCCCAGAATGGTCTTGATGAAGAAGCCCTGGAATCCGCTCGTCGTCGCCTGCGTCACGATGAAGAGCCCCACCCCGAGCACAATGCACGACAGGCTCATCAGCATGGCCCGCTTTTTCGAGGTGAGAAAGCGAAGCGCGATACGGAAGTTCGGGGACATCCGGGCGGCTATTTCTTCTTGGAAAAAGCGTCGGAGGGAACCTCTTCAACCCGGACCCGGTCGCCGTCCCGGAAGGTCTCGAGGTCCTCGACGATCACCTGTTCACCCGGCCCAAGCCCCGAGACAATCTCGGCGCCGGTGAGCCAGACAAAGCCCGTCTTCACCGCCCGCAACTCCACCTTGCCGTCCTTAACGACGTAGACGTGCTCATTGAGGAGGGCGCGGCGCGGTACGATCGCCTTGGCCGCGTGCCGGCCGACGACAATGCTCACCTCGCCCGTGATGCCCGGCGAAAGCTTGGCGGGCTCGATGTCAGTGACCGTGAGCTGCACGAGCTTTCGCTGGGTCTCCGGGTCTGCGACCGGCAGGATCTTCTTGACCACCCCCTTGAACTCGAACTCGCCGTAGGGAAGAAAAATGATCGTCGCATCCTGGCCCACACTGATATTGGCAAAGTCCTCCTCGCTGATCTTGGCCTCCACGATCCGGCTCGTTGTGATCAGTGAAACGATGGCCGCGCCCTTCTCGATCAGGTCGCCCGGGTGGGCGTAGACCTCCGAGACGACACCGTCGAAGGGCGCCGTGACCGTCATTTTCTCGAGGGCCCGCTTCTCGGTCTTAATCTTGTTCTCGTCGTCGTTCAGGTCCTCCTGATCGCGGACTTTTTCAAGCGCCAGCGCCTGTTTCGCCGTATCCACGGCCCGCCGCTTGATTTGATATTCGCTGTCGGAGAGCTGGCCCAGCTTAAACATGCGCTCGGCGTTTGAGAAATCGGATTGGGCCGTTTCCAGGACGAATGTCTGCGCCGACCCGACCTCGATGCGCTCCTTTGCCGAGTTATAGGTGTTCTGGAGGCCCTCGATCTCGATTTCGATGTCACCCGGGTCGAGATGCACGAGGACGTCGCCTTCCTTGACCGCCAACCCGGGCTCCAGATGGTAGTCCTTGTTCAGCACGCGACCGTCAATTTCGCTCTTCATCTGCATCGTGTACTCCTCCTTGACCGTCACGCTTCCCGGTTTCGCGTCGATGGCGTCGCCGCTCACCGCCGCTTCCACGATCGCCGTCGGCCGCGTGTAGAGGACGATGCCGACGATGATCGCAATGACGAATCCAAGCGCCAGGAGCAGCTTGAGCCAGAACGAGGACTTGACGGGTTTATCGGACATATCGGGGTGAAATGTTGTCTAGGGCAGGATCGACTCCGGCGAGCGAGACGAATTCGGTCCAACGGTCGAGGTAGTCCGAGCGGGCGTACGCTCTCTGCGACGTGTATCCATATAGATCCAAAGTCCCGGTGTCTATCGACGCCTGCGACGCGTAACCGAGGACCTTGTCCTGGCTCAGCCGTTTCACGCCGGCCTCGATCAGGCTATACTGGACCTCGGCTATCGACATCGCCCGCGAGGAGAAATCCAGCTCGTGGCGCATGTACGTCATCATGTCGATGCTGGCGTCGATATAGGTTTTCCTATTCCGCTCGGCCATGCGTTTTGCGAGGAGCGCCGATAGCTTCGCCGATTTGGTCGCAAACCCGTCGAAGATGGTCCAGCTGGCGACCGCGCTGTAGGCCTCGAATTGGCTTCCGACCTGCGAGGCCGCCCCGGTGATGTAGTTTTGGTAGCCGATGGAAGCCGACGCGTTCACCTTCGGCAGGAGACGCACCTTGGCGATGGAATAGTTCAGATCCTGCTGCTGGATGGACATCTGGTAGACCTGGCTTTGGAACGTGCTTTCGACCCCGTCGCCCACAAAACCGGTGAGTATCGCATCCGCCAAAGATGCGGAGTAGTCCGGATGGGGAAGGTCGATGGGAATCGATTCGTCGTCGAGGTCGTCGATGCCCACGAGCCGCGTGAAGACCCGCTTGCCGTATCGATATTCCTCTTCGGCCTTGTCGGCGTCCAATTGGTGCTGTTCCACCACCATCTTGGCCGTCCCCAGGGTCGCTTCGGAGGAGGAGCCCGATTCAAAGCGGGCCTGCTCCGCCGCCAATGATTCCTGGGAAATCTTCAGGCCGAACTGCATGTTCCGCATGATGATCTTTTTGTAGACGAGGGCCATGTATTGCTCGCGAATCGAAACGGCGAGCGTCCGGTAGGCGTCGGCGTACTGCCGCTGGGCGATTTTCAGCCCGATTTGCCCAATTTTCGCGCTGTCCTTCAGCGCTCCAAATTGGAAAATCGGCTGGATGAGCGATCCGCTGTAAAACAGGCCCTTCTGGGTCGAACTCGAGGCGCCGCTCGATTGGGTGTTGACCGCGTAATCCGTACTCAGGCTGAGCGAGGGATAAAGCACCGCGTCCCCGCCGATCCGGGCCGCATCGGCCTGGGCGACGCTGATGCTCGCCGATATCGTGCTCGGCGAGCGTTCCACCGCCATCGTGAGCAGCGCTCTAAGGCCGGGCAGGTAGTCCTCCGGCAGCGTTCCGTCGATCGGAGGCGCTTCGGACCTTAGGGTTGCGGCGCCGGCCAAAACGAGCGACAGGATGGCGAACAATCTTATTCTCACATTCAGAGTAGGCGTTGAGCCCGCGGCAATATGGAATCGATGGCAACCCTAAAGCCGGAGCCGGGCAAGGAGTTTACTTGAGCCCTCGGTGACATCTAACGCATTCTTCCCGTTCCTTTTATTTGAACTGATGAACGCGGGTGAATCGCTGCCGATTGGGCAGCACGACCTAGAGATCCAAGCCAACAGGAAAGCCTGGGAGCGAAAACCGCGGCTGCAAACCGTGTACCGGGGATTTCATGAGTTGATTGCCTCGCGCCTCGACCGGTCGATTCCCGGCGCGATTGTGGAATTGGGCTCTGGCATGGGCACCATCAAGGACGTGATTCCCGACTGCGTCACCACGGACCTGTTCCCCAATCCGTGGCTCGACCGGCGGGAGAACGCCTACCGGCTCAATTTTCCCGATGGCAGCCTTTCCAACCTCATCCTTTTCGACGTGTGGCACCACCTGCGGTATCCTGCGACCGCCCTCGTCGAATTCCGCCGGGTGCTGGCGCGCGGAGGCCGGGTGATCATCTTCGATCCCGCCATCAGCTGGACGGGCCGCCTGATCTACGGTCTCTTTCACCACGAGCCGATCGGCCTCGGCCTGCCCATGACCTGGGACGCGCCTGCGGGGTTTAAGCCCGAGGATTCCGACTACTTTGCCGCCCAGGGCGCCGCAACGCGGGTGTTCTGGCGGCGCGAGGATGCGGCCAAGCTCGGCGCCTGGGAGGTCCGGGAAGTGACGCCGCTCCCGTCGTTCGAATATTTCGCCTCGGGCGGCTTTTCGGGGCCGGAAATCGGCGGCCCGCGCATGTTCCGATTCTGGCGCCGCCTGGACGGAGCCCTGGCCCGGTGGCCGAATCTCTTTGCGGCTCGCCTCCTTGTCGTACTCAAAAGGATCGAATGATGCCCCGCGTGACTTCAGAAATTAACGGCGAGCACCTCGAGCAGATGAGGGCGTGGCACGAGAAGGCCTCCGGCCGGCTCAAGGCGCCTTCCGTGGGCTACCGCTCGCTCCTCGCCCACTACTACGGCCTGCTGGTCCCGTCCGACGCTTCCGTCCTCGAGATCGGCTGCGGTTCGGGCGAGCTCCTGTTGCGCATTCGCGCGAAGCGCAAGGTGGGGATCGACCTCTCGGAAAAGCAGATCGCCGCCGCACGGATGCGCGCCCCGGACGCGGAATTCCACGTGCAGGCCGCCGAGGCGCTGGATCTGGACGAACGGTTCGACTACATCATCATCTCTGACACCCTCAATTTCGCGGCGGACGTGCAGCAAATCCTGGAGAGGCTCCATCGGGTCTCCCACCCGGGCACGCGGCTGATCGTCAACTACTACTCGTCCCTCTGGCGCCCGATCCTGGCCTTGGGACGCGCCCTGGGGATGATTTCCAACGCCCCGCAGAGCAACTGGCTCACCACCGCGGATATCCGGGGCCTGATGGAATTGTCGGATTGGGACACCCTGGTCGTCCAGCCCCGGATCCTGTGCCCGGCCCGAGCGCTGGGAATCGGAACGTTCATCAATCGGTGGTTCGCCCCGCTCCTCACCTGGTTCTGCCTCACGGTGTTTTGCGTCGCGCGCCCGGCGCGCGCGCGCGGGACCGGACCTCTTACTGTTTCGGTCGTCATTCCCGCGAGTAACGAGGCCGGAAACATCGAGGCGGCGGTCCTTCGCACGCCCGAGATGGGGGCCGGAACCGAGCTGATTTTTGTCGAGGGCCATTCGAAGGACAACACCTGGGACGAAATTGAGCGTGTGGCGCGGGAGCATCCCGAGCGCCGGATCAAGATCCTCCGACAATCGGGTCGCGGCAAGGGCGACGCCGTCCGCGCGGGATTCGCCGTCGCGGAGGGCGACCTGTTCATGATCCTCGACGCCGACCTCACGGTGCCGCCGGAGGAAATGCTGAAGTTTTACGATGCGATCGTTTCCGGCCGGGCCGAGTTCGCGAACGGCTCCCGCCTGGTCTATCCGATGGAGAAGGCAGCCATGCGGTTCCTGAACCTTTGCGCCAACAAGACGTTCGGAATACTGTTCACGTGGATCCTCGGTCAGCCCCTCAAGGACACCCTGTGCGGCACCAAGGTCCTCCGGCGGGCCGACTACGAACGGATCGCCGCCAACCGGGCCTACTTCGGGGATTTCGACCCGTTCGGAGACTTCGACCTGCTGTTCGGCGCGGCCCGCCTCAACATGAAGATCATCGACGTTCCGATCCGCTACCGGGACCGTACCTACGGCTCGACGAACATCCACCGCTGGAGGCATGGCTGGCTGCTGCTGCGAATGGTGCTCTTCGCAGCGAGGAAACTGAAGTTTGTCTGAGATCGCGGTTGCCTTCGGGCAGCCACCGCTAAAAACCCTCCCCTCCGATGCCCTCAACACCCGCCCCCGTGCGCATCGCCGTGATCGGCTTCGGCCAATGGGGTCCCAACCACGTCCGCAATTTCCGGGAGGTGGAAGGCTGCTCCATCGCTGGGATCTGCGACAGCTCGGAAACGCGCCTGGAGCTTGCGCGCCGGCAGTTCCCGGGCATCGCGACGACGCGCGACGCACGGACGCTCCTGCGCTCGGACGACATCGACGCGGTCGTCGTGGCCACGCCGGTGCGAAACCATTTCAAATGGGTCCGCGCGGCCCTGTCCGCGGGAAAGGACGTGCTCTGCGAGAAGCCGCTCGCCCTCACCTCCGCCGAGTCCCGCATCCTCTGCGCCGCGGCGAAGAAGAACCGCCGGATATTGATGGTCGGGCATGTCTTCCTCTACAACCCGGGGACCCTCCATCTGAAACAGGCGATCGACCGGGGCGAGCTGGGCCGAATCTATTACATGGATGCCGTTCGCACGAACCTCGGCCCGGTGCGCAGCGACGTCGGGGTGGTCTACGATCTCGCGAGCCACGACATCTCCATTTTCAACTACCTGCTCGACTCGAGGCCCGTATCGGTTTCCGCGGTCGGGGGGGCCTTCCTCCAGAAGGGCATCGAGGACATCGGATTCCTGACCCTCACCTACCCGAGGGGCATCATCTGCCACGTGCACACCTCCTGGCTCAATCCCAGGAAGGTACGCCAGCTCACGATCGTCGGCGACCAGAAGATGGCCGTTTGGGACGACATGAACACGCTCGAGCCCATTCGGTACTACGACAAGGGCGTCGTGCCGAAGAACTACTCCTCGTTCGGGGAATTTCACATGATCCTGCGCGACGGAGTGATCACCATCCCCAAGCTGAAGCTTTTTGAGCCGCTCCTGCGCCAGGACCAGGACTTTGTCGCTTGCGTGCGCAGCCGGCGCACCCCCACGGCGAGCGCGCAGTTTGGGGCGGACGTGGTCCGCGTGCTGGAGGCCGCCCGCGATTCGCTCCGGCATGGGGGCCGGACGGCCAGGATTCGTTTTGCATGAGGGCTCGCCCGTTCCCGCCGTGACCAGCGCTCCGTCGCGCCCGCCCGCGCTGAGCGTCATTGTACCCGCGTTCAACGAGGAAAGCCTGCTCGATCCGTCGATCCGAGCGTTGCGCGCGGCGCTCGACCAATGCGGCAGGGTGGCGGAAATCATCATTGTCGACGACGGCAGCGGGGACAGGACCGGCGCGATCGCGGATTCGCTCTCCCATGCGTTGTCGGGCGTGGCCGCCCGCCACCAGGCGAACCAGGGGATCGGGGGCGCCTTCCGCGCCGGCGCCGCCGTCGCCTCAGGCGACTACGTGATGCTTTGGCCCGCGGACATGCCCGGCACTCCCGAGGACCTGGCCCCGTACATCGCCAAGCTTGGAACGGCGGACGTGATTGTGGGATGCCGCCGCCACCGCTTGGGCTACAATCCGCTCATGCTCCTCAATTCCTGGATCTATCCGAGGCTGGTCTCGGCGCTCTTCGATCTCCGTGTGCGGGACGTAAACTGGATTCATGTCTACCGTAGGACCGCATTCGAGCGGGTCCGCCTCTCCCAGAGAGGAATACCGATGCTCGCGGAGGCGCTGGTGCGGCTGCGGGACGCCGGAGCCTCCTTTACGGAGGTCGACGTCGTGATGAAACCCCGCGCGGGGGGCGTGGCCTCCGCCTCGCGCGTCCGCGTGATGGCGCGCACCCTTTTCGGTCTGTTCTCCTTCTGGAGGACTTGGCGCAGGGAGAAGCGCTGAATTCCGATTCGATTCCCATGTCCCCCGCCCAAGTACCGTTCATCGACCTTCCGCTTCAGATCCGCAATTTGCAGGCGGAAATCGATGCCGCCCTCCGGCGCGTGCTCGCCCATGGCGAGTTCATCCTTGGACGGGAACTCGTTCAATTTGAGGCGGAATGGGCGAAGTTCTGCGGCGCGCGCCACGCCGTTGGGGTCGGCTCGGGCACCGAGGCCCTCCACCTGATCCTGCGCGCGCTTGGAATCGGGGCCGGCGACGAGGTGATCACGGTCGCCAACACCTTCATCGCCACTGCCGAGGCCATCTCGTCGGCAGGCGCGACGCCTGTGCTCGTCGACTGCGAGCTCGGCAATTACCTGATCGATGTGACCGCGGTCGCGGCCGCGGTCACCCCTCGGACGCGTGCCATCATCCCGGTCCACCTCTACGGCCAGCCCGCCAACATGGACGGCCTGACCGCGCTCGCCCGGCGCCACGGGCTCGCGCTGATTGAGGATGCGGCGCAGGCGCATGGCGCCACGTTGGCCGATGGCCGAACCTGCGGGGCGCTCGGCGCCGGCGCGGCATTCAGCTTTTATCCAGGAAAGAATCTGGGAGCCTTTGGCGACGGCGGCGCCGTGACGACCGGCGATGACGCCGTCGCCGCTCGGCTCCGACAGCTGCGCAACCTCGGCGCCACGGTCAAATACCACCACGATATCAAGGGCTACAATTCGAGGCTCGATACGCTTCAGGCCGCGATCCTCTCCGTCAAACTCAGGCACCTGGCCGCATGGAACGACGCCCGCCGCACCGCGGCCGGATGGTACCGCGACGCGCTCGGCGATTGCCCGGGCGTTGAGCTTCCGGCCCTGGCTGCTTGGACCGGCCGACACGCTTATCATTTGTTCGTCATACGGTTGAAGGATCACGGCCGCGACGCCGTGGTCAGCCAATTGGCCGCCCGGGGCGTGCAGTCCGGGGTCCACTATCCCGTGCCGATCCATCTCCAAAAGGCCTATGCGGAGCTCGGGTTGAGCGCGGGCGCGTTTCCCGCCGCGGAAGAGGCGGCGCGGACGGTCCTATCGCTTCCGATGTTTCCGGAAATCACGCGGGATCAGGTGAGCCGCGTTGCGGGAATCCTGCGGACGGTGCTCGCGGGCGGGTGACCTCCAGGGCTACAGGCGCCAATCGGGCGTTCCAACAACATGCGCCGTCGCGCATTATCAAACCAACAGTCGAAGCCGCAGATCTGCCCCTGAGCCGGCTTTAAGATTTGCTTGCTGCTCCCAGCTGCCCCTTCAACGTCAAAGGGTTATCGGTGCCCCAATGATTTCCGTTGTCATACCTCTGCGCAACGAGGAATCAAATGTTCCCATTCTGGCAGGCAAGTTGATCGAGGCCTTCAAGGCGCTGGGCCATGACTACGAGGTGCTCTTCATCAACGACGGGAGCATCGACACCACCGCCGCCCAGGTTCGCGCGGCATGCGCCGCCGACCCGCATTTCAAAGCCATTCATTTTCGGCGCCAATGCGGCCAGACGGCTGCGATGCAGGCGGGATTCACCTATGCGCACGGCAGCATCATCGTCGCAATGGACGGGGACCTGCAAAACGACCCAGCCGACATCGGCAAGCTCCTTGCCAAACTCGATGAGGGCTTTGACTTGGTGTCGGGATGGCGAAAGGACCGGCACGACCATCCGATCAAGCGGAATTTCCTGAGCCGCGTGGCCAATGGGCTGATTTCCTACACGACCGGCGTTCACCTGCACGACTTCGGATGCTCCCTAAAGGCCTATCGCCGGGAAATCCTCGATGGCATTGCCCTCTATGGGGAGATGCACCGGTTCATCCCCGTCTATGCCTCCTGGAACGGGGCCAAGATCGCCGAGATTTCCGTCAGCCACCAACCCCGGATCCACGGCGTCTCGAACTATGGCCTCGAGCGCGTCGTCAAGGTGGTCCTCGATCTCGGGGTCGTCCTCTTCCTTAACCGCTACGCCCGCAAGCCCATGTACGTTTTCGGCCTGTGGGGACTCTTCAGCTGGGCGATCGGGGCGATCGCCTTGGTCGCTGCGGTGCTCTACAAGGTCCTCGGACAGAAGTCCTTCATCCAGACTCCCCTTCCCCTGGTGGCGGTCGCCATGTTCATGGCCGGCGGGGTCTGCTTCCTGCTCGGGCTTCTCGCCGAATTGAGCGTTCGGACCTACTATGAGTCGCAGGGCAAGGCCACCTACGTGATCGCCTCGCGCGATAACCTCGAGGGTCCCTCTCGGCGCGCAACCGACCGGAGCCCTTGATCCAGCATGTGCGGCATCACGGGCTTTGTCGGCGTCGGATCCGAAGCCGACCTGCGGCGTATGGCCGACGCGATCGCCCACCGCGGGCCGGACGACTCCGGCTACTGGTCTGACCCTGAAAGCGGCGTCCACTTCGGGCATCGCCGTCTTTCCATCCTTGACCTCGCAGGGGGCCACCAGCCGATGGCCACGGCCGACGGCCGGTTCATTGTCGTCTTCAACGGCGAGATCTATAATTTCGCCGAGCTCAGGTCGCAGCTCGCGGGGCTGGGCCATGTCTTTCAGACCGACCACTCGGACACGGAGGTCCTGCTCAACGGCTACCGCGAATGGGGGGAGAAATTGCCCGAGCACTGCAATGGGATGTGGGCATTCGTCATTTACGACCGCGAGCGACGGAAGATCTTCGGGAGCCGAGACCGCTTCGGGAAAAAGCCCTTTTACTATTCGACGCAAAATGGCGCTTTTGTGTTCGGTTCCGAGCTCACGGCGCTTCGCGCCCACCCTTGCGTCGGCACTACCCTGTGTCGCCGCGCCCTGAGGAAATACTTCGGCTACGGCTACATCCCCGCACCAACCACCATCCTGGAAAGGGTTTATAAGCTTCCGGGCGGGCACTCCTTTCTGCTCGATGTCGATTCCCCGGGCCTCGAACCGCAGGTGACCAAATACTGGGACTTTGTCCTCGAGCCCTTCGCAGGATCGGAAATCCCGGCCGATGCCGAGCGGGTCTGGGGGGAGGAACTGCGGTTCCGCCTCGATACGGCGGTCAGGCGCCGGCTCGTGGCGGACGTGCCCGTCGGGATTTTCCTGAGCGGCGGATTGGATTCCTCGGCCGTGACCGCCTTTGCCTCGCGGCATGTGCGCGCCGGAAACCTGAAGACCTTCAGCATTGGCTTCGAGGAGGCCAGCTTCGATGAGTCCGCCCACGCCCGCCGGGTAGCCAAGCTCTTCGGAACGGATCATCACGAGGATATCCTTTCGATCACCAAGGCGCACTCGTTGCTGCCCACCATTGCGCGGCGCCTCGATGAACCGATGGGCGACAGCTCCCTCCTGCCGACCTACCTTTTGAGCGAGTTCACACGCAAACGGGTCAAGGTGGCCCTGGGAGGCGACGCCGGAGACGAATTGTTCGCAGGTTACGACCCCTTTGCCGCCCTGCGGAAAGCGGAGCTTTACCGGAGGATGGTTCCCAAGCCCGTCCATCGGGCGATCCGGATGCTCGCTGCGCGCCTTCCCGTTTCGCATCGCAACATGAGCCTCGACTTCAAGCTCAAGCGGACGCTTCGCGGGCTCAGCCACCCCGCCAAACTCTGGCTGCCCGTCTGGATGGCACCGCTCGACCAAGGGGAGCTCGCCGAGCTTTTCAACGAGCCCGTCGACCTGGAGGAAGTCTATTCCGAGGCCATCGATGCGTGGGAAGGCTGTGCCCAGCCGGACTTGGTCGATCGATCGCTGCAGTTTTATACCAAGCTCTACCTGCAGGACGACATCCTGACGAAGGTCGATCGGGCAACGATGCTGCACGGCCTCGAGGCCCGAGCCCCGTTCCTCGATCTCGATCTTGTTAATTTCGTCCGGCGAATTCCATCCGCCTGGAAATACCGACATGGTCAGACCAAGTATATCCTGAAGAAAGCCCTGGAAACGGTTCTCCCCCCCGACATCCTCAACAGGGAAAAAAAGGGGTTCGGTGTGCCGATCGGTGCATGGTTCGCGAACGGCCAGCTCGGCATCGAAGGCACGCCCCCCGCGCCGCTGAACGAGGCCTTCATCCGCAAGAAGCTGTCGGAACATTGCTCGGGCCGCTCGGACCAACGCGCATTTCTCTGGAATGCATGGCTCGTTCAAACGTGGTCGCGTCCATCCACCGCCTAAGGAGTCATGACCGACGACAGCAAAACCGCGGCGGCATTCGCAAACTCATGGAACCACCTTCCGGCCGGCTCGGTGTACACACTCGCCCAGTTCGAGGACTGGCTTGCGCCGCTCACCCGAGCTGACGTGGAGGGCCGGACCGTTCTCGAGCTCGGCTGCGGCAATGGCAGCCTCCTGGTTCATCTCGCGGGCTGGAACCCTGGCCAACTCGAGGGAATCGATCTGGGGGCTTCGATTTCCTCTGCCCGCCGCAACCTCTTCCTCCAATCCTATTCCAACTGGACCGTCACCCAAAGCGACCTGACGACCTACCGCGGTGAGCCGAGGGATGTAGTCTGCTGCATCGGGGTACTCCATCACCTCAAGGACCCCAGAGCGGGCTTCGAATCCGTGGTGGCGAACACGAAGCCCGGAGGCCGTTTTCATTGCTGGGTCTATGCGCGCGAGGGGAACGCGGTCGTTGTCCGATTTGTCGACCCCGTCAGGCGGATCGTCTCGCGCCTGCCGTGGTGGTTCACCAAGTTCGTCGTGGCGACACCCCTCGTGGTGCCCTATTATTTTTACTCTAAGTTTCTCGCCCGCTTCCGCAAATGGTCCTGGCTGCACCGCTGGCCCCTGTTCGACTACAGCCTGTGGATCGGATCCCGCGAGTTCGCGTTTTACCGCCACGTGGCATTCGATCAGCTGGTGACCCCCCAGACCACCTACCTTGATAGGGTAACCCTTGAGCGGTGGTTCGCCGGCAACCCAAGGGTTGTCTCCGACTCCAACTATATTATCTTTCGCAATGGCAACTCCTGGAAATTCGGAGGGACAGCGCGATGATCTGCGTTTCGCCTTCCACCCATGCCCCGACCTCGTGCGATCGGCCTAGAACTCGGCCCGACCGTCATTCGACGCGGGTGGCCTCGAAATGAGGCTTCTTCTCATCAATTACGAATTTCCTCCGATTGGCGGAGGCGCAGCGACCGCCACGCATGCCATCGGACGCGCGCTGGCACAAATGGGCCACGGAGTTTCCGTTCTCACGTCCGGCATCGCGTCCCTTTCCTCGGAATCATTTGAGGACGGGATGCAAGTGACCCGATTGCCCACGGGCCGAACCCGGGTGGACATGGGGAGGTTCAGGGAGATGTTCGCCTTCATCCTTAAAAGCCGCCGGTCGGCCGCGGCGCTCCACCGAACACACCCGTTTGATGCCAGCATCGCATTTTTCACGATCCCATCGGGTCCCGCCTCGCTGGGCCTGTTTCGCAGCGACCGTGTTCCGTATCTTGTTTCCTTGCGCGGAGGCGACGTTCCCGGCCTCGTCCCGTCGCATCGCGCGCTGCACCTGCTAACCCGACCTTGGCGCAGGCAAATTCTACGCTCCGCAACGGCCATTATTGCAAATTCCGAGGGACTCGCTGTGACCAGCCGCTCCGCCGATCCGTTTCCGATTCGAGTCGTACCAAATGGAGTGGATCTCTCCGCGTATGTCCTCAAGCCGGTGTCGAAATTTAGAACGAAAAGCGAAGCGACCTTTCGTTTGCTGTATGTCGGCCGGATTCATCCCGATAAGAACTTGGGTGCCGTTATAAAGCAGCTTCGCGATTTGGCTCCCGAGCGTAGATCCCGCCTTGAACTCTGGGTCGCAGGCGACGGAGCGCAACGCCCGGAGCTTGTCGCCCTCGCCGACAGATTGAACCTGACCGCGCACATCCGTTGGATGGGCTGGCAATCCAAGGAGCGATTGCCCTCAATCTACCAAGACGGCGACGCGTTGGTTAATCCCTCGTTTTACGAGGGAATGCCCAATGTGGTCCTTGAGGCGATGGCCAGCGGACTTCCGGTGATTGCGAGCGATGTGCCCGGCAATCGTTCGGTGGTTATCCCTGGAGAAACGGGACTGCTTTTCCGGTTGGACCAGCCTGAGATGCTCGGGAATGCGATCGACCGGCTGATGGATGACCCGGATTGGGCCGCCAAACTCGGCGCGGCCGGCCGCAAGCGAGCCGAATTCGGATATTCCTGGACGGCGACTGCGCAAAGTTATCTTGAGCTTTTATCCCGACCCCCATCTACCTGTTCCGTTCAATGAACTTTGCCGACGCAAATTCCGGCTTGAATCACCCGATTCGCACGCCAATCCCTCTGCGTGCGCGAGTTTTTCTTCGGCCATTGAGGATTCTTAAGAAATTGAGTTTCCCAAATTTCAATTCGCTCCCCTAGCGCGTTTGGCGATGTAGCGCTCGGCGCCGCAGATTTCACGAACTTCATCGTCCCCTCCGATCGCGACCATGATCCTTGTCACCGGAGCTGCCGGCTTTATAGGCTTCCATCTTTGCCAACGCCTCCTGCGCGAGGGTCACGTCGTCCACGGCTTGGACAACCTCAATGAATACTACGACGTAAAACTCAAAGAGGCACGCCTTCGCATTCTGAGAGAATCGTCTTCCTTCGCCTTCCATCGGATCGAACTCGCCGACCGGGCGGCTATGGCGGACCTTTTCAGTGCTCATCCACCCGAATATGTCGTCAATCTGGCCGCTCAGGCAGGTGTCCGTTATTCACTCAAGAACCCGCATGCCTACATCGACAGCAACATCACGGGGTTTCTAAACATTCTTGAGGGATGCCGCAACAGTTCGGTGAGACACCTGGTGTTTGCCTCCTCCAGTTCCGTTTATGGCCTGAATACCGCAATGCCGTTTTCCTGCCATCAGGTCGCCGACCATCCGGTCAGTATTTATGCGGCGACAAAGAAGGCGAACGAGCTCATGGCACACAGCTATAGCCATCTCTATTCTCTTCCGACGACCGGTTTGCGTTTTTTTACGGTCTACGGTCCGTGGGGACGCCCCGACATGGCACCTTTCTTGTTCACGAAGGCCATTTTTGATGGCAAGCCAATCGACGTCTTCAACGAAGGCAATATGAGGCGCGACTTCACCTATATCGATGACATTGTCGAGGGCGTCATCAGGCTGATTCCCAAGGCGCCTTTGGGCGACCCCGCCTGGCGATCCGACACTCCCGACAGCGCCACGAGCACGGCGCCGTATCGCCTCTACAACATCGGAAACAAGTCTTCGGTCGAACTCATTAGGTTCATCGGGATCATCGAGGATTGCGTTGGAAAAAAAGCAATAAAGAGGATGTTGCCCATGCAGGCCGGCGAGGTACTTTCTTCGACCGCGGACCTCTCCGACCTCGTGCGTGATGTCGGGTTTGCGCCAACGACCTCGATCGAAATCGGCATTCAAAGATTCGTGGCTTGGTACCGCGATTATTATAGCGTCTGAGTGGAAGTCGCAAACTGCGTTGATGCGCCAATTCTGGATAAACGGCAATCTTGGCAAATGAGACTGATTGCATGAGCGCTCTCGTCTACACGCTGCACTGCATCGTGGTGTTCGGCGTGCCAACCTTGTTTGGTTGGGTTTTCCTACGCCGGGGATTTAGGGAGGCAAACTGGATGACACTTTGTCCCGGGGCCGTTGTGACGGGCATGGCGGCGCTAATGGCGATAGCCAACGAACTGCGCTTCTTTTTCGAGATGCGTTTGGCGTTGTGGACCACCTACAAGATCCTGCTCCTCCTGACATTATTGATGGCCGTTCTTCCGTCCCGGCCACCGTGGCCCAGATTTCCACGATCGGTCAAGGCGCCTTGGAAGTTATTTTTGATTTCGATCGGGGCGCTATGCGCAGCCGCCTATTTCGGGATCCCGGCGCAACAGGGGATTCTCAACGACGCGTGGTGGTTTCATTATCCGACGTCCTTGCAGATTCAGGCCGTTGAGCGGTTTCCGCTCTTTCATGTATTTGCTCCGGATACTCCGCTCTTTTATCACTATGGTCCCGATATCATCGCCGCCGCCTGGTCATTCCTTCTCGAAATACCGGTGCAATCGGCGTTCGCGATCTATATCATCATTCTCGCTCCGTGCACGTTCTTATTGGCCTTCGCGCTGATAGAGCGCCTCGCCCGCAATTTCTGGTCGGCCATCCTCGGCTCAACCTTTCTGGTCGTTGGCGGCAACCTGCGCTTCCTGCTGTTTGTCTCCGGCAACTATTTCAATGCAGTCGGTGCCATGCGTGTGTTCAACAGCCAAATTATTCAGGGTATGCTGCAGATGATGTTCACGCCGTCCCATACGTTTGGCCTGCCGTTGGTGCTCATTGCGGTACTGTTATACCGGCGCACCTCAGTCTCGCCCTCTTGGCGACCTGCCGCCGCCTTCGGTTTGCTGCTTGGAACGTTCACGTTGGTCTCGGAATGGTATTTCCTCCCCCTCGTCTCCGGCTTGATACTGCTCATGCTGCGAGACGCCTACCGGCGCCGGACGGGAGTTGGCACGGTTGATATCCGGCGTATGGCATTCGCGATTCTTCCGAGCGCCATAGCTTTATTCTGGGGAACCTTCAATAACACCTACATTGCGGGTGAATTTGGCCATTTTTGGATGGGGTATGAAAACCAGGATGATATCATGCAAAACCGGGTCAACAATGCCCACGTGTTGGCGCCACCAAAGTTAGCAGACAATGTTCGCGGGAACGGAGCGGCGAAGGAAGAGCTGCCCGTCCCACCTCAAGTTGATTTTTACAAGCCTGTATGGGAAGCGCCCGATTTACTGCCGTTGCGATTAAACCTTACCCATTTCGGCCAGGTTCCATCATGGGAATCTGCCGAATCGGATAGCGGAACATTCGTCCCCATTCTTAGCATTCAGTTTTTCCTGGAAGCTTCGCCCATCCTGCTTCTCGGGATTCCATTTGGACTTTGGCTTGCGTGGTATCGGCGTAGCCCGGCCCTCCTATTGCTTGCATGGCTCACAGTTGCCTCGGCAATTCCACCCATATTTTTGGACTGGGGATATCGATCAACCGATTTTCTGCGCTTTTTTTCCGCCTCATTTTCCTATGCGGCATTATTTTTCGGTTGGCTTGCTGGCGCCCTGATCGCTCAGCCCTACATCGCTCGTAAAGCGGCCGGCATCCTTTGCACGGTATGCTGCCTTATCAATCCAGTGGGACTGGGGATCCTTGGGCTGACCCCTGGCAATATTGAGAAAGTGAAAAAGATCTCCAGTACGGCAAGTTCGCTTTCCACTCTCCAATCGGATTCCGGTCCCGAAGAAGAACGGAGGCATCCCGGCCTTGCTAAAGAATCGTCTAATATCGATTCGATCCGCCAATTGGCCTTTGTCAAACTGGCTACACAGACGGGCGACTTCCTTTACCCAATCGCCAAGGGTCGAGAGCGCGCCATTGTCATCGTGCCGCCGGAGCAATTGCCAAAGCTCGCTCTGTTTCCGGAGTGGATGAAAATGGCGACCTACAGCCGAATTTCCCTGCCCGTCGGATGGCATTGGTGTGACTCAATCTATTCGGCCTACTACCGCGATGCTGTTCTTCGATTGGATCCCCAAGCGTTAATCGCCCTGGACGCCAAATGGGTGATCGTTTCGAACATTTTTCTGCCGACGATTCCTTCAGAAGTCATTCGAGCATTGTCCGATCGGCTGCGCTTTACGGCCACGGCGAACTTTCGCGACGGTGACTATTATATGACTGTATTTAGGGTCGTCCAATGAGTCTCCTGTGAGCGGCCTTAACATACGAGGCGTCTCGGTTGAGCGGAGTCAGCCCATATGCTAGGCAGCAAGGAGCCTTGCCAGGGTTTCGCTCCGACGTAAGGCTCCGTGCGCATGGAAGTCGTCGCCGTTCAACAGCAAACCTCCCCTTACGGGCTTCGACCTGGTGCCGAGGAGTTTCCGCTCATGGTCGTGCTTTCGATCATCTATCCCTGTAACCTCGGCTGCCCCAATTGTCCGTATACTGACGGCAACTCCGAGATCCGAAAGTTTTATCATGAGCGCAAGGGCGATCTGATGCCAGAGAAACTCTGGAACAAGATCGCAACCGAAGCCGGACCCTATTCCGCGTGGCTCCGCTGCACCGGTGGCGGCGAGCCGATGCTTCACCCACGGATGACGGAAATGATCGAGTTTGCAAAGCCACTAGGCGCTCGGGTCTGGCTCAACACCAACGGCACCCTCTTTGGTCCGAGCGCGAAGGGGCGGCGGAAATTGGAGCGAATAATCGAAGCTGGCGTGGACCTTATCGAATTTTCCATGGATGCCGGCGACGCTGTGACCTATGGGATCGTACGTCCCCCGAGGGCGGGCGTCGATTCGGTCAAGGATCCGAAAAAGCGATGGACCGACCAGGTCGACAATGTTCGAGCTGCGATCGAATTGCGCAAACGCCTAAAAACAACTACACGCATCGTAGTTTCCATAATTCGACAAAAGGCCGTCGAGGCGACGCTAGCCGATGCGGTGAAATTCTGGACCGATGATATCGGCGTGGATGAAGTCATCACGCGCAAGTTTCTTTCCTGGGATGACAACACCCACATTGACCTGGAGAAATCGCTCGACAAGCACCTGTACGCGGGGCTGCCCAACGACAAAAAGGAGCCGTGCGTATGGCCTTTTGAACGCCTCAACATCGACACGCTCGGTCGCATTGCACTGTGTGGACAGGATATCGCGTTTCGCACGGCCCCACTCTTTCCCAATGCCAACGATGTCCCGATCCGCGAGATCTGGCATGGCGAGACGTTCACGTGGTACCGTGGCCTACATATGAGCGGCAACGGCGCGCAGGCGTTTCCGTGCCGCGGTTGTTCCGCCTGGTTGGCCGGGGTCCGCGATTGGCAGCACGGTTGGCTCAAGGTACTTAAGAAGACCGGAGCACACGTTCACGATGTCATTAAGCGAGATCTTGGGATGGAGGTGGAAGTTTATCAGCCGCCAGCCGTCGTCACCATCGAACCCGACATATAGCGTTCCTCGATGGGACCGATATCGTCTCATTGGAACCCCTCCACTTCCTGGGACCGCAGCTGTGACTGAACGCACTTCCAACCGAATGTTCTCGGAAATGATCGATCTCGTTCCGTTGGCCGCGCGCCACAA
>Ga0182018_10001695_pt1 | contig 24339 bp, 14 predicted proteins | sample 812P2MmetaG_FD_120490 | JGI IMG/M metagenome (GOLD analysis project Ga0182018, IMG submission 120490) | Permafrost microbial communities from Stordalen Mire, Sweden - 812P2M metaG | ecosystem: Environmental > Terrestrial > Soil > Wetlands > Permafrost | place: Sweden: Stordalen | collected...
ACAGATGACGGCTACTGATCTGGTAATGCAACAGATGTTGCAGAGGTCTAATCTAGATAAATATGGAGCGAATGTCAAGCATTGGAAACGTGACTTTCGTCAGCAACAAACGTTGCGGTCGGCCGCGACAAAGGCCGCAAGGCAATAACGAAACAGGTATTTATTTGTTCGGAAATCGTAACGACCAGGCGGTTGCGCCTCAGCCCGCGGTTACGAATCCGTCGGTTGCCGGAAAGGCTCCAGCCGGTTCCGTGTACCAGCAGCGAAGGATGGGATCTCCCGTATTGACAGCTTTGTGCGCCCACACCAGGCCCGCGATTCCACCTCGGACTACCCGCACCTCTTCGACGGTGCGACCGAACACGTCGCAAATCTCGCCCACCTGTTGTTCGTCTGCGATGGTGTCGCCAATTGCCGCACGCAAGCGAAGCAGGCCCGAACGTGTGGCTCGTGTGATCGCCCGGCCGGTGGCGCGGATTTGGGATTTCGGAACCACAGGAACGCCGTCGACCATTCCTAAATAGCGCATCAGGTTCATGACTCCGTGGACATGAACTTGAACATCGGCCTCTTCGAGCGTGCCATTGCCTCCCGATTCAGCAAGAATCGAGACGACTCCTTTGCGCGTCGCCGAGTGTACGATTGATCCCGGAAACGGCGGTATCGTCGCGCCGTCTCGAGAAAGGGAGATCAAGCGCGGTGAAAACAGGCGCGCCAGCGCTTCTCCTTCGCGGTCAAGATCGGCATCTCCAGTCATCGGGTAGCCGGCAAAGGCAAGCAGCATCTCGCCTAAATCTCCGGCATGCAAATCAACATGGTATCGGCATTTTGCGATGACATCATCCAATAGCACCTTGACCAAAATTTCAGAGATAGAGCCGTCGTCACCGGGCGCAACCTTGTTGAGGTTCAATCCGTCAATAGGAGATACAAAGCCGGTCCGGCTCGCGAACATATGCATGCTGACAACCGGGACGGCGACGATCGCACCTTTCAGATCGGCCGCACCTATCTGGGTGATGATGCGCAGCACGGCTTCAATTGGAGCGTATTCGGTGGCGTGCACTCCGGCCGTCAGGCAAAGCATGGGCCCCGGCTTATTTCCGTTAATGATGACGAGGGGAATTCTGATCGGGCCAGTAATCGTCTCGCCGATCTCCATAAAGCCTTGTGCGACCTGACCCGGTTGGGCCGTGACGTCTCCGACATTGATTATCTGACTTGCCATAAACTATCAACTCCTCCGTGACTACTCGAAGCTTGTAAGAATAATGATGAAGCTGCGTCCAGGTCGAACGTGCAGACTTAATGATTCGCCTCGCTCAATCCGGGGCGCTGGCGGCGATCATCAATTTGTCAATTTCGATCTGCGCCAACATCCCATGTTCGGAGTCCTCGAGCGTCTCGAAGACATGGGCCAGGTGTCTCCATGCCCAGAGCTCGCGCGGTCGTTTCGCGATCCGTTCCTGGAGTAGAGTTCGCGCCAGTATGGGCCGGTCGCTCCGCATGATTGAGTCGATCAGCATGTGTTCAAACAAATCGCGCTGCGCGTGGCTGCCGCCGACCCGACGAATGGAATCCTTGACGGGCAACAGAAGATCGGCGGCACGAGAGTAATGGCGATTGCGGTGCGCGACAATCGCCTCCGCGATCGCGAGACCAACCTGTTGCATCACTTGCGCCTCGGTGCGAGGTTCGGTTTTCGCGTAGTGAGTACAGGAGTCGAGGAACACCGCTACAGTTGCCGGCGAGGATCGCGCGGCCACGGCAAGCATATAGTGCAGATCGGCGAAAACGAAGAGATGATCCTCTATGTGAGACTGAGCGCGCTGGGCAAGTTCTTCCCATCGGTCCCCGACGCTGACCCCGAGTTGTTCGAGTCGCCACAACAATGCGGCAGAATTTGCAATGTCCAGGTATTCGTCAGTCGATTCTGCCCGGACCTCGTGATCGTATAACTCGAGGACGCGGTCATATTCCAGAAGCATCAGATGATACAAACAACAATGCCACCAAAGGTGACGCACGAAATTGCCGCACCCGTGCCATTGTTGCCGGCTGGCATGCACCCAGGCAATTCCCTCCCGCGGGCGGCCCTGCATTTCCATCACGTGGGCTACCGCATGATTCGCCCAAAGATCCTCCGGATTATTGTCCAGAGCAGCCCGTCCGACGCGCTCTGCCCGGTCGTAGTCGCCGGCCTCTTCTAAGCCGTAAGCCTGGCAACCGAGCAGAAATCCGTACCCTGGCATTTCAGGCGCCCAGGCTGGCAAGACTCGCGCCACCGAATCCCTTATGCCCTGACTCCTGCCAAGATAAGAGGTGATGAACTGTGCGAGCCGGACGGCCAGAATGTCGGTAGGATGTTCTGTTAACACTCGCTCCCATCGATCGAGGGCGCCGACCAGATCTCCTGTCAGCCAAGCCTCTAACGCGCCGACATGAAGGCTCTCGCGACTGCTTGCATACCTTCCGCCGCTCGCTGCTTTCGCCCGCATGAGCGCCTGACGAGCATCTGCCAGAGTGCTCTGTTTCCCGGCATGCAGACTGAGGTATCCGCTGAGGCAATGTCCCAACGGACACTTCGGGTCGGCCCGCACCAGGGCTTCAGCTCGATCAGAGACGTCTCGGCGCATTCCTAAATAAGCGTCCACGGCCGCATCGAGCAATTCGACTGTCTCTTGACCCGCGGCGGTCACTGTAAGGCCACGTGAATCCTTGTACATGGTTTGCCCAGGAGTTTTTCGGCAACTCGACGTGAACGGTATTGCGGACCCTCCCGCCTTCTAACAGCGCCCCCTCGGCGCCGCGTGCAACGAACGTTGCGTTAGTGCCAAACCGTAGCCTATCCCCGCTCTGACGGCAGTGTCAATAGGAAGCCGCATGAAGAACGCCGCGGATAGCACCATCATAGTCTTGCCGCTGAACGGTTTGCCTTTGCCTTTACTGACGGCTGACAGCTGACAGCCGCCACTCCAGCAGTTCACCCGCTGTCGGAGCGAAGTTCCCTTGTCAAACGGCAGATGTCTGTGGTAACTCCTAGTGTGCGTTGCGACGCCAAGTTTAGCAGTGGCGAACGATCGCAGCGCCGCACGCGCCGGCCAATAGGTAAATGCTCAGCAGACTTGGAGTGAACCACACCATGCGTCCAAAAGAATACTCAGGATTGAAGCTCAATGGGTCGGGCGTTCTTATCGATCGACTCGCACCGCAGCGCCGGGAAATAATCCGTCGCATCCTGGATGAACCGAGAACCTACGTGCTGTTGAGCCTGAGAGGCAGTTCTCGACGGTTGAACATCGATGCTGCCACTCTCTTGCGGATCGTGCAGGCAATTGGGTTCAAGCACTACCACGATTTTCAGCAGTATCTCCATGATCGCTCCATTGCCTTTTCTACCGCTCTGGATTCGATGGAGCCGAGTACCGACCGCAAGAATAGTGTCGAGGCAATTGTTGGGACGTCGGTGGACCGTGATCTGGACAATCTGAAGCAACTGCGCAACAATCTGGATCGTTCCCGCGTAATCGCGGTGGCGAACAAGATTCACGCGGCTCGCCGCATTGTCGTCATGGCAGGTGACATGGCGAGCAGCCTCGCCATTTATCTGGATTACAACCTGGCGATGCTGGGCTTCAACACAGTAGCAGCCCTGAATCCAGGGGAAATCGTTCATCGCGCCCGGCATCTCAGCAGTAAGGACGTTGCGGTCGCCATCACCTACGGCCGAGGTCTTCGCCAAACGGTGGAGGGACTTAAATGCGCCAGCGAAAACGGGGCGTACTGCGTCGCGATCAGTGATACTTTTCTTTCGCCACTCGCGAGGATTGCAGATCAATTCTTTATCACTCCGACGCTGCATGTCTCGTTTGCCGATTCCTACGTGGCGGGTATGTCCCTGTTGGGCGCCGTCTTGACGGCGTGCGCGAATGTGCACCGTAGACGGAACGTCTCGATTTTGAAAAAGGTGGCTCAGGAGCAGCGCGCCGGCTATCGCTGGTACGTGGAGAGTGCCTGACGCTGCATACGGTCTGCCCCTTCTGCCACCGCTCTACGGATGAGCCGTTCCCGTAGCAGGCACCGTATAAACAGTTTTGCCGTCGGAATCCAGGAACTGCAGCGAAGGATTATCGGAACCATCCACCGACATGACAATCCGCGGCTTCCCCTTGGTATCCGACAAACTGACCACGGCCTCGTTTTTCGTCGAGCGTCCAACAAATACTCTGGGAACTCCGAGAATACCGCTCGCAACGGCCTCTTCACGCACCTTTTTCATAGCGGCCGTCTTTTCTGGTCCATCCGGCTGCAACTCCAGCTCACCAATTTTGTTTGCCAGATCTCCAATCGGGGTGAGCGGCCGCTCCCAGATCCGCAATCCCGATGAGCGCTTCTCATCGGACTGCGCATAGGTAATGCCTACGGTCTGGTCCTGATCGTATTGATCGAACATCAGGCCTGAGTCGGCGTCAATGTGTCCGTCCTTTTTTGTCGCGTGCCAGGTCATGCCGCCGGACTCGTCGCCTTCGTCGTTGAAGAAGATGAACCCCGCGCCGCGTTTTCCTTCCCGGGATTTCATGTATTTTCCGTGCATGATATTTCCCGGAGAGCGCTCGTTGTTAGAGATCGTGAGTCGCAGTTTGCCATTCTCGACGATATTGATTCTTTCCACATCGATCTCATCGAACTTGACCTTCTGGCTTGTTTTGGCGGCGGAAAAGATCAATACCGCCAATAAGATTGACGAAATCGCCGCATAGGCTTTCAAAATGCGCAGTTCACGCTTAATTTGTGGGTCCATCACCGGTTCTCCCTTACGGACAAGAGTTCAGAGTAAAGTTCAGAGCAGAACACCAGCGAAGGCTCTGTGCATTCGACTGATGCTATAAGAAGCTACCGCAACGATCGTTGCGGAGCGATCTCAGGCCTGCAACGCTACGCTATGGAACTTTCGGTGTCAAGAGTCCCGCCATTCGTTCGAGTGATACAATTTGCTGACTCAATGCTCAATGATCGACGCTCAAGGCTCGACGATCAGTGCGAACGCCAACTGCGCTGACCAAACCTTCGTTTCGTGAGGCGACTTCGTGACCGCGAAGAAACTTAATTTGACGCTGATCGCTCTAATGGCTCTATTCTCGTTTTCTGTCTCGCTATCCTCACAAACATCGCCTGAGACTGTCCTGCACTGCGTCAATCTGTGGGACGGACATTCGAATGCTATCCAGTCGGACGTCACAATTATCATCGCCGGCGAGCGAATAAAGGCTGTTCGCCCGGGAAAACCCGCGCCTGACGCGCCCTCCGTGCTGAACGTTAATGGCACCTGTATGCCCGGTTTAATTGATGTTCACACCCATGTTTTTCTCCAGCAGGATGCGATCTCCCCTGACTATGACGGACAACTGTTGAAGCAATCTGTTGCCTTTCGAACCATTCGCGCGGTTCGTTCGGCTGCGCTGGCTCTCGATCATGGTTTTACGACGGTTCGCGATCTTGAGACCGAGGGTGCCGGCTACGCTGACGTCGATCTCAAGAACGCGATCAACCTGGGAATTGTCCCCGGTCCTACTATGCAGGTTGCGGGCCGCGCTCTGGATATCACGGGAGCGTACCCGCTGGAAGGCTATGCTCCGGAAGTGGAATCCGTGCTGCCACACGGAGTCCAGGTGGTGGACGGCGCGCAAGATTCTCGCAAGGCAGTTCGCGAACAGATCAGCTACGGCGTTGATTGGATCAAGATGTATGCGGATCGCGGCGTCTGGATTGATGGCGACACGTTACACGGTATTCCAACTTTTACTGTGGAAGAGGCCAGTGCCATCGTGGACGAGGCTCATCGCGAAAGACACCGGGTGGCATGCCATGCGAGGAGCGTGGAAGGTGTCCAAAGCGCGCTGCTCGCTGGCGTAGACACCATCGAGCATGGTGTTTACATGACAGATGAGCAACTAAAGCAAATCCAACAGCGCGGTATTTATTACGTTCCAACCTTATGGGATGTTGAATACTCCGCCGAGCGCCGTCACAGTGCCGATCTCAGCAAACAATTCCAGATCGGACGGCAAACTTTGATTCGAGCGATGCGCGCCGGTGTCAAAATCGCATTCGGCACCGATATCGGAGGATTCGACTGGCAGATTACGGCAGCCAAACAGATGGAGACTTTTGTTGCGGCCGGCATGACACCGCAGCAAGCCATTGAAACCTCTACTCGGACCGGCGCCGAGCTTATGGGAATCAGCGCCGACACCGGGTTGCTGCAACCGGGACAATTTGCCGACATCATCGCGGTTTCGGGCGACCCGTTGAAAGATGTGACAGCCGTTGAGAGGGTGAGCCTGACTATCAAGCACGGCAAAGTTTACAAATCCGCAAATAATTAAAGTAGAGCCGTCCGTGTGGAGCGGACACTCCTGTCCGCTGCCCTTGATCTTGGTGTTGCCCTTGACTTTGGGTGGCGCAGCGGTTCACCGCTGCGGTAAGCCGCGATCCTAAATAAGGCTTTAGCCGCTGAGGGACGCCCGCTCCCTTGCGCCTCCCACGAAGCTAAGATAATCTCGACAGGATTCACCGGACGACTGAAACACTTGTTGCGCCAGCCTCCGCCCGGTATGGAGAGTAAGTTTGCCGATGAAACCAAGCGCCGAATCTCCCGCCCGCCCCGGACTCGTGCGCGGCTTAGGCGCGCCCGCAGCCGCCGCCATCGTTCTCGGCACCATGGTGGGCACTGGAATATTCCTTAAGCCTGGCGAAATGGCGGCTGTGGGGGGCTCGGTTTCTGTAGTCTTTGCGGCGTGGATTCTTGGCGGAATTCTTTCGCTGTTTGGCGGTCTGTGTTACGCGGAACTCGGCGCGTCGATTCCCGAAGCCGGCGGGGAATACAGCTATCTGCGCCGGGGCCTGGGGAAAGTGTGGGGGTTTTTCTTTGGCTGGATGCATTCGATCGTCGCTCGGCCGGCCTCTGTGGCCGCTATCGCTGCAGGCTTGCTGAGGTTTTCAGCTTTCCTGTTTCCACCGCTCGCAACTCCCATGCATGTTTTTCACTTGTACAATCCGATTGCAGGCGGCCGTCCATACGACCTGGTTTTCACGTGGATGCAACCTTTGGCGGTCGTTGCGTTGGTGACGATCACCTTCATCAACTATCTCGGCGTTCGTGTCGGAGGAAGATTTCAAGTTGCTCTGACCGTTTTGAAAGTCCTTTCTCTCGTGGTGATCATCGTTGCAGGCTTCGCGCTCCTGCATGGACAAAAGCAGACGACTGCTGTCTTGCAACCACTTTGGCCGTCGCATCTGGCATGGAGCACGGTGCGCGGCCTGTTTGCCGCAATGGCCGCGGCAGTTTGGGCCTACGACGGATGGAACGACCTGAATCTCGTCGGGTCAGAGGTGGAAAATCCGGAACGAAACTTCCCCCGCGTAATTGTGGGAGGAACGCTCTTTGTAATTGTTCTTTTCCTTCTGTTCAATTTCGTATGTTTCAGAGCGTTGCCTTTCGATGTGATCGCTGCTTCTCAGCACGTGGCCTCCGATGTATTCGCGAGCTTTGCCGGCAAGACTGCGGCATTGGCAATCACTGTGATAATGGCAATTTCCGCTCTCGGAACATTGAACGCATCAGTTCTAAGTGGCGCTCGAGTGGACTACGCCATGGCGCGTGACGGCCTTTTCTTCAGGTTCGTCGCCGGAGTGCACCCCAGGTACCGGACTCCCGGAGCGGCGCTCATCTTTCAATGCTGCATGGGCAGTCTTTTGGCGATGACCGGCACCTTTGAAGATCTGACCTCGCTGGTAATGTTTGGCAGTTGGATTTTCTACGGCCTGGCGGTAGTGTCCATGATGCGTATGCGTACTACTGAGCCGAATCTGCCACGGCCCTTCCGTACCTGGGGCTATCCGGTCGTACCCGTTCTGTTCATCGCGGGCGCATGGGCGATCGCCGCGAGCCTTTGGCTGGCGCGCCCCGTGCGCTGCACCCTCGGTCTCGCCGTAATTTCATCGGGCCTGATTTTCTATCGCGCGTGGCGAACCAACGAACTACCCGATAGTAGTGCAGCCTGATAGCTCCTGAAAGCCCATGACTTCCCAGTTTTGCGGGAAAAATGGGCGTTGCACTTGACTTTGGGTGGCGCAACGGTTCACCGCTGCGCTAAGGCTTCGTATCAGGGCATCGCTTTAGCGATGCCATAAGCTCTTCGAATTCAGATGCCCCTTTAGGGGCTGGCACTGAAAGCCGAGTTTTTCGGCAACGTGTTGAGCCCCTGCCGTAACCGTTCCATCTTCATCGCGCCTTCACACTTCGCTGAATTGCGATTTGCCGAAAAACTCCGATTTTGAGTGGCGCAGCGCTTCTAGCGCTGCGATAAGGCATTTGCTTCGACGAGGGCTTTAGCCCCCGAGGTGTCAATGCCGACTCCAAGCTTCACTACCAACTCCCGGGAATGGCTATGGGCAAACGTGACGCTATAAACCCATCGCATCGCGTGTTGACACGCCCTTCCACATTGATATCTACTAAAGCATAGATGTTCGACGCAACGTTTGTTGCGTTACCGCAACAACCTGCCGAGGGAGGCACAAAATGGCTGTAGGGACGACGACGGAACACGTAGCCCTGGCGCGACGCGCAGCGCGCTTGGCAACCACTCGCCCGGCTCCGGATCCGGCAGACGTGATCTCGCTAGGCTCAGGCCACGGTTTTCCCGGAGCTTTCCCCGACCTGACGGAGATGGCGCAAAAAGCCTTGACCACTTTCCGTCCCGAAACTCTCCAGTACGGCCTTGCTCTCGGGATGCCCGAAATGCGCAGTTGGATCGCCGCCTATATGAAGGAAAACGGCCTGGACGTTTCAGCCGACAACGTCCTCGTCGTCAATGGCGCCAAGCATGGCCTGGATCTGATCTGTCGTTTACTGCTCGACGAGGGCGACGCGGTCGTCGTCACCGCCCCAACCTATTTCACCTGTATCCCCATCTTCAAAACTTTCGGAGTCGACTTCATCGAGGTTTCACAGGATGCCGAAGGCCTGGTCGTAAGCGAACTCAGCGAGACTCTCGAACGCCGCAAGCGCGCCGGTCAATCGATACCTAAGCTGATCTACGATGTTCCCGACTATCACAATCCGTCGGGCGTCACCATGTCGAGCGAGCGCCGCGAGGCTTTGGTCGAACTCGCGGACGCATATGGCATTTACATTGTCGAGGACAGCCCCTATCGCCGCGTTCGGTTCGACGGGGAGCAGGAGCCGATGGTTAAGATGTTTGATCGCGGCGACACCGTTTTCGTCTTGGGCACGTTTTCCAAGCTGGTCGCTCCCGGACTTCGCATCGGCTGGGTTGTCACTTCGAAAGAGATGGTAGCGCGCCTGTCATATCTGAAGTCGGACGCGGGTTCCTGTCCTCTGACGCAGAGGATCATTGTTGAATTTTGCAAGGCCGGCCTTTTACCGGCGCACACCAAACTTGTGCAGGATACCTATCGCAAGCACCGCGACGCGATGGTAGATGCGCTGCGCCGCGAGCTGCCTGAAGTGTCATTCACGGTTCCCCGCGGCGGCTACTATCTCTGGCTCACGCTGCCGCCAGGCATCGACTCCGACAAGCTCGCGGAACGTGCGCTGCATGAGAAGGTCGGCATCATCTCCGGGACCAGGTTTTTCGCTGGCCTAGGGCCGAAGGGAACTGGCGCGCCCAAAAACCATATTCGCGTTTGCTACAGCCACGCGACTCTCGAAGAAATTAACGAATCCATTCAGCGCCTGGCGCGTGCCGTGCGCTCGATGACCCGGTAATGACCCGGTAATGACTCGCTGACGACTCCAGCTATTACTTGGCTGGTGGCAGTGTGTAAATCACCTTCCCCTTTTCGTCCAGGAACGCGAGTTTCGGATTGCCGGCTGCATCGACTTCAATCCTGAGCCGTGTGTTGCCCTTGAGATCGGCGAGCAGCAGGACGGCCGATTTGTCAGGCTGTTTGCCGACAAACACTCGCTGGGAACCCCATTCCTTGTGCAGGTTCTTCATGGCGTCGTCTTTTTCCGCGCCCGGCTTCATCTTTTCGATGATCTGCGATTTGTCCCAAATCTCAGTGATCGGATAGTCAGGATGATCCCAAACCGTTAGACCTGCCGACCGCTGCCCGTTCTCATCGTCGTACGAAAGACCAACCGTCTGGTCCTGATTGTATTGGTCAAACAGCAACCCGGCGCCAGCCTCGTATTTGCCGTCTTTGGCTTTACCATTCCAAATTAATCCGCCCTGCTCATCCCCGTTCCCATTGAAAAAAATCATGCCGGGTCCAACGTCAACCGACCGCACCATTTCCTTACCGTTCAGCACCGGAGGCGGAAAGAGCTTCTTGTTCGAAATCGCCAGATCAATCTTGCCGTTCGGTTCGACAATATTGATTCGTTCGGCCTCTATCTGCTCGAACTTCGTCTTGTGATCCTGCTGAAAGGCAGCCAGTAATAACACGGCCAGGACCAGGGTCAAACCTAAAGAATAAATCTTGAGGTAACGTACATCGCGAACCAGCTTCTTCTCCATATGGGATCCCCTTTGAACTGATCAACGCATAGCTAAGCGGTTTTCGGACTCGGCAATTGGGTCAGATACGTATCCAAGGCATGCGTGGTTCCGACTATTGTTTGGCCGACGCTGGCAACTGGCTGACGACCTTGCCGCTGGAATCAAGAAACCGAATAGCTGGCGACCCGTCGTGCGCGACCTCGATCACAACCCGGTCGTGGCCATCCGCATCCTTCAGTTTCAGCGACACCGATTTGTCGCCCTGGCTTCCAAGATAAAGCCGCACATGCGGAGCGGGATGCGATGCGATGAACTTAGTCAGTTCGGCCTGCTGCTTGTCCTTGGGAAGGTCCTTGGTGCGATCGACAGTATCAATCAGTTCGCCGATCGGATAATCCGGGCGGTCGACGAGCGTCAGCGACGAGCCCTGCTTGTCTCCTTCTTGTCCCGCATCGATTGAAAAAATCTGATCCTGCTCGTAAGCATCGAAGCTCAGGTGGCCGTGCGAACTACCCTTGCCGTCCTTATCTTTTTCGCCGCCAAAGATCAGTCCACCGTTCTCCGTACCTTCCTCGTTCAGAAACAGCATGCCCGCCGTTTTGCGATTAGGATGCGGGTGTTCCTTGCCTTTGAGATAAATGCCCGGCCACAGCGCCTTATCAGAGAGAATCATCCGCAACGTGCCATCAGGTTCAACCAGATTGATCCGCTGCACGTCGATTTCTTCGAAGCTGCTCTTCTTCCGTTCCGCTGCAAAACCGCCCAGCACAGTAATCGCGAAAGTCACGGTGAGAATGCCGGAATAGATCGCCAGAAAGCGCTGGCTGCTGAAGAATTTCATTTCTTCCTCCCATGTAATACAGACGTAATACAGAAAATCTCGGTAGAGGTGTTAATACTTCCACGACGAAGTGCTCTCGCCGGCAGGTGCATTCTTTGTGATTTCGTTCGCCATTTGCCGGATCATATCCCCGGTGCTTGTCGGCCTTTTGCCGTGCCCTTTCATTGGGCGCCCGTAGTCGAATGAACCCGCATAATAAGGATCTTTAGTCGTCTTCAAATAATCTTCCGTCAGGTACACGGCGAGATTGAGATAGTAATGGTCCATATCACCGGCATAGAAATGCAGCTTTCCTGCCAGGTTTGGACCGAGTTCTTTCCAGTTCTTCTCCATGTAATAGCGCAGGTCATATCCGTCCTCTCGCATGTAACTTGCGACCCCGCTGTCGATGACGCCCGTTCGATTGTCAAAGAGAGGCTTGGGATACCCATCAGCGCCGACGGGGCCGTAAACGGCTTCCCAGATTCCATTCTGTTCTCCCGAACGCCCTTTGGAGCCCAACACCTCCTCAAGCTGCGACTCCTCTTGAAAGTTCACCAGCGCCTGTCCGTCGGGAAGACGAATCCAGGGCCGCCACACTTTTTGCCAATCGGTGGTGCCCGGTGTGGCTACGGTTGCCGCAGCAGCGTAAAAAATATTTTTATCCTCGTATATGTTCGCCATTACCCACCGGCGAAAATCAATAGGGTCGGGATAATACACCCACGCTCCGCCAAAGAATGTGGAGTGCTGCAACTGCAAAGCCAGAGACTCCCACCCTCCGGTTGAGCCGCCTGATAAGACGCGCGCATAAGGCTGGCGAATGATCCGGAAGTGCGTCTCGATGTAGGGAATCAGCTCGTTCATGATCGCGTCGCCGTAAGGACCATTGTTGGCGGAATTAACCGCGTACGAATCGTCGAAGTATGGAGTGGGATGGAGAAAAGTGACCATCAGCATGCGAGGGAAGTTGTCCGACGACCAGTCTTTGAAAAGCTGATACCCCTCGCCTTCGCGCATGGCGAGAACCGTGCCCGCTTGGGCGGTTGGAGGATCGAGGCGAAAATGGTACGGCGGCGAAAGTCTGAAGTGATCCTGCTCGTAGTCGACGGGGTAGAGAACTTCGGGACGCTTATCGTAATCCCGCGGCAGCAGTACTACGGCGCCAAGATAGATCGGTTGCCCCCAGAATTTTGTCAACAATTCAGATTGGATCTTAATGTGCTTAACCCATTCGGTGTCGGCTGGCACAACGATTGGCGGAATGACCTTCGAGGCCTCAAGCTTCACCACGTCGGCGTGCGGGTCCAGGTGAATCTTCTGCACATCGCTGAAAAGATTTCCCGGAGAAGAGAACATGCTCTGTCCTTCCCACTGATCCATGTGAGCCCAGATGGTGTGGTGGTCGGCGCGATGGAATTCAGTGTAGACATTCACGAACGCCTGAACATAGTAATCGCCGGCCGGAAGTTCGCTCACGCTGCTCAGCGGATAACCCAGCGTGGAGCTGTCGATGATCGCCGCCGATTCCGGCTGAAGCTGATCGACATCAACGCCGAAAAAAGGGCATCCCATGTAGCGATCGCCAGCCTGAAACCGGGGCTCGTGGCTGTTATCACGACTGACGATTAAAAAGACGCGTCCCGTAATCGGCGACGCGTGTGCGGACGCCGGAAATCGGATCTCGAAACGAGGCCCAGCCAGTGGCGCAGCGAAGGCGCAGTTTGCAGTAGTAATAACAACCAGGCAGAACAGATAAAGGGTCCAACTTTTCATCCAATGCCTCACTGAAGGAAGTGGCGATCTTTCGATCTAAATCTCAATCTAAATCTCGGTCTAGATCTTTCCCGCGGCCAGCAAATCAAGTGCAAAGCGCAAACTCGCGTCCGGTCCGGCGTCGTATTTCGCGTCCGTGGAATATGTTGTCTCAAAATCGGGGTGAAACACGTTGGCGCGCGGATCTTTCGGCATATACATTTGTGTGCCATTGGAGATCTGTCCCTGAATTCCCGACTCCGGCAAAACAAAAGGCGTACCCTCCATGAATGCGTTAGGAGACTGCGCGGAAGGCACCCCGATCACAGTTGCTCCCATCTGGTGAAGCGCGAACATCGCTTGAAACGCCGCACTGAAGGTTCCGGGACTACAGAGCACAATCACTTTTGCAGGCTTGTAAAGCGGCTTTCCATGGAGTTCTTCCAGAGGATGCGCCCAAGGAATCCCCTTTTCGTTCCAATCTGCGAATTTCTTGTTTCGTTTTTCTTCGGCTGTTCCGGGTTCGTCCCCGCTGGTGAATTCATAGTCTCCAATTTCAAAATTCGTATTTTTCTTGCGCTCTTCTTCCACACTGGAGTGATACTTTTCCAGATAAAGCTGAGACTTCACTTGCACAAATTCGGCATCACTCGGGCGGCCGAAGTAAGCATCTCCATAGATTCGGTAAAAGAAAGGGACGATGACCGGAGTCGACCCGCCGCCATCGTCGCGCAGATCGATGATCAGGTTGGGTGTGTTCTTGCGTTTCATTTCCTCCAGCACTTGCGTTCCCGGTTCCAGCAATGAGGGCACGCCATGTATCGCCGCGTCGAGATCCGCGGGCATCTCCAGATGATGTGCCTTGTAATACTGTTGAACCGTTTCCTTCACGTCGCCCACGTGATATCCCTTCATGACGTCGTACACTTCGCGCGGATTCATAGTCGCAACGCGAAAATATGCAGTGTGTCCATCGGGAAGGAAGCGGTAGTAGAACGGCTGATCGGAGTGTTCCATACCGGTCCACGCCGGCGGTTTGTCAGACCATTTCTCCGGATCCTCTGGATGTTCGCCTTCCCAACTGATGTGGCGTTCCACTTTGTTGCCGCTTGCATCCTGCAGCGTATAGGCAACACCATGCGCACGATCCAGGTCCGGGATCAGGTTTTGCAGCAGCTTGTAGCTGCGCAATGCCATGGTTAATCCGACATAGCTTCCGTAATCATTCTCGGTTGCAGCCTGCATAGACATCCGGTTGAGTAACTCGGGGATAGGATGACCGTCGACAGCGACTAACTTATATCCACGCGCTCCCTTCAACTCGGCCAGGTCAGACGACTCGATCAGCAAACCATCCGAAGCAATGCCGAACACGACCGCCAGTCGCGGCGCCGGATCCTGCCAGCGCGAGCGTCCTCCGCGCACCCGGGTGTGCCCGTCTTTCAAGGGCGCCAGAAACGCGCTTAAGCGTTCGATGAAGTCAGGGACCGAGAGACCGTCTGCGGGAATATCACGAACCAACTTCTCGGCCGTCCTCTTGAATTCAATTTTTCCTCCCAGGTTCGAATAGGGGTCGGGATGAGTCGCCTCCAGCAACGAGAGAAATGTTCTGGCATCTTTGGTCGCCTGTGCCTGGGTCAAGTGGGCGGGAGCGTCATCCGTTGCGGCCAGAACTCCAGTCGCCAGAATCAGCGGTAAAACTATCAGCAGAAAAACTATTGCAAGAGCGCGTTGCATGATTTGTATTTACCTTTCCGACTCATCATCCGCAAAATTCTCTGTTTCCGGCCGTTTTTCGCTGGGAGCGGGCTCGCTGCTCTCAATAATGATGTAATCCATCCCCGCCTGCCTCATCTTCGAATTCAGCTCCGGTAAATCTTTATCCTTGATCTGCGCCAATTGACGGCTTGCCCCACCCAGTGACTGCCGTAGTTCCGTGAGTTGCGTTTCCTGGGTTGTGGTGGGCGCGGCCGTGTGGGCTTCAAGGCTGTAGAGCAGTTCGGCAATCCGTGCAATCAGTGCTGGAGATGCGGGATGCAGAGGATCTCTCACCTTGGGGCCGATCAACTGCTCGTGCAGATCAGTCACGCCCTTGTTCAGTGTTTCCGCGAACGTCTCAATTTCTTTAGGCGGCGCCTGGGCCTTCTTCCATGCTGCGATCGCGGAAGTCAACGGACCTTCGAGCGCGCCCACCGCTTTCTGCGCGCGGACCGCGTCCGCATATAAATGAAAGGCGTCCATCATGAGCTGTTGATGGCGGCTCCGATCCGCGGCGTCGAGGATGACATTTGGATCTTCTGCGACCGTCAACATTTTCCAAGCCGTCCGAGCAATCACTTCAGGTTGGCGAGCCCCCGCTTCAGGTTGGTCATGCGTCTCCACCTGAGGTTTGCCACCCGCCCCCGCTCCGTCCCCTTTCTCAGAATTGTCATCCCGAGCGGAGCGAGGGATCTGCAGTTCCTCAACCGAAACCGTCACCTTGTATTCTCCCGGCTCGACAAATGGACCCGGCATCCCCAGATGCGGCAGCACGCGATAGAAGAAAAACCCCTGTCGCATCGCCCACACCTGCAAATCAGCCGGTGCCGCCGGTGTCTCCCATCGCAAATCCCACTCCACCCGATTGATGCCTGACCGGCCAGTCCCTTTTAGATCTCGCACAATCTCGTCCCGGCTGTTGCGGATGACGATTCGCACGTTGTGGTCTTTATCCACATCCTTATTAAGGTGATAGTCGATGACCGCTCCATCCGGCGGATTGCGAGCGCGAAACACACGTTGTCCTTCGAATCCATTGTCATCGATGTAAATGCGCCACTCGGTCGCCGGGGCAAGATCGAATAGCTCGAGATCGGATGCTCGCTTGCCCGCCTCCCACACTTCGAGCGGACGGATGTTATCCAGAACCCACAACGACCGTCCGTGCGTGCCCAGGATTAGATCGTGTTCCTGCGGCTGAATCGAGATGTCATCCACGGGAACGTTGGGCAATCCCATGCCGAGTTTTTCCCATCCCTGTCCCTGGTCAAAGGAGACGTAGGCTCCATATTCAGTTCCAAGAAGAAGCAGATTGGAGTTATAGGGGTCCTCACGAACCACACGAACGGTGCCACCATTATTCGGGATTCCGTTATTAATCGCCTTCCACGTTTGCCCATAATCAGCCGTGCGAAAAACGTACGGATGAAAATCATCGTTGCGGTGACCGTCAAATGTCACATAGGCCACGCCTGGCGCGTACTTCGAAGCCACGATGCTGCTCACCCATGTTCGATCAGGCACCCCCACCTTCGCCGCCGGCAAGTTGTGCCAGCTTTTTCCACCATCGCGCGTAAGCTGCAGGTTCCCATCCTCAGTCCCAACCCAAAGCACGGCCGCGTCCAGCGGAGATTCCGCCACCGCGCTGATACATGGAAACCACAGCACGCCATAATTCAGCGATTGCGTGTTCTTGTCTGGAAGCTTGCCCATGATCGGCAACTTTGTCCGATCCACATTCGTTGTCAGATCTGGACTGATCGGCTCCCAGGTGTCGCCCCTGTCAGTGGATCTGAATAAAATATTGGCGCCGTAATAAATTGTCTGCGCGTCATGCGACGAGAGCAGCAGAGGAGAATTCCACGCAAACCGATAGGGCGGCTCGCCGGCTTTGGCCTTCGGAGCGATCGAGGCCCACTCATGACTCTTCAGATCCAGCCGTACGAGCTTTCCCTCCTGTGCCTCGGTATAAATGATGTTCGAATTCTGCCGGTCGATCAGCGTATAAAACCCGTCGCCGGTGAGAACACGATGCCAATCCGAATTCATGATTCCCTGCGCGGACCGATTCCGGCTGGGACCGCACAACGCGCCGTTATCTTGCAAGCCGGCGCAGATCTGATACGGAGAGCCCGGCCCCGAGTCCACCTGATACACCTGCCCGATCGGAAGTGTATTAACGAAATCCCAGCTCCGGCCGTCGTCTTTGCTCGTCCACACCCCGCCATCCGTAGCCGCAATGATGTGGTCTGAATTCTGCGGATCGATCCAGAAATCGTGGAAATCCGAGTGCACATCGCCGCCCCGATCCGAATCAAACGTCTTACCGCCATCGTTCGAGTGCAGTAACTCGTCTTCTAACACCCATATCTGCGAATCATTATTCGGATCGATTCGAATCTGGCTGAAGTAGGCGTCCCCGCCGGTCTTGCTCATCTGCTTCCAACTCTGTCCCTCATCCTCGCTGCGAAAAACTCCGCCCTTCGTATTCTGGACCACCGCGTAAACGACATTTGTCTTCTTCGGATATATGGCAAGCCCAATCCGGCCGCTGTTGCTGTCGGCGGGCAATCCGTCGGTCAGCTTTTTCCAGCTCCGCCCTCCATCGGACGTCTTATAGATCGCGCTCCCCGGACCGCCTCCGTTGAAACCCCAGTACGTGCGCCTGCGTTGATAGCTAGCGGCATAAAGAGTGTTGGGGCTTTGCGGGTTCATCACGACATCCACCACGCCGGTGTCCTGATCGATGAAGAGCACCTTGCTCCAGGAGTTGCCGCCGTCGGTTGTCTTGTACAACCCGCGTTCCGGGTTCGCTCCCCACAGATGCCCGAGTGCTGCAACGTACACAATTTCCGGATTCGTCGAATCAATCACAATTCGGCCGATGCTTTGGGTCTCCTCCAGGCCAACATGCGTCCAACTCTTGCCGCCGTCCATCGACTTATATGCGCCGTTGCCCCACGAGGAACTCTGGCGATTGTTCGGCTCCCCGCTGCCGACCCACACGATCGAAGGGTCCGAAGGTGCAATTGCAACTGCCCCGATTGTTAATACGGGCTCCTGGTCAAAGACCGGGCCGAATGTGTTTCCTGCATTGGTCGTTTTCCACAAACCCCCGGTAGCCGTCCCCAAAAAAAACGTACTGGAGTCGGCGGAGGCGACGGCGATGCTGTCGATGCGGCCGCCAGCATTGGCTGGCCCGATTTCGCGAAAGTGTAATCCGCCGAATACGGAGCTGGCATCGCCCGCAGTGGCATGATTCTGGCTCTCCTGGGCTGGCGCCAAGGAGAAAAATGAGCCGGCAACCGCAATGGCCCACATCATGCGGAATAGGGCGTGGCGCACTTTACTTTTTGAGCGATCGCCGAACAAATGCCACCCTTTTTCTTACCGCGCAACAATTGTTGTGTTCATCGGTACGGAGTCAGAAGGATACAATCGAATACTTCCAGCCGTCAACGTGGCATCGCCGCAACAAGTCATTTCGTCGGCTGCGGTCAAGATGCAATCCTCGACTCCTACTCTCAAGGCAAATGAAAAAAATCGTTGTGTAGGATTTAAAAATTCACCGGCGCTGTTTTGTGTTATGTGATATTTGTTGCGAGATTACTTTGCGTGTGAAACACTTGTTGCGGCGGAAATGACTTCTTCTGCGATTCCCTCCAGTTGTAGGACATGAAAAATTGATGACGACCGATCACGCGCCGCAGGTTCTGCCCAAATCGCACCAGAGAAAGCCAGGGAAGGGAAGGTTAGTTCCCGTCTACGTCCTTCTCGCTCTCGCTATAATTTCCCCACTGTCCATTCGCGCCCATGCTGCGCAGGAGCAGCACGGCGGAGAACAATTTAAAATTTCATACTCCGCGGCCGCCAACCCCGGGCCCATCACGGGACGATTGGTGCTTGTGCTCGCAGCCAAGAATGATCGGGAGCCCAGGCTCACTGTAGCTCCGAACGGCCCTGCCATTTTTGGCGCCGACATCGATCATCTTCAGCCCGCCCAGATCACAACTTTGGATGCAACGACCATTGGGTATCCCTCTAAGCTGAGCGATCTGCCGCCCGGTGACTATTACGCGCAGGCCGTGATCGATGTCTATACCCAGGTCCACCGCGCCGATGGCCATACGATCTGGGTGCACATGAACGATGGCCGCCAGGAAACATTCAACATAGCAGTCGGAAATCTGTACAGCGACGTGGTAAAAGTTCATCTTGGTGCGGGCGGGAATTTCGACCTCTCCATCACTCACGTCATTCCCGCAGCCAAGGATCCCGCGGACACTCCGTGGGTTAAGCATGTCCGCATTAAGAGCGAGAAAGTCTCCGCTTTTTGGGGACATCCTGTCTACATCAATGCCACAGTGCTTCTGCCCAGGGGATACGATGAACATCCCGACGCGCGCTACCCAACGGTTTACACCATGGGGCACGATGTTCCGTTTACGTTCGATCCAACTCCCGGGCCACCGCCCACCGAACAGGAAACGGACGTGCGCGGACTGGAAAGCGGCTATCAGTTTTACCAGTCGTGGACCTCTGACCATTTCCCGCGCATGATCGCTGTTTCGTTTCAGCAGCAAACGCCCTTTTTCCCGGACTCCTATTCCGTAAATTCCGTCAACCATGGTCCCTACGGAGATGCCATGCTGGAAGAAGTGATTCCGTACCTGGAATCTCATTTCCGCATGATTGGCAAGCCCTATGCCCGCCTGGTGGAAGGCGCGTCAACCGGCGGTTGGCAAACGCTTCAGCTTCAACTTTGGCACCCCGATTTCTTTGGGGGCGTCTGGGTGTTGCAACCCGATCCGATCTCATTCCGCCATTACCAGATGGCGAATGTCTACGAAGACGTCAACGCGTTTTCCGTGCCCAGCGGCCCGTTCACTTCAGCCCTACGCCCGATGCGGCGCACCACCGAAGGCCAGGTCACGATCACGATTCGCGATCTGAGCTTATACGAGGCGGTCTTAGGGAGCCATGGACGTTCCGGATATCAACTCGAGGCGTGGGAAGCGATTTATGGCCCGGTCGGCTCAGACGGCTATCCTGTTCCCCTATGGGATAAGTTGACGGGCCAGATCAATCACGACGTCGCCAACTACATGCGCGATCACGGTTACGACCTGCTTGAATATAGCAAGCGCAACTGGACCAGCCTGGGGCCGCAGATCACCGGCAAGCTCCATTTCTTCTGCGGAGACATGGATCATTTCTATCTGAATCTGGCGGTCTACGATTATCAGGCGTTTTTGAAAAAGACGGACGACCCTCACTACGAAGCCGAATTCACCTTCGGTCGACCCATGAAGGGGCATGGCTGGCACGCCTTTACCTGGGCCGAAATGGTGACCCGAATGGCGAACTACGTAAAGGGTAACGTACCAAAAGGGGAAAACGTCGCCTCCTGGAATTACTAGATGCGCTCAGCGCCCCGCCGCGCGATTGCGATCAACATTGCCCAACTGACGGTCACGCAACATACGTTGCGACACCTTAAAAACGTGTGGATAAGCGTTGACAAATGTTCAGCGTTGGGATTAAGCTCCTCTATCGTTTAATATTGTTCGCAACGAACGTTGCGACAGTCACACGATCCCAATGGGAGGTCGATATTTCGATGCGAAGCCGCTTCTTAACGTTCGTGATCCTCGTAGCCTTGGTTTCTCAAGGTTTCCCACAGAACGCTTCCACTGGCGCCATCAGCGGCATCGTGCGTGACCCATCGGGAGCCGTCGTCGCGAAGGCGCAGGTTACTGCCATCAATGTTGGGAATGGCGACAAGCGCTCCACCAGCTCCAAGGCGAATGGTGAGTTTTCAATTCCCCTGTTACCTCCCGGCAAGTACCGCGTGGAGGTAAACGCGGCGGGCTTCAAGGGCTGGGCGGGTGAGGGTATTACCGTCATTGTGACCGAGACGGTTGCGCTGACCGTCGGCCTGAATGTCGGCGCCGTCACTCAAACGATCAACGTGCAAGGCGCAGGCGCTCAGCTCCAGACGGAGTCGGCGGAAATGGGGCACGTCACCGACAGCCAGACGATCCAGGATTTGCCCTTGGTCAGCCGCAATTATCTGCAGATCATCGGATTGAATCCCGGAGTTTCGGCGGAGATCACCAATGCCGGAGATCTTGGCCGCGGCAATTCAAGCTTGGCTTCCGCAGGCGATGGCTTCTCCGCGAATGGCAGTTCGACCAATGACAACAACTTTCAGATGAATGGCGTGGAGGTCAACGACAATTTCGGCGCAGGCACGTTTACCGGTGGCCTTCCGGTGCCGAATCCAGATACCTTGGAAGAATTCAAGGTAGTGACCGGGCAGTACGACGCTGCCAATGGCCGCAATGGCGGAGCCGCGGTAGAGGTTCTGACGAAAACCGGTAGCAACGCCCTGCACGGTTCGTTATTTGAATTTTTCCGCAATGACGCTCTCAATGCCAATGAATGGTTTAACAAAGAGGACGGCAACCCCAGACAGGTCTTGAAGCAGAACCAATTCGGATTCACTCTTGGTGGGCCGATCAAGACAAACAAGCTGCTGTTTTTTGGTTCGTACCAGGGCACGCGCCAGCGCAATGGCGTGAGCTTAGGGTGCGCTGACACCGTATTGACGCCGCCGCTCACGAATGATCGCTCCGCAGCTGGTCTCGGCGGAGTGTTCGGCGGACAGCGCGGCTATATCCAGACTTTGTTGGGCGGTGTTGGCCCAGCGGTCGCCCCCGATGGTTCCAACATCAACCCGGTAGCCTTGGCCTTGTTACAAATGAAAGGGCCTGACGGCGGATATCTGATTCCTACGCCGGAAACGATCAATCCTAACGCCGGGTCCTTCGATACTGAAGGTAGCTCCACCTTCAGCGTGTCCTGCCCGTTCACCGAAAACCAGTTTATGAGTAATATCGACTACTTGCAAAGTGAGAAGAGCCGTTTGCAAGGTCGATTCTTCTTTACGAACAGCACTGAAGACCAAACCCTTCCCGCAACTAACACCGTCGGTACGGGTGTTCCGGGCTTTCCTTATGCCATCGCCGCGAATTTCCGCAACGCCTCCATTACCCACACCTACACCTTCACTCCAAACGTGATTAACCAGTTGGTGTTTGGCTTCAACCGAACCTACGCCGACAAAAACCAGGGCGAATTGTTCAGCTGGTCGGATATCGGCTCTACCGTGCCCAGTTTTGTGAACTCGATGCCCGGCATCGGCATAGCAAGTGTCGGATTGGGTGGGTATGGACAGTCAGCGGCCTTCGTACAGAATACGTTCGTGCTGGAAGATTCCGTGGCTTGGGTTCACGGGCGTCATAGTTTGAGATTCGGCGGCGGCCTCACCCGCAATCAAACCAATGAACCCAACTTTCAATATTTTGGCGCAGGAATTTTCCTCACATTTGCGGATTTCCTGCTGGGGCTCGATGCCACGGATAACGGCACCGCTGCCGCTGGCGTACCCTACAGCAATGAATACTTGGACCTGGCCCTCCCCGGAGATCTGGCCCGATATTACCGTTATTGGGACCGCAATCTCTTCGTGCAGGACGACATCAAGGTAACGCCGCGATTGACAGTCAATGTGGGCCTGCGTCTTGAGCATTTGGGTCTGTTTTCCGAAAACGGTGGGAAAAACACCGGTCTGAGTCTTGCTGGATTAAACCCCGACCCTCCCGTCAGCGGGACTTTAGCGGGCTACATTGTTCCTTCTAATTATCCCGGTACAGCTCCCAGCGGGGTGGTCTCGAGCGGCAACGAATACGGACTCCAGGGCTCCGGTCAAAATACCTTGGAGCCACGGATTGGCTTTGCCTGGCAGATCCCCGGCACCAGCCGAGTAGTGCTGCGCGGAGGCTACGGCATGTTCCGCAGCCGCTTCGATGGTACTGGATTGATTCAAAGCCTCACCGCTCAGCCCTGGTCCTCGGTGGTTTTGAATGAGGGTCCGCCGAATGCAGCAGCCACGGACCAGAATCCGATACCGCAGCCGATTCCCACCTTCCCTTCGTGGCAACCTTACTCTCCCTCCACCAGCCAAACCTTCCAGGGCCCAAGCCAGAATTACCAGGCGTCGGTATGGCAAAGATTCAGCCTCGACACGCAGGTGGAATTAGCGAGGGACTTAATCCTCGATGTTGGATATGTTGGTGGCCGCGGAACCAAGCTCTACCAAAGTGTTTACGTGAATCAGGCGGGCCTCGCCTCTGCGGCCGACCCGATTCGCGGAGAAACCACAAATGGTATCGGCAATATCCCCCTCCGCGTCCCTTATGAAGGATGGAACCCGGCTGGCCTGCTGATCAATGAACCAGCCGGCGAGGCATGGTACAACTCCCTCCAGGCGAGCTTGAACAAACGGTTCAGCCATGGCTTGAACTTATTGGTCGCCTACACCTATGCTCGCGACCTCACCGACACGCAGGGCGGCGTCGTAGGTGGAGGATTTGGCGGCAGCATTTATGGTGATCAGTTCACCGCACGGCAAACCAGCTATGGACCGGAAGGCTTTATCCGGCCGCAACGGCTCGTGATCAGTTACTCCTATCAACTGCCGCATCCCTCGAATCTTTCTTCGTTCGCAGGCAGGACTCTTGGCGGCTGGATGGCATCGGGCGTAACCACGATCCAATCCGGGCACCAGCTGACTGCGGTTACTGCTAATCCCACCAATGCCTACGGTGTTCCCTATGACCGTCCCGACTTGGTTCCCGGATGCGACCTCGGCATGAAAGGCTCCATCCAATCCCGCGTTGGCCAGTACTTCAATACCGCGTGCTTCACCAACCCGCCGCTCATCGCAAATGGTGACGGTGTCGCTACCGTGTTTGGAAATGCTCCCATCGGGGATATTGCCGGCCCCGGAGAAGTCAATTTCGACTTTGCGGTGGCAAAAGTGGTCCCTCTGAGATTCCCCAAAGAAGGCTCAAGTATCGAGTTTCGTTCCGAATTCTTTAACCTCTTCAATCATCCGATCTTTGGCGATCCCAGTACGGCATTTGGCCCAGGTACCGGCTTTGGCGAAATTACCGGACCGACCGTCGTCAGTCCCAGAGTGATTCAGTTCGCGTTGAAGTACAAGTTCTGAGCCGGGGGGTGTTCGGGTGCCCCATCCTAACGTCGTGCTTTTCGACGTTCGGGTGGGATTCCACGAACGCCGGCGAGCTATGGCTTTTGACCTCGTCAACACAAGCAACACAAGGGGTGCCCCATTCCTGCGCGTACTTTGCGCAGGAGTGGGATTCCACAGCGGTCGCCCGCGTGAGCCCTTCTTTTATGCTCACGAGGTCAAAGGCCGGGGGGTGCGCCCCTTCTCGCGCTTTTCGAGAAGGGGCCACGACAAACCTCGCATCCGTCAAATAAAAATTGTCATCCTGAGCGGAGTCGAAGGACCCCTACCCCTCCATCACAATCGCCAAGTGCGCCCCGTCACAGACTCCAATCGCAACATGTGAAAATATGCACCTGAACTGGGGCAATGCCCCCTGT
>Ga0182018_10001696_pt1 | contig 24336 bp, 21 predicted proteins | sample 812P2MmetaG_FD_120490 | JGI IMG/M metagenome (GOLD analysis project Ga0182018, IMG submission 120490) | Permafrost microbial communities from Stordalen Mire, Sweden - 812P2M metaG | ecosystem: Environmental > Terrestrial > Soil > Wetlands > Permafrost | place: Sweden: Stordalen | collected...
GGAACGGGCGTGGCAAAACTCAAGTTCCGGCAATCCGATTCCGTCGCCTGACGCTGCGCTCGGCGACGGGGACAGCGCAGCGCGCTGTCCCTACCACCATTGTTTGTGAACCGGATAATCCCGGAAGGGATTCATTTGCGTTTGCGTCAGGAAAAATCTTCGGATTGCGCAGCCACTTGAAATTGCCGCCGAAAAGGAAGCATTTATAAATCAGAAATTAAAATTCACTTCGGTTTTGGAAGCCTCACTTCAAACGTGCCGGCGACGCAGCTTTTTGAATCGTCAGGCAGGCATAAATAGATTTTCCCAGACACCTTCCGGTTTTTGGCCTTGTCAAATTGCAGCTTCATTCCATAGCCCTTGCTAAAAGTCGTGCTCTGCACCGCTCCGTCTTCCGTCCAGGTGATCTTCACATGCGGATTGGCGCTGTTGTCGTCAGTGGACTGGACCTCATAATTCTGGCCTTCAATGGACGCCCCCAGGCCATGAATGATTTCCAGCGACATCCCGTTCGCGGAATTTAACCTAATTTCGCCGCTTCTGAACAATGCCGCCTTGACGACGAAATCAAATCCATGAAGCGTCCCGCTCGCCACATGGTCGGGAAACGAGGCCGTGCTGATGTCCGATGTCCATTCGGGTTGCGGGCTGTTCGCGGTATTTGCTCCGGGCATGACGGATTCCGCCTTTTGATTGTCATTGGAACCAGATGTGGACTGGGTTTGCGAGACCATCACATTGTTCGTGGCCATGTCCTGCCGGGCACTGTCAAATCCCTGTTTCATGGCCGCTGAAAAACGCGCGATATTGACGGCGGCAGTCCCCGCTTCGAGCATCAAAATCAAATAACCGATGACGAGGCCTGCCGTGGCGAGGCCGCCGCCCTTGAGCGTGGCATTCCGGCGGAGCCGGGATTTGGCCAGATGCCCGCAGATGATTCCCGGCAGCCACCCGATGCATGTGACCAATGATGACAGCGAGCAGATCAGCGAAGCGATGGCCAGGCCGGAAGTTCGTTGCGGAACGGTTGCGGCCGCATTGTGACCCGTCCACGCCGGCGGGATGCCCGGCTGGGCGGAAACCTCGGGCTGTTTGGTAAAATCTGACGGCACACCGATGGTGTTGTTGCAATGCGGACAGGCGAGTTGTGTTCCCGCAAGAACGGTGTCACACAAAACGTTTTGGCCGCAGACCGGGCATGAAAATTTGAATTCACTCATGCGAGCAAGGCATTGTAATCCACATTGGAATTGAACGGCGGGTCGAGATAAACAAGGTCAACGCTGGCGTCGGGAAACAACGTTGCGTCGCGCAGCCAGTTGAGATTGTCGCCGAACAGGAGGCGGTTCATAAAATTAGAGGTTTATTCATAAGCGTCGCGTTGGGTCTTCTGGATCAAAAGTGTTTGGCGGTTCACTTGGTGGAAGACAAGTTGAATTATCGTTTGGCACTGAAACTGGAAAATTAATGAAGCCATATTTAACGGCCAAATTTTCTGGGGAAAGAATTGAGTGATTAAGTTGAAGCAGTAAATCGACTGCTAAAACAAAAAATGAAAAGCCAACACGTTCGGCGCGCGAAAATACTGGAATTAGCGGCTCATGATAGTCAGAGTGGAATATTGCCGAGTCTGTTTGTTTTGTCTGCTCGTTATGCAATCCCCAAGTTACTGTTCCGGCTCCGAACACACATATTGCCCGAATAACTTCGTGGCGCTTAAGAGTTTTATTGATGTCAAAAAACCGGTTGATTAGATCTTCAAATTTAACACTCGGTGCTAATCCTGTTGCGACGATTGCAGAATACAACGGATTTACAATTCCATGTGGACATCCATCAATCCGGCGATTTTCTACAATGCGGTCGCTTTGAGTTATCGGTCTATGAAGCCTGTGACACATCACAAGTTTTTCCATCGCGTCATCCAAACTTTTAAGATCAAGTGAGGTTTTAATTTCGAGTGCGGCATATGCACCTTCAATTGGGAAGTGAAATTTTCTCGAAACTCCCGTAGCACCCGCATGAACAAATGGAAACCATTGTTCATTGAAAATAATGACATCACAGTCTCCGGCTGTCTTGCCATAACGATCATCTAAAACACCCGCTCGCACTGAATACCGCTTGGGAAGTAAGTCGGAAAGCTCTTCGCGAAAAATATCTTCGATGCCAAGACCGGAATCATAATTATCAATTCGCGTATCTTTTTCTACTTTTACTCGCGCCAAAATACGTTCTTCAATTTCTTTACACCGTTTGAAAAATATATTGGACAACCTCTCTTTTGCATCTTCGCGAGGTTTCCACTGATTAGTATCCGGGATTTTTTCGTCCCAATTCATTTTGAAATTTTGCGAGATTTTATTTCGGCCACTCGCTGATTCGTCCCCACCATTTTTTCAGCCAGCGTTGATGTTCCCTTGGCTTGAGCACTCGATTTGCCATGACTTCATTGCCTAATGATTTGTCGGGCCAAAGGTGAAGCCGGTCAGCAATTCCCAATTCGTCAGCAAGTCGTTCGACTGTTTGCAATGCGTTCACGGCATAATCCTGCCACCGTTCGCGTGTCTCAAATACATCGGTTTTCAAGACAAGGCCAAGCGATTCCGCCTGCGATTCAATTCGTTCAACATTTTCAGCGCGGATGTTGATCGGTTCGTGGAAAATTGTAATGGGTTCGAGTTCGGCGATGGCTTCAAGTGTCGCGCGCAAATCCGTCTCGTCACATTCGGGATAAGTTGGCGCAACCGCGACATAAACATGCAAACCCGCTTCTTTTGCGGCCTGCAACGTGGCGAGGCGTTGCGACGGCGCGGGCGCTTTCGGCTCGTAAATTTTCGACAAATCATTTCGCAATGTGGGTAGACTCATCCCAAAAACAAGGCGTGAACCAAAATTTTGAAACAAATCGAAATCCGCACGCGCAAGCGGACTGCGTGTGAGAATGCGAACGTTGAGTGTCGAGCAATCGCGAATGAGTTCAAGGGAACGGCGCACAATAAAACGTGCATGTGCAGCCAATTCACGCTGCCGTTCAGGGTCGGGATGACGAATAACCTGATACGGGTCGGTGGTGCTGCAATAGATTACAGCGCGATTGCCGTCCGGTTTGAGTTGCGAACGCCGTGTGCCTTCAGCCGCACGCAACGACGACAAAAATTTATCGTCGTCCCACGGGCGGAGCAGGACGTAATTTCCCCACTCGGTATCAGGGTCTTCCACGCCATATTCTGCAAGTTTCGATCCTTGTTTGATTGTCGCCGCGCTCGGCACATAACAGAACCGGCACGCGTGCGAACAACCAACTGCGATATTAAATGCCCAATTCGACAAACTTTTGTAGATGAAATTGTTTTCGGCGATGACAGCCGGTGCGTGCCAAATGCCGACGCGATTGTCGGCGGCAGGCAAGACGCGCAAATTTATATGCGCCGCTCTCGGTCGAGCGCGGACGGTTGGTTCAACGGCAAAAATCATGCCTCACTTTCACCTTGTTTGACGCCAAGCGCAATCTTTTCAGAATAATTCTGGTTCGTTGACCCGTTTTAATGTTTCGTTCCAAAACTTTCCGCCAAGCTGGTGTTTGCTCGCAAAAAACAGGTAATAAAGCGGAACATTTCCCGACGTAGTGACTTGTTGAATGTCTCCCACGAATTCGTAGTGAAGTTTTCTCAATTGCACTTTATACAATTTTAAGAGTTCCCGGCAAAAATTCGCAGGCGAATTTGTCGGAAGCGCTTTCCACTCATCAGACCCCAGATATTTTGTCAACGGTGCTTCCGAATCTGATTGGGCAAGATAATTGTGTAAATTGCGTTTGATGTCCGTGCCGACTGGAATGTTAATCAAAATATCGGATCGCGCTTTAGCTTCGAGAGTCGAGATGAGCTTGAAAGGCGCATGACCAATCCGTGTTGGATCAATGAAAGTAAAAACCAAAGACTTAGGCGGAATGACAACTTTCTCAATCGCTTCGGCACAATCACCGCACCAAATTTCAACTTTAGAAGCATTTTTATGATTATCAATCCTCGTTGCCAGAGCTTCTGCTGCGTCTTTGCTCATTTCTACGAAAATGAATTTTGTAAAATTGGTTTCCAGCACTTGAAGTGGTGACCCAAGTTCTTCTTTTTTCGTGTCGCGGACGAAGCAGCGGCCGGGACCGGCAAAGAGTTCAAAATAAATTCTTTCATCCCAAGGTTTATCCTTCATCGCCTGATTGAAAATTTCTGAATAATAAACCAGCGGTCTGTGTTTCTTTTCAATCCACGTGCCGCTGCCTCGAATAGGAAGCTTATCGGTTTTTGAGACGCCGTCTTTCCAGATGGAATTATCTGCCGAAGGCAAATAATGAATAGATGGTTTCATTCTTTTGAAGCCTTGATTTTCTGTTGATTTGCAGAATCCGCCCATTTCCAAACGGTGTCGAGAAATTTCTGGAATTTTCAATTTATTCCGCCTTTGCCCCGGCGCCATTGCGGCAAGCCGTCCCAAGCAGAAGGCCAAAGTGGAGGCCGGAGGTCAAAAAACCAAGGTGGTTTCATGTTGCCGGGATTCGGCTTCAGTCAAAGGTGGTGTCCCGTTCCGCGTCCGCAGGCCGTCGTTCAGCCGCACCGCGTCTTCGATCAAGGCATTGACCTTGTCGAGGTCGGCCACGCCGGCAAGCTCGGCGTATTTTTGCTGCAACGCCAGGATCTCATTGATGCGCTGCCGCAGCGATTCCAGTTCGCCGGCAAGGGCGGTCTGTTCGTCCGCCAGATACTCGGCCAGTTGGGCGATATACGCGGGCAGTTTCTGTCCCCGTGGATCGTCCTTCATGAAGCGACCCAAATCCGCCTCCTGTTCGCGGATTAAAGCACCGACGTGGACGACATTGGCAATTTTGGATTGCCTGACCTGGTCGGAAACCAAGCTGGCGGAGTGATTGACGCTGTTGAGCATCTGGCCGATGTGCAGCAAAACGCTGGTGGCGATCTCGGACATCTCCGCCGCGCGCGACGCAGCGAGGAGTTCCTTCTGGGTCTTTTCAACCTTGACCTCCATGCGCCGGCGTTCGTCGGATTCCAATTGCAATTCCTTAAAGGCCTGGGTCAGGTGCGCGGTCTTTCTCTGAACCTCCAGTTCCAATCCGGCGCGCAACTGTTGTTCGGCGCGTTCCAGCCGCTTCCGTTCCGCGAGCAGACTTTCGATATGAACCATGCCGGTCAGCAGCAACAGGGAAATGAGCGAATACAGCACCCCGACGCCGGCCCCGAAATCGAGGTTGCCATTGAACGACATGCCCGACTGGACCAGATGCAACACCGCCAGCAGCAAAAAGGCGCAGAACAGCGACCAGCCAACGCGCGCCGTCCCAAAAAGCCGGTTGAGCCGCAGGGCATAAACGGCGACGATGAGTTGCACCCCGCCGGCGATGAAGTCCATGACCAGTGAAAAGTTCATGCGCGCGCCCCCGGTGTGACGACGGCAGCCGAAATGGAAATGATTCCGCCGGTCGAAGTGGCGGCAATCATGTCTTGGAAGGAATCAAAAAGGTCTGCATTCATACCGAATAGATTGACTTCCTTCGGAGCATAAATTGTTCCGCAGCGGATTTATCAGCCGCCTGGAAAAGTGAAAGCGGAAAATGTGGAAAAGCGGGCAGGGGAACAGTGTAACCAAGAGGCGGAAATCAAAAAAGCAAACAGGCCGAAACCGGGTCGCCACGGGACACAAGCCGTTATTTTTTGGCGCCGTAATGAAAACCGTTTTCGTCCTGATAACCCACCGGAACTTGGTCTTTTATCATTTGGGCCAACTTCGCCATCAGAGCGGCAAGAACCACATTCAACGTCATTACCAGAATTGAGCTTTTATGCATAAAAGCTTGATTCAGCAGGATTGATACCATTTCGGCCTTGCGCATAAACGCGGTCATGAGCAGGCACAAAGCGACTGTAGAAAGTAAAGTGTCCTGTTTTAGAGCATTTATTGAACAATGGTGTCCCGAAGCAAGCTTTTTGAACGGCAACTCTGGCATGTGCGTCGTGCAAATTGCCTTTCCCATCGTGCAAAATGTCTGACACCGGTGACCGGGTTCACTTTTCTGGTCCAGTCCATGAGTTAGTCCTGAGACATGGTTGAGTTTATGTTCTTGTTTGTTCTTTGTCCATCCCCAGCGTAGAGAGGGCGAAGCCCGACGGAACTGGGGATGGATCACTCCGTGCCGCAAAAACCGCCGGACTCTTGTAGCCCAATTACACCTAACTGGGATGACTCTTCATGCATTCGATGACGGCTGGATCAACATTGGCTTGTTGCGCTGCGACGATAGCCTGTGAGCTAAATTTGGACTGCGATGTTTCAATCTCTTTGGTGATGGCCTCTGGTTTGACGCTGGCCGCGGCAAGTGCCTTGATGTCTTCCACGGTGAGTGGGGTGAAAGCAAGATTCTGCGATGGGGCCGACTGTTGCTGGGCGACATAATCATTATGCTGGATGGTATTCCACGTTTGCGGTGACTGTTGCTGCAGCCGCTGCTGCTGTTCCTGATCAATCATGTGCCCGACCAACCCACCTGCAATTACACCAGCCAGAGCACCGATCAAAGCGTGCTCGCCGGCGTGCCGTCCGCCAGACGCGGCACCTGCAAGGGCACCCAAGGCTCCCCCAATCAAAGCACCCGTTCCCGTATTGTCCGGTGTGCCATTCGGTGCCACACACCCCGTCGTCAGCACAAGTGCCACGGATGCAACTGCTACTCCAATAGTTCTATGCATAATCTTCATGCTTTTCTCGCTGTCCTTTTTAAATTCTTGTAGTGTCCGATCCGTCGCCGGTCGCCCTGCAACCAGCCACGCTCTTCAAAAGAGTAAAATTAATACGATGGCTTACTGCTTTTTTTGTAACGTGCCCGGTCTTGATGCCGGTGTCGAAGGCCTATATAACTTGTTTACGGATGCTGGAGTTGCTGGTCGTTGTCCACCCGGTTTGCCTGGCTGTTCATGCCCTGACTCATCCGGCTTGCCAACTTGTTGTCCAACCCGCTGCACATTCAGTCGGTCGCGGTCTCCAACCGGATCTCGATCTTCAAAGCGTGTTTCTACCTCTCGATGATTCGTCAAACGTTCGACGCGGTCGCGACCTATCCCGTCGTTAATCAATCTGCCGTGTTCATCTCTTCGGAACTCATTTCTGATGACGGTCCTTCCATAAAATGCACGCACCCGTTCACGAGGCACATGGAAGGCATATTCATGCCCCCTCATCCGGAAGAACCCATCATGGAAGTGATCGTAACCCACGAACACGAAAAAGTTCGCGCCCAGGCCAAAATCGAAATCAATCCCATACTGAACGCCGTGAAATTCCCATCCGCCGCCAACAAAGACAGCGCCGGGCGGCAATGGTGCCCAGCCAATACACCCGTCCGTTTCCGCCTGGCGCCAGAAAACCCAGGCTGGACCCCAAGTATAACCCGGCACCCACAGCCAGCCGTAACCGGGAACCAAAGTCCAGTTCCCATAGTGAAAAGGGATGTCTCCCCAAGTATAATCCGACTGCCAAAACCAGCCATTTTCAGTGTAAACCCACTGGCCCATATCATAGTAAGGACGCCAGTCTGGATTCGCACTCATGGCGGCGTCTGGACGCCAGCACCAATCATAACCCGGCACTTGAATCCAAGTGCCGTAAGGTGCAAGTTGATCATGGAAATAATCAAAATTGACTTCTTGGGTAGCTGGTGGCGGGGACGTATCCGCGGCAAGCGTCGTCCCACTGTCGGGCCCAGAAGGGGCAGGTGACGGTTGCGGGGGCATTGGCGGCGGTGTCGTCGGAGAAGAAACGACCGGAGGTGGGTTTTGATTGGCAGGGTTGCCGCCAGACGACGCGGTTTGGAGCAATACACTGATTACGCCTTGAGACACTCCCTGACTGTTCAGATAAATGATTTCGTCCGCGCCCAGTTTATATGATTTTCCCGAATTTCGAATGTAATTCGTGATGACATCATCACCCATCTTTTCCTGTGAAAGTTTGACCACTTCCTGCAAATCGGGAGACAGATTTGACGGCGAGGGCTGGGCGTCGCAAAGATTACAGGCGCTCCAACACATCCAGCCAACGGCGACACAGGCAAGGGCGCTCTTCATGGTCATACTTTTGTTTGTCAATTTTTTGCTTTTCATATTTGCACTCCAAATTTTCGGGTTTTTCATTTCTTAAAGACGCGCTTCATTTGTACGGTCTCATTGGCCCATACTTTTTGCATTGTGAAATCTTGCGGGAAATTTGTGATGGGAAAATTGGAGAACGGCTGCCCGCAATTGTTTGAACTGAAACCCCAATTTAATTTGGAACGGCAATTTCAGTGGGAAGCGACAGAAATAAAAAACCCCTTTCAGAGGAGCCGTTGCTTTCATGGGCGGCACTTCTGATTTTCCTCGCACCCGCCCACTTTTGAAACAATCGGTTTCTCTTGGCCGGAAGAGGGCTTGCGCTGCTTTCTGAAACAACGCTGCCTGCACGATTTGCGATGTTAGCCTCCTGCCGGCGATTCGCAACATCAAAATTTGACAACGAAAATCCATGTAAAAATTCAGCCGCGTTGCCCACAATTACAGGGAGGGCGAGCATGACGCCCGCCCTCCCATACCCGCCGTTCCTCCCAACTCCAGGCACCTAGAGGCCAAACAAAACCGAAGCCAGGCGCGATGGTGACGTTCAATGTTGTTCGTCTTTCTTCGACTTCGGCGCGGCCTTTCCGTTTTCCGGCCCACCATGTCCCATTGGCTGAATATGTCCACCGTGCCCCATTGGTTGAACATGTCCGTGGGCATCAGTTCTGAAACGATCATTGCGAATGGCGTGGTCTCGCCAATCAGGATGGTATCTTTCCCAGCCATGGAAGCGCTCCAGACGGTCCGGGCCACAAGCCAGCCAGACATTGCCAGTTCCCAAATAGAAATACGCGCCACCAACGACACCAACGTATTCGACACCATCCCAGACGTAACTGTCAGGAACCATTACTGGCTCGACCGGTGCCGGAGCCACTACCACCGGAGCCGGAGCCGCAATTATCAGTGGTTGAAGTCCCACTGTTCCATTCGGATAAACTACACAGCCTGACACCAACACGCTGATTCCTCCTGCCGCCATTGACAGGATACACGCACGCAAACATTTTGTTTTCATTATTCGACTCTTTCTCGTTTGTTGTTTTGTTTTTTTCGATCCTTGACCGTCACGGCGCGGAAGCCCCGCGACCACGGCTTCCGTCATCAACGACGCCAGCCATACGGATGGGCATACGCGAAATGCGCGGAACGATAATGCCAGCAGCCAGAAACCGAGACGTGGTTGTAGCCGCAGACCGACCAATAACCCGGCGCCCAGACATAGCCCGGGGCCGGATAGGCCGGGGTTGTCACCACCACTGGCGGCACGGTAACAACGGGCGCAGCCACAACGACCGGCGCAACGGGAGCCGTTACCACGACGGGCACCGGCAGCGGCAGACCGAAAGAAAAGCCGAAGCGAACTCCGGCTTGGGCAGGCAAACTTGCCGCGCCAATCAGGGCGGCAATGAGAAGCAGTTTTGTTTTCATAAGTTTCAATTTTTAATGTTTTTAACGTTCTTAACGGAAGCTGCGGTCGTTGGCCGCGTGGCCTCATTGACCCTTACTGTTCTCATACCGAAACCTTGCAGAAAATCGAAAGTTTTTCCCGCCGATCTTTTGTTAAGAACAATTGGTCTGGCCTTGGGCCGGGTTTAAATCTTCAAGGATGTTCCGATGCGGAATAAGCCATTTTGCGGACAGTGTGGTTGTTGGTGTCCGCCACATAGATGTTTCCTGTGCGATTCACTGCCACTCCGCCGGGATTGTTAAATCGTGCATCCTTTTCAATGCCGTCAGTGGTACCGCCGGCCCCAGCCGGTCCCGCCAATGTGGTCACCACTCCCATTGGCGTGATTTTCCTGACCGTGTTGTTGCCAGTGTCTGCCACATAGATATTTCCCCTGTCGTCAACCGCCAGACCTTGGGGATTGCAAAACCGCGCGTCATTGCCAATGCCGTCGGTGCTGCCGGCATATCCGGGCAATCCAGCCAATGTGCTTGTCACTCCGCCAGGTGTAATCTTCCGTATGGTGTCGTTGGCACTGTCCGAAACATAAATGTTGTCCGCGCCGTCCACTGCCATGGCAAATGGATTGTTGAACTGCGCGCCGGTGCCGACACCATCAAGGCTGCCGCTATTCCCCGTTTGACCGGCCAGTGTGCTCACCAAGCCGGTCGGCGTGATTTTCCGGATGGTATCGTTGCTCATATCCGCCACAAATACATCGCCCGTGCTGTCCACTGCGACATCCCAAGGATTGCGAAACCGTGCGTTGGTGCCGGTGCCATCCTGGCTGTCGGGTTGGCCTGCCAGTCCGGCCAACGTGCTCACGACTCCGTTCGCTGTAATTTTTCGTATTGTGTTGTTGCCGGTATCCGCCACATAGACATTCCCGGCACTGTCCACCGCGATGCCAAACGGAGTCCAGAATCGTGCATTGCCGCCGATGCCGTCGGCACTGCCGTGACTTCCAGAAATTCCAGCCAAGGTGCTCACAACTCCGTTCGGTGTAATTTTTCGTATTGAATTATTGGCTGTATCCGCCACATAAACATTGTCGGCACTATCCACAGCAACATTATTTGGCAGCCGGAATTGAGCCTGGTTTCCGGTGCCATCGGCATGGCCGCCGACTCCAACCTGCCCGGCCAATGTGGTTATGCTTAATGCCGGCTGGGTGGAAACGGGAGGAGTTTGAATGGACGGCGGAGCAACAGCATCCGGGGAGCGCTCGCGCCAAAATATCCAACTCAATAATGCGATCGCCGCCAGGCAAGCCGGAACCCAGATGACTTTCAACACGCGACGAATTTGGGATTGCTGGATGCCGACCCCTCCTTTGAATCCACGCTGTCCCGTCGGCGGTTTGTTTTCTTTGATTCGCTGCAAATCATTCAGGACATCCCGCATGTCGGCATAACGGTCGCGGAGTTCTCTGGCCATGCAACCTTCAGCCACGGCAACCAAACCACGATCCGCATTGGGGTTTAAGCTGGTGACTGGCTTGGGTGGTCCCGCAATAATTTGATCCAAAATATCCTTTGTGCCACGGCCTTGGTAAGGCGGGTGTCCGGTCAGCATTTCGTAAAGCAAAGCTCCGAAGGAATAAATATCGCAGCGCGTGTCTTCGGCGTCGCCAGCCGCCACCGCCGGTGACATGTAAGGCGCCGTCCCTTCCAGGTTCCGGCTTTCCACATCTACAATCGTGTCATTGAAGAGCGTTCGTGCCAGCCCGAAATCAGCCAGGCAAGCCTTGCCATCCACCGTCAACAGGATGTTGGCCGGCTTCAAGTCGCGGTGGATGATGCCGCTGCGATGCGCGAAGCTCAACCCTTCGGCAACTTGTGCCACAATGTCCAGAATGGACTCGGTGTCCATGGGTTTTCCAGATTTTATCCGGTTGGCCAGGCTGCCTTTTTCAAAATAAGGCATGACGAAGTAAGGACCTTCCGCCCGGTCTAAAAGCTCCAGCACCGGAACCACGTTTGTGTGCCGCAAACGTTTCAGATGCCCCGCCTCCTTGAGAAAACGGTGAACAGCATTTTGATTTGTCAACAAGTCGGATTTGACAAGTTTGATTGCCACGTCCCGGCCGGTGGCCGAATCGCGTGCCAGCAAAACAATGCCCATGCCGCCGCCGCCGAGCACACGCAGAATTTCAAACTGATCGAGAATGGCCAGCAAGCCCGGCCGTGGCGGCGGAAAAAGCATCCCTTGGGCGATCAACTCGGCAATCGGCCCCGTGAATGACGAGACGGGCGGAACAAACGCCGATGGGTTTTCCTTGGGCATGTCTTCGCTCATGACACAGCTCCTTTCTGGCCGCCGGATGCTTTTTCCAGCGCCTCGGCGAGCAGTTCTTTTGTTTTTTCATCCAGCCAGGCCTGCTCCATGGTCCAGCGCAAGCCACGCTGCAAATCGGCATCAGACAATTGAGAAATTCGCACGTCAAGACGAACCAGCGCGGCGGCGATGCTGGTGTAGTAAAGCGCGGTGGCAATTTCGCCCGGCAGCCCGCTTTCAGGCTGATCCAAGTTCGCCTTGGCAAAATCCTTGACCAGTTCCAAAAGTTCAATCAGCGGTGACGGATGGTGAAAGAGATCCGCAAAACTTTTCAAAAGCAGACCTTGGGCTTCGCTCAAGATCCTCAATCTCGTCGCGGTTCGCGGATCAAAACCGCCCAAATCCACCAGCATCGGCGCGGACATCTGGTGCCGGAAAATCGCCGCCAGTTCGTCGGGACGCCAGAGTTTGGCGCATTCCTCCCCCGTGGCCATCAATGCGGCGAGCTTTTTCGAACGGCTTTTGAACACCGCCGCCGAAGAGTCAAAGTCGGACATAACAGTTCTGTCACCTGTTACGGATTTTTTATTGGCATCTTGCATATTTTTTAACCCCGTTTCGCCAATCGAACGAGAAAATCTTCCAACGCCTGGATCTCGGCGGCGGTGGCGGCATCCTGTCCCGCATATTCCCTGATGACTTTGCTCAAGTGCGCCTTGAAGATGCGCTTGGCGCTCAAGAGCGTATTGGAAGCGTCCGTCGGAGACTTCAGACCGAATTGGTCAATCAATTGTTCGTAGGACGGCTGCGCCGCGTCATTGAATATCGGCTCCAGCAAACGGATGCGAAATATTTCCCAGATGTAGCTGCGCCGTGGTTGATCTTCTTCGGGATTTTTGCAATCCGCTTCCATGCGCCGCAACGTTTCTGCGAGCACAGTGCGCGCCCAGGCCAGGTCAAATTCCTCAGAAAGTTTGTCCGGTTGTGGCGGTTCCTGCTCCAATTCGTCCAGCGAAAGCGGCGGGGTTTTTACGTCCGCCCGGTTCAAATGATCCAGGACAAAATTCCGCAAACTCGTCTTTAGAAAGTCGCGAAACCGTCCCCGGTTCTGGTCCGCTCTTCGCAGCCATCCCGTTTTGAGCAGCTTGTCCTCGGCAAAGTCCTGAAGCAACGTGTCAGCCTGATTCTTCAAGCTGGGAAACGTTGCCACCAGAAAAATTCTCAAAGGCTGCCAATACAGACGGATGAGCCGGTCAAGGCGCGCTTCATCCGCCTCCGCCGCCTTGCCCAATTCGGCCCAGTCGGTTCGGGGGAAAATCGAACTTTTTGACGGTTCAGAAGCCATGCTGTTTGGTGCTTGTATTGCCGGTCTCGGCTTCAATTACGTCCGCTGTTTTTCGACAAACCCGGGCTGTCGTTTTTCGTTTCGTAATGCAATTTTTTGCCTCCGTGTTGCTCGCAAAAATTCCAAATGTCTCCGAAAACTTCGGAATGATGCCGAATTCTATGGGAATTGAAAAGTTTTTCGCGCGCACGATTTTCGATTGTATTGGCCGTCAGATGGCAAGGGCGGCACGGTTCGGGTGTCGGCGGATTTTCCGGCGGTGCCGGGTCGGGCTGGATTTGATCCGGATGATTTCAAATGCAAAACGTGCCGCAAGTGCGCTTGGCGCGAGCGGATCTTCGTTGCTTTGTTACTCGGTTTTTATATCCGCGTCATCGGCGAAATCCGCGGTTAGTTTTCAATCCGGTCTAAACGCATTTATTTCAACCCAAATTGCATAAATTCGTCATTTCTGATTTTTGCGGCCCAGTTTAGAATTTTCCAATGTCCGTCCATCGTCAAATCCGCGCGCCCGTTTGCATTTTATTTTTGGCCGCAGGAATGTTCTGCCTTCGCGCCGCCGGTGAAACGGGCGGCGCTTCCGCAAATCCGCCGCAAGCCTGGGCGCAAGTGCCGGAAATTCTGGCGCGCATCGTCCCGCCGCAATTTCCCGACCGCGAGTTCGACATCACAAAATTCGGCGCGGTTGGCGACGGCACAAATGATTGCACGGCGGCGTTTGCGAACGCGATTGCCACCTGCCACAAAACCGGCGGCGGAAAAGTTGTCGTGCCTGCGGGAATTTTTTTGACCGGCGCAATTCATCTGTTGAGCAACGTCAATCTACACCTCGAAAAAGATGCGATGATCAAATTCAGCACCGACCCGAAAAAATTCCTGCCGGTCGTTTTCTCACGCGACGTTTCGGAAATGATGAACTACTCGCCGTTCATTTACGCTTTCGGGCAGGAAAACATCGCCATCACCGGCGAAGGCACGCTCGACGGGCAGGCTTCAAAATCCGTCTGGCCGGATTTCGTCGGCAACGCAAAACATGACGCCGACAGATTGACCGAGATGGGCGACCAGGAGATTCCCGTCGCGCAAAGAATTTTCGGCGACGGCCATTTTATCCGCCCGAATTTCATCGAGCCGGTGCGCTGCAAAAATGTTTTGATCGAAGGAGTCCGCGTCATGGATTCGCCGATGTGGGAATTGCATCCGCTCTATTGCACAAACGTCACCGTGCGCGGCGTGAGCGTTTCGTCGCACGGAAAAAACAATGACGGCTGCGATCCTGATTCCTGCACGGACGTGCTCATCAAGGATTCCACCTTCGACACCGGCGACGATTGCATTGCCATGAAAGCCGGGCGCGACCACGACGGACGCCGCGTCAACATTCCCTGCCAGAACATCGTCATCCAAAATTGCATTTTCAAGGACGGTCACGGCGGCGTGACGCTCGGCAGCGAAACGGCGGGCGGATTGCGCAATGTTTTCGGGGAGAATTGCGAGTTCGACAGCCCGAATCTGGATCAGGCGATACGTTTCAAGACAAACCCGGCGCGCGGCGGTTTCATCGAGGACATTTACATTCGCAACTGCCGCGTGGAGTCGGCACGTTACGGCATTTACATAACGATGCGTTACGCCAGCAGCGGCACGTCGGAAGGCGACGCGATTCCCGCCGTCCGCAACATTGACATCCGCGATTGCAACTTCGGCACACTGACGAAACAGCCCATCGTCATCGAAGGCTGGTCGCCGGCGGCGGAAATCACCGACGTGACCATTGCGAACTGCCGCTTTCCCGACGACGCGAACGCCAACACCATCACCAACGCCGCGCGCATCAACATTTTCAGCGACGCCAGATGAATTCTGCCATCGGAAAATTTCGTTGGGTGATTTGCGCGCTGCTGTTTTTCGCGTGCGTCGTCAATTACATGGACCGGCAGATTCTCGGATTGCTCAAGCCGAATTTGACGGAAACGTTTCATTGGACGGAAAAAGATTTCAGCCGGCTCAACATCGCGTTTCAGGCGGCGTATGCGTTTGGACAAACTGCGTTCGGTCCGATTGCCGCGCGGTTCGGCACGAAAGGCAGCTATGCGTTCGCGATGGCGTTCTGGAGTCTGGCGGCGATGTCGCACGCGCTGGCGCGAAGTGTTTTTGGCTTCGGCGTTTCGCGGTTCGCCCTCGGCCTTGGCGAATCGGGAAATTATCCGATGGCGATCAAGACCGTCGCCGAATGGTTTCCCGTGAAAGAGCGTTCCGTCGCGACGGGAATTTTCAACGCCGGTTCAAACGTCGGCTCGATCTTTGCGCCGCTGGTCGTGCCGTGGCTGTTCGTTGAATTCGGCTGGCGCGCTTCGTTTGTTTTTGTCGGCGCGGCGGGTTTTGTCTGGCTGATTTTCTGGCTGGTATTTTTCAACACGCCGGAAAAATCCAGGTTCGTTTCCGCCGCCGAAGTCGCGCACATCAAAAGCGGGCTAACGGAAATGGCAAACGAAAGGATTCCGTGGACGAAACTGCTCGGCTACCGCGAGGCGTGGGCTTACTACGGAACGTGCGTGCTGGTCGGGCCGGTCTGGTGGTTTTATGGATTCTGGCTGCCGGGATTTTTTCACGACCAGTTTCAACTCGACATCCGCAGCTATGGCTGGCCGCTCGCGGTCATTGCCACGGTGACATGCCTCGGCAGCATCTGCGGCGGCGGATTGAGCGCGTGGTTTTTGAAACGCGGCTGGCCGGTGAACCGCGCGCGCAAAACGGCGTCGCTCGTCTGCGCGGTCAGCACGCTGCCGGTCATTTTGACGCCGCACGTTTCGAGCGTGTGGCTGGCGGCGGCGTTTTTTGCGCTGGCATCCGCCGCGCATCAGGGCTGGTCGGCCACGATGTATTCGGTCATCGCCGACATTTTCCCGAAACCGTCGGTCGCGTCGGTCGTCGGTTTCGGCGGCACGTTAGCGTCGCTGGTGTCACTCGCATTTTTCTGGTTCGTCGGCAATGTGCTGCAAGGTCAGGGAAGTTACGGCACGATCATGCTGATTTGCGGCAGCGCGTATGTCGTCGCGTGGCTGATTTTCCAAATCGGCGTGCCACAAATCAAACCGGCGCGGATCAAGTAATTTTCCAGGCTCATCCAACTATGAAACCATCCATTAAGATAAAATTGAAACCGGCGCTGAACTTTTTCGCCGCCATTCTGTTTGCTTGTTCTCAATTGAACCTTCGCGCGGACGATTCGACCAATTCGTCCGGCGGTAAAATAAAAATCATCCTCATCGGCGATTCCACCATGACTGACGGCGCGGGCTGGGGACTCGGTTTCAAACAATTTCTTGATCCCGACAAAGTTGGGTTAATCAACGCCTCGCGTGGCGGGCGCAGTTCGATGAGTTTCATGAAGGAAGGCCGCTGGACGAACGCGCTCGCGCTCCACGGCGATTATTATTTAATCCAGTTCGGCCACAACAACGAGCCGGGCAAGCCGGGACGCTCGACGGACATGCCGACGTTCATCAGCGACATGAAAAAATATGTGGACGATGCGCGGGCCATCGGCGCGAAACCGGTTCTGGTAACGCCGCTGGTGCGCCGGCAATGGGAAAAAGGCAGCACGAACAAAATCAATTCCAGTCTCGCGCCGTATGCCGAGGAAGTCCGCAAAATTGCCGCCGAGAAAAATGTTCCGCTGGTGGATTTGCACGACCGCAGCAAGGAACTTTGCGAATCGCTTGGCAAAGAAAAATGTCTGGAGCTGTTCAGTCCGACCAAAACCGTGGACGGCACGAATACTTATGACAACACGCATCTGCGCGGTCCGGGTCACGTCATGTTCGCGCGGCTGGTCGTGGACGAGCTTCGCAAAAACGTGCCGGAACTTGCGCCGGTTTTGTTGGCCGAACCGCTCAACGCAAATCCTGAAGTCACCGATTCCACATTCAACGCCGTCGTTTCCGCCGACGGTTCAGGCACACACACGAATTTGCAGTCCGCCATCGCCGCCGCGCCGGATAATGGCACAAACACTTTCACCATTCTCATCAAGCCCGGAATTTACGAAGGCCAGTTCATCGTGCCGAAAGGAAAAAATCATCTGAAATTTGTCGGCGAAGAAACGGAGAACACGATTCTCACCGGCTCGCTCAACCAGAATGAGCCGTCACAGTCGGGCGGTCGCGCGCTTTACAACAACGCGAGCGTGGTGATTCTCGGCGACGATTTTCACGCGGAGAAAATCACTTTTCAAAACACCTCCGGCGATCACGGGCAGGCGCTGGCCTTGCGCGCGGACGGCGACCGCGAAGTTTTCAACCATTGCCGGCTGCTCGGCTGGCAGGACACGTTGCTGGTCAACAATGGCCGCTATTATTTCACGAATTGCTACGTCGAGGGGCGCGTGGATTTTATTTACGGTTCGGCCACGGCGATTTTTGACCGCTGCGAAATTCACAGCAAGAACGGCGGCCATGTCACCGCCGCGAACACGCCGAAGGAGCGTCCGTTCGGTTTTGTTTTCATGGATTGCAAACTCACCGGCGATCCGAAGCCGTGGATCAGCCCGGCGGGGACTCCGGTGAACACGAACAGTCCGCCGATGGCCGACCTTGGCCGGCCGTGGCGGCCTTACGCGAGCGTGACTTACTTGAATTGTGAAATGGGCGGCCACATCAAGCCCGAAGGCTGGAACAACTGGCGCAATCCGACGAACGAATTGACCGCGCGCTACGCCGAATACAACAGCACCGGTCCGGGCGCGAATCCTGAAAAGCGCGTGAAGTGGGCAAAGCAATTGACCGACGAAGAGGCGAAGGCTTACACGCCCGAAAAAATTCTCGGAGGCGAAGATAATTGGAAACCGGACTTGAACTAACGCGGTCTATACAATCAACGACTGAAAATGAAACGTCATTTAATCAAAATTATTGCCGCAACCGTTTTGCTGGCAGGCGCGTCAATCGGCCCTGCTCAAAGCGATGTGCCGGCGGGCAAATCAAAAATCCGCATCGTGCTGGTCGGCGACTCGACCGTCAACGGCGGCGGCTGGGGTTACGGCTTCAAGCAATTTCTCACAGGCGACGCCGAGTGCATCAATACCGCTGCGAACGGTCGCAGCTCGAAAAGTTTCATCACCGAAGGCCGCTGGAAAAAGGCGCTGGAGCTGAAGGGCGATTATTACCTGATTCAGTTCGGCCACAACGACGAGCCGGGAAAAGGACCGGACCGCGAAACCGACCCGGCCACGACTTACACACAAAATCTCGCGCGCTATGTGGACGAAGCCCGCGCCATCGGGGCGAAGCCGGTGCTTGTCACGCCGCTGACGCGCCGGATTTTTGATAAGTCAGGCGATGGAAAACTGGCTCCCAACCTCGTGCCGTATGTGGAGGCAATGAAAAAGCTGGCGGCGGACAAAAACGTGCCGCTGGTGGATTTGCACGCCATCAGCGTCGAGTATTGCGAAAAAATCGGCCCGGCGGAAACGGCGAAGCTGAATCCCATCGTCAATGGCAAGCCGGACACGACGCATCTTAACAACGCAGGCAAGATTATTTTCGCGCAACTGGTCGTCGATGAATTGCGCAAAGCCGTTCCCGAACTCGCGCCGTATTTGTTGTCCGAGCCAAATCCAAGTCTGGCGTCGCCAAGAATTTTCGATGTCAGGAAATTCGGCGCGACGGGCGACGGCAAAACGCTCGACACGGCGGCAATCCAAAAGGCGCTGGATGAATGCGGCGAGGCCGGCGGCGGCATCGTGGAACTGACGGCGGGAACGTATTTGAGCAAACCGATATTTCTGAAAGGCAGCCGGACGACGCTGCAATTGGACGAAGGCGCGACGTTGCAGGCCACGGACGGTTTTGATGATTTTGCGAATCCCGAACGGCGTGGCGCGGTGCTGGCCTTCGTGAACGGCAGCGATTTGACCGACGTGACGATTTCCGGTAAAGGAACGATTGATGGCGCGGGCGCGAAATGGTGGCCTGGCGTAAAGGCGGCAAAGAAAAACGGCACGCCCGAACCGCGCCGCCGTCCGCGCCTGATTGTTTTGGCGAACTGCGTCGGCGTGCGCGTTGAAAACGTCACGCTGCAAAATTCTCCGAGCTTTCACCTCGTGCCGTCGGACAGCGAGGATGTGACGATTTATGGCGTGACGATTCGCGCGCCGGCGGATTCGCCGAACACCGACGCGATGGATCCCAGCGCCTGCCGCCATTTGCGCATCGAGAACTGCACGCTCGACGTGGGTGATGACAACATCGCGCTGAAATCCGGCCACGTGGACGCGGCGCACCCGGACGCCGCGTGCGCGGACATCCTCGTGACCAACTGCACGTTTCTGCACGGGCACGGGATGAGCATCGGCAGCGAGACGACCGGCGGCGTGCGCGATTTGACGGTGACGCACTGCACGTTTCAAGACACCGTGAGCGGCATCCGCATCAAATCCGACCGCACGCGCGGCGGGCTGGTGGAAAATTGCTCCTACACCGACCTCACGATGAAGGACGTGAAAATCCCGATCAACCTCACGACGTATTATCCGAAAATTCCGGCGACGGATTCGGCGCAGGCCATCACATCGCGCACGCCGGTCTACCGGAACATCCGCATCGCCAATCTGACGGCGACGAGTCCGCAGAGCGCGGGTTTCATCGTCGGCCTGCCGGAATGTGTCGTGTCCAATGTCGTTTTGGAAAACGTCAGCATTACCGCGCCGGCGGGACTGACCGTGCGCAACGCGAATCCCGTCAGGCTCAAGGACACGACCATCACCGCCGCCGATGGTCAAGCGTTCATTCTCGAAACGAACGCCGTGGTGGTTCAATTTTAATGCGTGCCGTAGCGGAGACGAAGGCTGAAGCGCAGGATTGGCGGAAATGGGAAGACACCGGTTGATTACCCAACACGCCTGACGGGTGCCAAACCTGAATCCGACGGCTACAAACCTGGAGCGGGCGACGCCAAACCTAGGTCGGACGGCTCTAGACTTGGGTTTACTGCGTTAAAATCGGGGGTTTTGGCTAAAAGTGGTAAAAAAGGTAATTGTCCCCTCACGGCAAGTAACGCCGAAAACGGGCAGTGTTCTAACCCAGAAATTCAATTGCTTGGCCAAGGTGTTTGGCTGATACACGGAGGAAATGCCTTGTCATTTCTGGGCGAAGCCGTAGCTGTGATAGCCAACGATGAATTTTTTTGCGGGCAGACTCCGCTAAAAAAGTATGCGCTTATGATTCAAAAGCCTTGTCATTTCTGCGATAGAATTATTGGGATGGACAATCTGGCTATATTTAGTAAAATTTCACAAAATGCGGATCATTCGGAAGTTTGAGGTGTGGCAACGCCAGTAATATCTTTAAAAGTTTTGATGCGGCTATGAAAGATTCCGAACGGAGTCAGACCGAACGAACCACGAGGATTCTCATCGTAGATGACCACCCATTGATTCGGGAGTCGCTAAAGCGCCTTGTTCAAGGCGAATCTGGATTGTCTGTGTGTGGTGAAGCCGAGGACCGTGAGCAGGCCTTGACAGCGGTTGTAACGACTCAACCGCATTTGGTGATTCTTGATTTGTCCTTGAAAAATTCTCACGGGACTGAACTCATCAGGGATTTACGTGACCATTACCCCAAAGTGCTACAGTTGGTGCTGTCCATGTATGATGAATTACTATATGCGGAGCGGGCAATTCGAGCGGGAGCACACGGATATATCACAAAGCAGGAGGCTCCAGCCAAGATTTTAGCAGCGATTCGCCATGTTTTGAAAGGGGAGATTTATTGGAGCGAAAAAGCTGCCGTGCGGGTGGCATCGAAAATTACACGCCGCTCTGGCTCAAAAAACAACTTTTATGAGGATATTCTGACAGATCGGGAAATACAAGTTTTTGAAATGATTGGAATAGGAAAAAGCACTCGCCAAATAGCTGCTTCACTGCATATTGACACGAGCACAGTGGAAACTTACCGGGCGCGTATTAAGGATAAATTGAACTTTAACGATACATCAGAACTGCTTCAACAAGCCATTCGGTGGTCAAACAGTCCAAAAATGTGACACATTGTAATCTTAATCTATAAGTTGTTCACAAAGTTTTTAAGTTAATGCGTGGTAAATTACGCTACAAAAAATAATGTATTTTGCTACAGACAAAAATTTTATTTATAGTTATAGTACTCACTTCTGATATCTGAATAAGAAAAAACAAAATGAGCGAGGTTTTTAACAGAAAAATATTCGGGTTTGCGTTGTTTGTTGCCCTTTTTATAGACACAGCAGAGAAAGTGGCGCGGCCATTGCTGCCCTAAAGGAATAGTTGATTTCAATTTGTTGACAGGCTATTAACAGATGAAAATGAGCAATCTAATTTGGATTTGTGCGCGAACGAAGCCGAAGCACGAACATATTGCCGCCGCAAATTTGCGCAAGCAGATGAAGGTGGAAGTCTTTCTGCCTCGGCTGCGCATTGAGCGCTTGACCCGACGCGGCCTTGTCCGGACCAGTGAACCGCTTTTTCCCTGTTATCTTTTTGTCCGTTGCGCAGTCGAAGAGAGATTAAGCGAAATTAAACACACGAATGGGATAAATACTGTCGTGCATTTTGCAAATCGCATCCCCCAGATTGAGGATTTGGTGATTGAGGAATTGCGAACCTGCTTTGATCAGGAGGAATCCCTGTCAGTTGATAATCGCCTTCGTCCGGGCGATGAAGTGATTTTTGCCGAAGGGGCTTTTGGCGGAATGAGTGCTTTGGTTTTCCGCACAATGCCGGCGGGGAAGCGAATTCAAGTGTTGCTTGATGTTTTGGGGCGTGCCACACCGGTCGAAGTTGCCCGCACTTCAATTGTAAAGATCAGAAGCAGTTTGGCGGACTTAGTGCCAATTCTGGCAGCGGCTCCAGCAGGGGTCGTCATGGCAAGTAATTGAAGTTGCAACCCGCGAAAAACATCTCCAATCCAAATAATTGTTATGGCACGGATGGAGCGAATAAAATTGGCGGAAACAACCTCCGGCCAACAAGTGCGGAGCTTTGCACGAAGCTGTTCGCAGGAGGCGAAACCAATTTCAGCATGGTTTCGTCTTGTGATTGCGAGGCAATCTGTTTTAATCATTTGGTTTAGTTGATTCGGGGACAAAATCAGATGGGAAATTTTCAAAATAATGAAACCGTGCCGATTCCGGCGTGGAAACGAACATTGGACGTGGTTCTAATTGTTCTTACCCTGCCGCTATGGCTGCCATTGGCGGTGTTGATCGCGGTGTTGATTCGGCTTGTTTCGACAGGGCCGATTCTGTTCCGGCAGGAGCGGATCGGTTATTTAGGCAACCGGTTCATGTGTTTGAAGTTTCGGACTATGCGCGTCGGCGCGGACACTGTTGTTCATCAGGGACATCTAAAACACTTGATGGTTTCAAATGTGCCGATGGAAAAAATGGATTCGCGGGGGGATTCCAGAATTATTCCCTTGGGCACGCTGTTGCGCGCCTCCGGATTGGACGAGTTGCCACAATTAATAAACGTGTTGCGCGGCGAGATGAGTCTCGTCGGACCGCGTCCATGTGTGCCTTATGAATACGAGAATTATCTTCCATGGCAAAAGGAGCGTTTTGCGACCTTGCCGGGATTGACCGGGCTTTGGCAGGTTAGCGGCAAGAACAAAACCACTTTCGTGGAAATGATACAACTGGATATCAAATATACCAGGGACAAGACATTTTGGTTGGATCTGGCCATTATGTTGCGAACTTTTCCGGCGCTTTTGATTCAAATGTTCGGAATCTGGCGGAGAAGGGGAGGGTTTTTACGCGTCAAGGCACCGGGGAAACAAATTCCGGCGACAAATTTGGAATTGTGCCCATTGCCCGGAACAAATCTTGCTGGTCATTCACGCAGCGAAGGCAAGAATGCCTGAATGCTGAATTGTTAATGCCGGACAGAACTGATTTAATATGACCAAGCGGATAAAAGTTGGGATAGTGGGGTGCGGGTATTGGGGGCCGAACCTGGTCCGCAACTTCCGGTCGCTGCCTGATTGCAACCTGAAGATCATGTGCGATTTGAGTGAACAGCGCCTCAAACATCTCAAGACGTTGTATCCCGAGGTTGAGGGCGCGACCAGCTACGATCACGTGCTCAACGGAGTCGGCCTGGATGCGATCATCATCGCCACTCCCGTGCGGACCCATTTTCCGCTGGCGAAGGCCGCGCTGCTGGCGGGCAAGCATACCTTCATCGAAAAGCCGATGGCGAGTTCTTCCGCCGAATGCGAGGAACTGATTGACATCGCCAAGAAAAAGGGGCTTGTGTTGATGACCGGCCACACGTTCCTTTATTCGCCGGCCGTCAGAAAAATAAAGGAAATCGTCCAGAACGGCGAGATCGGGGAGATTCGTTACATCTGCGCCCGGCGGCTTAATTTGGGGTTGTTTCAAAAGGACATCAACGTCGCGTGGGACCTGGCCCCGCATGATATTTCCATCATCCTGCACATCATGGATGAACAGGCGGTCACGATCAATTGCCAGGGCAGCGCGCACATCACGCCGGGGATCGAGGACGTGACCACCCTGTGGCTTGGTTTTGCCCGGCAACGATCCGCCATCGTTCACAGCAGCTGGCTGGATCCGAGAAAAGTGCGGGAGATGACGATTGTGGGCAGCAAACGCATGGTGGTGTATGACGACGTATCGCAACTGGAAAAAATCCGGATTTTTGACGCGCGCGTTGAGCGGCCGCCGCACTACGACACGTTTGCCGAATTTCATTACGCCTATCATTACGGAGACGTTCATGTTCCTTACATCAAGCAGGAGGAGCCATTGAAGACGGAGTGCCAGCACTTTCTGGATTGCATCAACAACCGGGTGACTCCGCTGACGAGCGGCGAACAAGGACTGCGGCTGGTCCGCATATTGGAGTCGGCCTCCGTTTCGTTGAAAAATGGCGGCACACCCGTCAGCCTCGTCAACCAGAGCGGTCAGAATGGCAGGAACATTCAGAACGGCCAGAACGGCAATGGCCATTGGGTTGCACCCGCCTCTGCGCCGACGGTAAGGATTTCAGTCAGGGGGATGGTAAAGAAGAAAAAACCCGCGCGCCGGACCGGACGAAAACA
>Ga0182018_10001697_pt1 | contig 24325 bp, 27 predicted proteins | sample 812P2MmetaG_FD_120490 | JGI IMG/M metagenome (GOLD analysis project Ga0182018, IMG submission 120490) | Permafrost microbial communities from Stordalen Mire, Sweden - 812P2M metaG | ecosystem: Environmental > Terrestrial > Soil > Wetlands > Permafrost | place: Sweden: Stordalen | collected...
CTGCTACACTCCGGAGGGTCGTGAGTATCTGGGGCTGACGGCTGCCGAGTGCGCCGATGCCTGCGCCGCCCGCCCGGAGACGATGGCTGTGCTGCGGGAGATGTTCGCGCGCGAGGCGCGCGAAGGGCGGTCGCTGGCGGCTGCCGTGGAACTCGCGGAGGAACTGGCGTCGCGGGGCGTCGCCGGGGCGCAATCGTTATTGGACGCGTTCTTTGGAGAGGCTGCGAGTTACGGGTTGGACTCGACGGACAGGATGGCCCTGGTGGACGCCTTCTACCTGGATCGATATCTGGTGACCAACCGCGATTACGAGTGTATGATCCCGGGGCACACGAAACGGAGGGACCAATACTCAGACACGGACGAACAGCCGGTGATTTATGTGAACTGGTACGAGGCGCGGCTGTTCTGCCGCTGGCGCGGCGCCGGTTTCCGTTTGCCCACGGAAGAGGAATGGGAACGCGGGGCCTCGTGGGACCCTGTGCTGGCCGTCAAACGGGAATACCCATGGGGCGATGAGTTCGACGCGGCGCGGTGCAACACGTACGAATCAGGTCTGCGAAGGACAACGCCGGTGGGAGCTTACCCGGACGGGGTCAGCGCTTACGGGTGTTACGACATGGCGGGCAACGTCTTCGAGTGGACCGAGAGCCTGTGGAGGGAGAACGACGAACCCCGTGTGGTTCGGGGCGGCGCTTGGGGCGACCTTCGTGTCATCGCCGCCTGCTCGTCTCGCGGCTACGACATCCCGCACGACCGTAACTACCTCATCGGGTTTCGTTGCGCCAGGACATAATATTACCCTGTACCCTTTTTCCTTTTACCCTTTATCCTCTGTAAACTATACTCTCTTGGGTGCAGGGCGTAAGCCCTGTCCAATTTTTTTTCTTCAATCAAGGGTGCGGTATGCTTGATGTGAGGATCGCATGTACCCCTCCGCCGTCATCAAGCAATCGGAGATCAACGCCGCAGTCTCGCAAATCGCCGGCATCCTGGCCCCGGATGTAGTGTACATCCGCTACGACATCGGGCAGGACTGGAGCGGCGACGGAGCGATATTCTTCCGTGTGGTGCTGTCGGATGAGGCCAGCCGGAAGCGATTGCGCGACCCATCTGCAAACGTGGCTTGGCGGTTGGCAGAGCGTTTGGACTTCGCATCAATGGGACTATTGCCCTACCACAATTTCAGGAGCGTATCGGAACAAACCATGCTCCAGGAAGAGGCGTGGGCGCCGCTACCTGCCTTGACCCAGGGCAAGACATAAGGCATGTCGTTTGCGGAAGACCTGCTCGAACAGGCCTATGATCTCGCGCACAAAGAGGCAGGAACTCCAAAACAAGCCAGCCTGCGCCGCGCTGTTTCGACGGCGTATTACGCCCTCTTCCATCTTTTGATCGACGAAGCCGTCGGCAAGTGGGCCATTGAGCGGCAGCGAAGCATCCTCGCCAGAACTATTGAACACGGCAAAATGAAGGGCATTTGCGACGATGTCCTGAAGTCAATCAAGAGCGGCGGGAGCCTCCCGCCGGAGCTGAATACGGTTGCCCACAACTTCATTCAGTTGCAGCAGCATCGGCACACCGCCGACTACGACAATTCCAAGAACTGGTCCCGTACCGATGTGATGAACGTACTGCCGCTCGCAACGGACACCTTCGCGGCCTGGCGGGCGATCAGCGCGCTCGATGCCGCCCAGGATTATCCGCTTCAATTGTTCCTGCCGAAACTGCCGAGGCAGTGAACGCAAGGCTCCCAGGCCCATGCCCCCCTTCCAGCCATTGTTTCGCAATCCGCACCTGCAGACCATCGCCGGCCACTATTGGAAGCGTCCCGATTACGACGCCCGCTTCCCCATAACGAGCCGGCTCTACCGCACGGAGGCGGACGTGCAAGTGCTGGTGGAATCGCAGCGGCCGGCGGGCGAGGTACGCGGCGAGCTGGTGATGGTCCACGGACTGGAGGGATCGGGACGCGCCGTATACATCCGCAGTCTCAGCAGCGCGGCCTTGCGCGCCGGTTTCGCGGTGCACCGCTACAACATGCGGACCTGCGGCGGCACGGGGCATCTCTGCCAAACGCTCTACCACGGCGGGCTCACCAGCGACTTGCTGGCGGTGGTGCGCGAGTTGAAGAGCGAAGGCCGCGGGCCGGTCTTCCTGGCGGGCTTCTCGCTGGGAGGAAACGTGGCGGTGAAACTGGCGGGCGAACTGGGAGCGAGCGGGCCGGAGCTGCTGGGCGGCGTCTGCGGCGTCTCCGCGCCGCTCGACCTGGCGGCCAGCTCGCGGTGCGTGTCCAAGCCCGAGAACCGGATGTACCAGCGGCGGTTCGTACGGAAAATGCGCGAGCGGTTGTGGGCCACGGGACAGTACACCGCGCGCGATTTCGAGGGACTCGACAGTGTGTTGGCCATCGACGATCGCATCACCGCGCCTTCGTTCGGCTTCGGCGACGCCGGGAATTACTACCGCACGCAATCCGCGGTGCGCTACCTGGAGGCTCTCCGCGTGCCGGTGTTGCTGATCTATTCCAAGGACGACACGCTGGTTCCCTGCGAGACGTTCGACGCGCCGGCGGTGCGCGGCAATCCGTGGATTGCGCGGCTGCCGACGGAACATGGCGGCCACCTGGGGTTCCTCGGGCGCCGGCCCCACCGCTTCTGGCTGGATACGGCGATAATGGAGTGGGTGGCCGCAAATTGTGCTAAGAAAATCGCGGGCCAAGCGTCCTGAGTGCAGATGACATCGCATGCGTCGTTCTGGGAGGCAGTGGTGGGCGCCGTCCAGTCGTTGCGCGGCAGCAAGCTGCGCAGCTTCCTCACGCTGTTGGGCATTATTCTGGCGACTGCCACGCTGATCGCGGTGATGTCCGTGATCTCCGGCATGGACGTAGTGATCGCGCAGAACGTCTCCGATATGGGCGCCAACGGTTATCGCGTGACGCGGATCTTCATCACCGAGGGCGGACCCAAGAAATTCATGGAGATGCTGCGGCGCAATCCGCAGTTGACCCACGAGGAGTTCGACTTCCTGCGCGCCCACGCCACCCTTACCGGCGAAATGGGGATGTCCGCGGACCGCACCGCGACCATCCACAAAGGCAAGGAGCGGTCCGAGAATGTGGAAGTGGACGGCGCGTCTCCGAATATGGCGGTGATCGTCAACTACGAGGCCGTGGAGGGCCGCTTCTTTTCGGAGACCGAGGACTCGCGCCGGATGAACGTCGCCTTTGTGGGGCACGATATCAAGGACAAGTTCTTCGGCAGCGGCAACGCACTGGGGCAATCGATCGACGTGGATGGAATCCCGTTCGAGATTGTGGGCGTGGCGAAGGCCAAAGGGTCGGTACTGGGGCAGTCGCAGGATAACTTCGTGGTGGTTCCGGTGGAGACCTTTTTCAAGATCTGGGGATCGCGCAGCGGCATGGACTACGCGGGAATGGCGACGGATCACGAGCATCTGATCCAGGCGCAGGAGCAGACCCGCATGCTGCTGCGCGCTTACCGGCACTTGAAACCGCTGGAAGAAGACACCTTCGCCATCCTCACTTCGGACGCGCTGTTGAACCTGTGGAACCAGTTGACGGGGGCCATCGCGGCGACGGCGGTGGGGGTGGTCTCGGTATTTATGGTGGTGGGCGGCGTGGTGATCATGAACATCATGCTGGCGGTGGTGACGGAGCGGACGCACGAAATCGGCATCCGCAAGTCGGTGGGCGCGCGGGGCCAGGATATTCTCAATCAATTTCTGGTGGAGTCGGCCATGCTATCGGGGGTGGGCGGGTTGATTGGGGTGACGCTGGCGTGGCTGCTGGCGGTGCTGGTGAGATCCACGACTGCCGTGCCCATGTCGGTGCCGGTGACGGCGGTGGTGATGGGGGTGACGCTTTCCACGGTGGTGGGTTTGTTTTTCGGAATTTATCCGGCACAGCGGGCGGCCCGGCTCGATCCGATCGAAGCGCTGAGGTTCGAGAAATGAGCCTGGCGTCGTTGCAGGCGGGCGTGCGGCTGGCGCTGTCGACCACGGTGGAACACAAGACGCGGTCGTTCCTCACCATTTTGGGGGTGATCATCGGGACGGGCGCGGTGATTGGGGTGGGTTCGATTATCGCCGGATTGGACGGCGCCATCACCAATCTGATTGGCAGTTTCGGACCCAACACGATCATCGTGACCAAGACGCCGGCGATGGCGGAATCCACACCCGAGGAACGGCGCCGTAAACCGCTCTCGCTGGACAACGCGCGGGCCATTCGGGACCGCTGCCCCGCAGTGCAATACGTGAGCCCGTACCTGGCGCCGCCGAACGGCGCGCACACCGCCAAGTACAAGGGAAACGAACTCGACACCATTCAGATGGCCGGCACGGAGGAGGCCTACGCCGCCGGCGGGACCACCATGAGATACGGGCGATTCTTCAGCGACATGGAGAATGCACACCACCTTCCGGTGGTGGTTATCGGCGAGGACGTGGCCAAACAACTGGTGCCGAACGTCGACCCGGTGGGGAAACGGATTCAGGTGGATGGGCACGAACTGGAGATCATGGGCGTGATGAACCGGCCGGCGGCTTACCTGCCGGGGATGAACGACAATCGCGTGCTGATGCCCTATTTCACCATGCACAAGATGTTTCCCAGCGTGCGGGAGCACATGTTGGTGGTGATAGCCTATGCGGGGATGGTGCCGCAGGCGCAGGACGAAGTGCGCGCGGTGTTGCGGCTTTCGCGCCGCGACCCGATGGACAAGCCCGATACGTTTTACATGACGACCTCCGAGCAGATGATCGAGCAGTTTCACAGCGTCACGGCGACGGTGGCGCTGGTGATGATCATTCTGAGCTCAATCGGACTGCTGGTAGGCGGCATCGGCGTGATGAACATCATGCTGGTGAGCGTGACGGAGCGCACGCGCGAGATCGGCATCCGCAAGGCGGTGGGCGCGCGCCGGAGCGACATCATCGTGCAGTTCCTGACGGAGGCGGTGGTGCTGACCTTGTTGGGTGGGATTATCGGCCTGATGATCGGGTGGCTGATCTCGCGGGTGGCGGGACTGGTGTTTCCGAATCTGCCGACTGCGGTGCCGTTGTGGGCGGCGGTGTCGGGCGTGATGGTGTCGGTGGGGGTGGGGCTGTTTTTCGGCATCTGGCCGGCGGCGCGGGCGGCGCGGCTGGATCCGGTGGAAGCGCTACGATACGAATAAGCTATGAAACGAACGACCTCGAAGGGGACCTGCGAACTTTGCGGAGAGAGCTTCGGTAAAGCGTCCATGACGCGGCATCTGGCGAGTTGCAGGCAGCCCGATTCCAAACGGCCAAAGGAAGCGCCGCCGGCCTTTCACCTGCTTGTGGAAGGCCGCTATAACAAGGGGTACTGGCTGCATCTGGCGGTCCCGATGAACGCTCCACTCAGCAGGTTAGATGCATTTCTGCGGCGGATCTGGCTGGAATGTTGCGGCCACATGAGCGGATTCTTCCTCCCCGAGAGGGAGGAATTGCGGATGGGACTGCAGGCCGGCCGGGTCTTTCAGCCAGGAATGGTATTGACTTACGAGTATGACTTCGGCTCGACAACCGAACTCACCTTGAAAGTCCAGGGATTACGAGAAGGTGGAACGAGTAAGGGCGCGGTCGAACTACTGGCTCAAAACGACGATCCCGAGGTTGTCTGCGAGAGCTGCGGCACCCGGGTGGCAACCCAAATCTGCGCCGTATGTGTCGATGGGTGGCTTTGCGAGAGCTGCGCCGCCGGCCATGAATGCGGCGAGGAGATGATGTTGCCGGTGGTCAATTCTCCGCGCGCGGGAGTGTGCGGGTATGGCGGCTAGCCACGAAATCGCGGCGCTACAAGCTGGGCGACATGTATGCCGCCATCGTCGATGAAATCAACTGATACCGCCCGCAGTCTAGCTCACGCCGGCAAGCAGCCGCACTTCATTTTTTCGGATTCAGCTTCAAATTGATGACCGCATCCTTCCGGGAATCGAAGACGCTCAGCGTTTTGGTACCGCTGGTCGCGCCCTGAAAAGACGCCGTGAGTTCGTAATCGATGTCGGGACTCAGTTCGTGGAAATAATACTCTCCGGGCTTCTCCGGCAACGTATAGAAGGAGCGGACCTGTTTAGTCTTGGTATCGGTCAACTGCACCACCGCTCCGATCGCCAGTTTTTCGTCGGCCGTGGTGACGAGACCGCTCACGCTGCGCGTAGCCTGGTTTTTCTTCTTCTGCGCCACCCCGGCGGGTACCGAGATCAGCAAGACCGCCAACCCAAGCGCCGCTATCTTCGTCATGTTTCGCCCCTTTAAGATCGACGCCGTGCGCGAACCGGCGGTCCCGTGCCGTGGAAGGCCTATTTCCAGTCCTCGTCTTCGGCTTCTTCCTCTTCGTCTTCCAGGAAACCCTCGTCGTCTTCTTCTTCTTCCTCTAGCTCTTCAGTCGATTCCAGCTCCAGCGGGCTGGTGCTCACAACCTTGAGATCCGCGCCGCATTCGTCACAACTGACCGTGTCGCCCTCGTCGACGTCTTCTTCGTCCACATCAATGGCGCCATCGCATACCGGACACGTGACCATGAATCATTCCTCCCGAAGTATTACTGTTATACGATATCCTGCCGTTCTTGCAACTCCGCTTTGCGCCGCCCTCACTTGCCGGCCTGTTTCGCCAAACGGCGTCGCGTGGTAGCCGGCACAATCCCTTTCATGCGCAGGCACAGAAACAGGTGCGCCCGGTGCGTCAGCTCGTGCTCTTTGATCGTCTGCAGCATTTCCAGCCGCGTGACCCTTTGGCCGTCGAACCGGGTGATCATCTGGTCGAAGAACCCGGCCGGCTGCGCCGCGAAGGCCGCCGCCCGCTGTTCCACCGATTCGCGCAGAGCGGCGGCCAGCGCCGGAGCGCCGGCGTTCGCCGGAAGCTCCCGCATATGCGATTTCATACGAACGCGAAATTCCGGCGTGGCGAAATTATCTTCACCGGCCAGCAGCAAACCCGTAAGCCCATCGCCGGCATCCAGGATGTGGCGCGCGGCGTCCCGGAACGTCATCACATCGGGCGACGGCCTGTAATCCAAATCCGTTTCGGGAAAATCCTCCACCGCCGCGGCGGTATCCTGGCGGACGGCCTTCCAGGAATCGAGTACGTGCTCCACTCTAACCATGACCACATTGTACCTACAAGCGCGGGCCGCGCCGGGCCGGAGAAACCCCCGCCGAGGTTCACTATAATAAAAGTACACATGCACCAGACACGAAGCGAGCGGGTTGTGGATCCGAATCCTCAAGAAACGCAGGAATGGTTGGAGTCGCTCGACCAGGTGATCGACGATGGCGGTCCCGACCGCGCCCGATACCTGTTGGAGCGACTGGCCTCGCGCGCACATCATAGCGGCGCCGACCTCCCCATCCACCTCAATACGCCATACATCAATACCATCCGGGTGGAGGACGAACTGCCCTACCCCGGCGACCGCGCCATGGAGCGCCGCATCAAAAGCCTCATCCGGTGGAACGCCATGGCCATGGTGGTCCGGCAGAACAATTACGACCACGGTATCGGCGGCCACATTTCCACCTACGCCTCGCTGGCTACCCTGCTGGAAGTGGGCTTCAACCATTTCTTCCACGCCAAGTACGGCGAGGAGCCCGGCGACCTGATTTATTTTCAGGGCCACGCCTCCCCCGGCGTCTACGCGCGCGCCTATCTGGAAGGCCGGCTGACCGAGGAACACCTCAAGAATTTCCGCCACGAACTGCGCGACACGCCGGGTCTCCCGTCCTACCCGCACCCTTGGCTGATGCCCGATTTTTGGCGATTTCCCACGGTTTCGATGGGCCTCGGGCCGATCAACGCCATCTATCAGGCGCGCTTCATGCGGTACCTGGAGAATCGCGGACTCATCGCAGCCACTCCGCGCAAGATTTGGGCCTACCTGGGCGATGGCGAAATGGACGAACCGGAATCCATGGGTTCGCTCACCCTGGCGTCGCGCGAAAAGCTGGACAACCTGATCTTCGTCATCAACTGCAACTTGCAGCGCCTCGACGGTCCGGTACGCGGCAACGGCAAGATGATTCAGGAAATGGAATCCGCCTTCCGCGGCGCCGGCTGGAACGTCATCAAGGTGATCTGGGGTAGCGATTGGGACGAGTTATTGCGCCGCGACACCACCGGCCTGCTGGAAAAGCGCATGGGCGAAGTGGTGGACGGCGAGTTCCAGACCTACATCAGCAAAGATGGCGCCTACATCCGCAAGAATTTCTTCGGAAAGTATCCCGAGTTGCTGGACCTGGTATCGCATCTGAGCGATGACGAGATCATGAAGCTGCGCCGCGGCGGCCACGACCCGCGCAAGGTCTACAACGCCTACAAGTCGGCGGTGGAAACCGTCGGACAGCCCACCGTGATTCTGGCCCATACCATCAAGGGTTACGGCCTGGGCGAAGCCGGCGAAGGCCGCAATATCAGTCATCAGCAGAAAAAACTGAATGAAGCGGAAATGCTGCATTTCCGGACGAGATTCGAAATCCCCATTCCGGAAGAAGCGGTACACAATACTTCGTTCTGCCGGCCGCCCGCCGATAGCCCGGAAATCGGCTACATGCACGAACGTCGCCGCCAGTTGGGCGGATACATGCCGTTCCGCACGCCCACAGCGGGCACGCTGCAAGCGCCGCCGCTGGAGTTTTTCAAGGAATCGCTGGAAGGCTCGCCCACGCGCGAAGTTTCCAGCACCATGGCCTTCGTCAAGGTGCTGACGATGCTCATGAAGCACCCGGAACTGGGCAAACACGTGGTGCCCATCATCCCCGACGAGGCGCGCACCTTCGGCATGGAGAGCCTGTTCCGCCAGTTCGGAATCTACGCCAGCCAGGGGCAGCTCTACAAACCGCACGACGCCGAAATGTTCCTGTATTACAAGGAATCCAAGGACGGTCAGATTTTGGAGGAAGGCATCACCGAGGCAGGCTCCATGGCCTCCTTCACGGCCGCCGGCACCGCCGCCGTGAATTACGCGATCGAGATGATCCCGTTCTTCATCTACTATTCGATGTTCGGCTTCCAGCGTGTGGGCGACATGATCTGGGCATTCGGCGATGCGCGCGGGAAGGGTTTCCTGTGCGGCGGTACGGCCGGGCGCACCACTCTCAACGGCGAGGGGTTGCAACACCAGGACGGCCACAGCATCGTGCTCTCCAGTACGGTACCCAACTGCACCACTTACGACCCCGCATACTCCTACGAGATCGCCATCATCGTGCGGGACGGCATCCGGCGCATGTACCAGGAGCGGGAAGACCACTTCTATTACCTGACTCTCTACAACGAAAACTATCCCATGCCCGCAATGCCGGAGGGCCAGGACCCCGAGGACGTGATCAAGGGCATCTACCGCTTCCGCGCCGCCGCGAACGGCAAGGCGGTGGTGCAACTCTTCGGCAGCGGCCCCATCCTCAACGAAGCTTTGCGCGCCCAGCAGATCCTGTCGGAGAAGTACGGCGTGGACGCGGATGTGTGGAGCGTCACCAGCTACAACGAATTGCGCCGCGAAGCGCTCGGTGTGGAGCGCTGGAACCGGCTGCACCCCGGCCAACCCGAGCGGACGCCGCATATCGTGCAGGCGCTCACCGGCGCCCAGGGTCCCATAGTGGCCGCCACCGACTACATGAAAGTGGTGGCCGACCAGTTGGCGCCATGGCTGCCGGGCCGCATGGAAACCCTCGGCACCGACGGTTTCGGACGAAGCGAAAGCCGCGAGTATTTGCGCCGTCATTTCGAGGTGAACGCCGAATCCATCGCCGCCGCCGCGCTTTCGCGATTAGCCCGCGACGGCCAATTCGACATGGGCAAGGCCACCGCGGCGTTCGCCGAGTTGGGGCTCGACACCGAGAAGTCCGACCCCGCGCGGGCCTGATGCAATCCGGGCAGCGCGTCGGGATCCTCGGGATGTGGTTTCGGGCGCGCTCGCGGTTGCCAAGATCACCGTGGGTCTGGCGGGCCATTCCACGGCGGTAGTGGCCGACGGATTGGAATCGGCTGGCGACGTGTTGGCGGCCAAGCTTCCCGGCGGGGAGCACCCTTACGGACATGGCCGCAGCGAAACGCTCGCCGCCACCGGGGTGCTGATCTCGGCGGCTTCCTTCGAACATCCGGGCCAGCCGCGATTGCCGTTGGCGGCATTTGTGGTCTGGCCGCTGGCCGTCTCGGCGCTGGCCAAAGCCGGTTTGGCCTCGTTCAAATTCCGATAAGGGCACAAACTGCGCAGCGCCGCGCTCACGGCCGACGCGTGGAACGACCCCTGGATATTGTGTCGGCCCTGGCAGCGCTGGCCGCAGTGGACCTGACGCTCCGATCCCACTCGTCTCCCGAATGCCGACCGTTACGGCGGCATCGTCGTGGGGCTGATCGTGGTTTTCGCCGGCGTGCGGGTATCGCGCGACACCGCCATGCAGCTCATCGACACCATGCCGGATGGACGGCGCATGGACGAAATCCGCGTTGCCGCCAGTGCGGTGGAGGGTGTCCGGGGGTGGAGAAATGTTTCGCGCGAAAGACCGGCCTGCGCTACCACGTCGACCTGCACCTGGAGGTGGACCCCGAGATGACCGTGCGCCGCTCCCATGAGATCGCCCACAACGTGCAACTGCGCATCAAAGAGACGCTGGACTGCGTGGCCGACGTGCTGGTGCATGTGGAGCCGACACCTTAAGGGGGCGCGCAAATGGCGGACTTCCCAAAAGGTGTCCGTGCTTCGAGCCGCCAGCGGCAAAGGTCCGGGACGGTGACTTCTGGCCAAGTGGATCCGTCAACGTTGCGGCGTCAGGGAGGATCTATCCTCGATTGCGGGCCACAAGAGTGTGATAAGCTACCGAAGATTGCCTGGAGAATAAATGGAAACGAAAGTGGGTCGGCGCATGACCAGAACCGCCCAGATCCTGTTGTTGCTGTTTCTTCCGGCTTTTTCCGCGCCCTTGGCGCAACAGGCTGGAGAAGGATCAGCTCGAATTGCTAGGCTTGTCGAACTGTGCAAGCTCTGGGGCGCCGTGAAGTACTTTCATCCGTACTTGGCATACCGCAGCGATATCGATTGGGACAAAGCCCTGCTCGACACGATTCCTAAGGTCGAATCAGCAAAGACTCCGGACGATTACGGCGCCGCGGTCGATGGCATGCTGCAGGCGCTGGGTGACCCTGTCTCCCACGTTGTTCGCAAGGTTGGCTCCGGCCCACCGGCATCAGGCGCTAAAGACCGTTCTCCCGACCCGTCCTTTAGGTTCACAGCGGACCAAATTCTCCTAGTCAATATGACTCACTACGGCGACCTGACGGACTTCAGGGGCGACATGCAACGAGGGCGTGCTCTTACGGCAGAAATCCCCAAGGCGCGTGCAGTAGTATTTGATCTTCGCTCGCCCGTTCCGGAGAGCGAGGACGAATCCGGCGCAGTGACGGGTGCCTTTGACTTCGGTGGGATTGCCGGAACGCTGACCGCCTCAGTCATCGTCGCTCCCGGGGAGCGGCGGCGCATGCACGTCGGCTTTGTGCCACAGCGAGGGATAACTCCAGATGGCTACAAGTCGGGCTTCTACCAGACGGAATGCAAGAGAATTCTGCCGGTAGCCGGAGCCAAGGCTGTTCCCGTCATCTTCCTGGTCAACCAGAATTCGGAGCTTCCCCCAGTGGCGCTGGCTCTTCAGAGCGCGGGCAAGGGTGTGATCATCGCCGAAGGCCGCGCAGACGATGCATCGGTCGTCACCACCCAGCGTATCCCAATGGGTGAAGGCGTGGAAGCGGAGATTCGACTGGGTGAGCTGCTATACGACGATGGTACAGGCGGATTCCAGCCTGATTTCACCGTACCAGCGTCAGAGCTTGCGGGCGACCAGAACCCGAGCTTTCAACGGGCCCTCGCGCTGGCGAACAACTTCGCGGTTCCTGCGACCGCCCGCAAACCCATTCCCGGGAGTGCCGTTACCCTGCCGGAAAAATCGTATCCGAATATGAGGTACCCTGCCGTGGAATACCGGATCCTCGCGGCCTTTCGGATTTGGACGGTCATCAATTACTTTTTCCCCTACAAGGACTTGATGGGAGAAGACTGGGACGGGGTCCTCACAGACTTTATTCCCCGACTGGAGAAGGCGGGGACGGCACTTGAATATAATCTCGCCGTAACGGAGATGGTGACTCACATTAACGACGGCCATGGTTCTGTGGTCAGCCCCGTGATGCGGGATTATTTCGGTACGGCATCTCCCTCCTATTTTCGTACGAATGATCGAAGGGCTTCCTGTGATTACTGCGCTTGCCGACCCGCAAGTTGCCAGGGCAGCGGGAGTCGAGCCAGGCGATGTAGTTCTGAGGGTGGATGGAGAAGATGCTCAGGCGCGGATCGCGCGCCTGGCGAGGTATATGTCGGCGTCCACACCGCAGTGGCAGATGCGTCGTGCGGCGAGTTCCCTGTTAGCCGGTGCAGAAAACACCGAGGCCGTCGTGACCGTTCGCGATCGGAACGATCAAGTGAAGGAGATCAGGCTGACCAGAAAGAAAACATCTGTGGAGGAAACCGAGCGGACAGGAGATCCCGTGAAGTTGCTGCCGGGCAACATCGGCTATGCGGACCTTGATCGGCTTACTGTAGACATGGTCGACGCCATGTTCGAGCAATTCAAAAACACCAAAGCGATTGTCTTTGATGATCGCACCTACCCAAATGGCACCGCTTGGGCCATTGCCCCCCGGCTGACCGACAAGGACCTCGTAGTGGCCGCCATGATCCATCGGCGCGTGGCAATGACTCCGGACGGTGGGGCTGGTGATATAGCCAGCCTGTCGACCACACCAACGTTTTTCGAGCGAATTCCCCATTCGGATAAATGGCGGTACCGGGGCAAGACCGTCATGCTTATAATTATCGACGAACGAACCATAAGCCATGGGGAGCACACCGGTCTTTTTCTCGAAGCTGCGAACGGGACCAAGTTTATTGGTTCCCCCACCGCTGGCGCCAATGGCGATGTAACCACGTTCTGCGTGCCGGGCGGTATTTGGATCTACTTCACCGGCCAAGGAATTCGCCACGCGCACGGCCGCCAGTTGCAGCGCGTGGGCCTGGTGCCTGACGTAGAGGTGCGGCCGACGCTCAGGGGAATCCGCGCTGGAAAGGATGAGGTCTTGGACAGGGCTGTCCAGTACCTGCAGTCTAGCGATCACTGACATTCCACCTGGACCCCCGCGATCATGCCAACTGGAAACCCCGGTTCACCGAGGCCAGTTCGCTCGGAAGCTGTCCGGCCCCGGCACGACAATTGCGACGCCCTATGAACCGGTCAGAGTGGCTGGAGATGTCCACGGGAGATTCCTGGCGACAACAGCCCTGACCACCGCGACCCGGTTCGGCGTCCGGAACGGTCCTGCGGATCAATAGATCCTCCGTGGTCGCGCAGCGCAGAGCGATCAACGACGCAAGTGAGTGAGTGAGTATCAACCGCGGCGGGGACGGATCTCAAAGTTCACGCCTTCCTGCGCCTGAAGATGAGCGAGGACGCCAAACAGGTTCTTGGCCGAAGGGTTGCCATTCGGCCCAAACATCCGCATGAGGCTGTTGGCCGGGATGGATGTGGCATCCTCCAACTGCCGAAAGCCGACTGTGGCGTTGATATAGTTGCGCAGGATCGCGCGGCCCGTCTTCTCGTCGCCGGAGAGCATGAGTTCGATTGCTTCACGAAGCAACGCCTTGCGGAATCGCGGTTCCCGTTGGGCGCGTTCGCGGATCGTTTCGCGAAAATCTTTGGTCAGTGGCATCGTGTTTTTTCCCGAGTCTTCCTGTTCCGGTAGTCTTCCCAATTCGCCTTTGCCTGGCGAATGTCTTCCTGCTGGCGCTTCTTCGTGCCGCCGGCGAGCAGAATAACAAGCCGGTCGCCGTCCCGCCCGAAGTAAATGCGGTAGCCGGGGCCAAAATCAACCTTGTATTCGAGAACGCCGTTACCGACGGCCTTGACGTTGGACAGGTTGCCTTCCGCAATGCGTTCAAGCGCCGTTGCTACTTTCGCCGCGGCTTGAACGTTGAGTGCACGCAGCCACTTCGTAAAGGGGCTTCGTCCGGCGGCGTCGATGTATTCCCGAACGTGGAGCACGCTTCGATAATAACATATACGTTATCATTGACGGTCGATTCCGGGCATAGCTCGCGATCAGTCGCGCAGCGTTCAGGAACGGGTCGAGTGGTAGGCCTGAAGCCACTTGGCCGCTTATCGCCCATTCCGTCCGCCCTCGCAGCAGGTCGCGATCCGGGGAACTGAGTAGCTTGGCGAATGGGTCGATTCACGGCGGACTCAGGACAGGCCACGGGACCCCCAAAAAGTCCACGGGGTTTTCATGCCAACGTGCAGTTGCAGCCGCTTCGATGGAGGCTTCCAAACAATAGAAGCCGTAGAGCGAAAGGTCGTCCCAATCCGTGGGGTCGTCCCATGCGCTCAGCACTCGCTTCAAGTGACGCCGGGCTAGCGGCAGCTTTTCGCCACTTCTTGCATCGTCGGCCACAAACCATTTATATACCTTTTTGCCTATCGAGTGCTCCAACAGGCGGCCGGAGATCTCGAGGCGACATCGGGAGTTCGGAGCCTATACCGCGCGCAGCGCCAACACGGCGTTCAAGCCACCGAAGGCGAAGGAATTCGACAGCGCATACTCCACCTGCGCGGCGCGCGCCTGATTGGGGATGACGTCGAGGTCGCACTCCGGGTCGGGCTGGCTATAGTTCGCGGTGGGTGGCAGCAGGCCGTCGCGCAACGCCAGCGCGGTGGCGACGCACTCGAGCGCCGCGGAGGCGCCCAGCGCGTGGCCGTGCATCGACTTGGTGGAGCTGATCGCCAGGCGGTCGGCATGGGCGCCGAAAACGGCGCGGATGGCGGCTGTCTCGGTGGGGTCGTTGGCCGCCGTCGCGGTGCCGTGCGCATTGATGTACGCGATTTGTTCGGGCGCGAGCGAGGCGTCGCGAAGTGCTGACCGCATGGCGCGGGCCGCGCCTTCGGCCGAAGGCTGCGTGATGTGGCCGGCATCCGCGGACATGCCGAAGCCCACGATCTCGGCGTGAATCCGTGCGCCGCGGGCGCGCGCGGCTTCGAGCGGCTCCAGCACCAGCATGGCGGCGCCTTCACCCAGAATCATGCCGTGCCGATCCTTGGAAAACGGGCGGCAGGTGTCCGGCGAGACCACCCGCATAGCCTCCCACGCTTTCAAGATTCCAAAACTGAAGGGCGCTTCGCTGCCGCCGGTAATCGCCAGATCGGTGACGCCGGAACGCAGCATCCAATACGCCTGGCCGATGGCGTGCGCGGCCGAGGAACAGGCGGTAGAAATGGTGAAGCTGGGGCCGGTGATGCCGAATTCCATGGAGATGTGGCTGGCGCCGGCGTTGGCCATGGTCTTCGGAATGGTCAGCGGGTGGACGCGGTTGCGCGCGTGCTTATACACCTCTTGAAAGCCGATGTCTTCGGTGCTCTGGCCGCCCACGCAGGAGCCGGTGACGATGGCGGCGGTCTCGCGCAGTTCGGGAGTAAATTGCACTCCGGCATCGGCGACGGCCTCGCGCGCGGCGATCACCGCGAACTGGGCGAAGCGGTCCATGAAATCGGCGCGGCGGTCTTCGAAGTAGGGAGTGTGACAATAGCCCTTCACCTCGGCGCCGTTCTGAAAACGCATCTGGACGGTGCTGGTGGATTCGATGGGAGCGATGCCTGAGCGCCCCTCGGCGAGCGCCTGGGCGAACTCCGCGGTGTTCCGTCCGAGGGCGGAAATGGCGCCCATGCCGGTGATCGCGACGCGCCGCACTACTCGGGAGCCTTCCCACCCGCGGACTTCGCCGAAAGCAGCCGGTCGACACCCTCGCACAGTTGCCGGATCCCACGGACGGAGCGCACCTCGTCGTCGGGGATGCTGACGTCGAATTCGTTTTCGAGTGCGAAGAGGATTTCCACGGCATCCATGGAATCGATTCCCAGTTGCTCGAAGCTGCTATCGATCGTCACCGGCTCGACGGGAATGCGTTTGGTGGTGGCGATGACTTTGATGACCCTTTGAATCAATTCGTCGGACATAGCAATCGGCTTACCGTCTCAAACTCGTAGCCTCGTTCCAACAACGTGGGAACCAGGCGCCGCACAGCTTCCACGGTGGCGCCGATGTCGGGTCTTGCCCGCAATTCGCGGCCATCGTGAAGACACAGGATAGCGCCATTCGAGGCGCGGTTCGCCAGATGCCGGAAGACCGCGTCGGATTTCCGTTTCCAATCATAGCCGATTGCGCTCCACATGACGCCGGTGAGTCCGAGGCGGCGTTGCGCCCGGCCGATCCCGAACGCGCGCACGCCGAAGGGCGCCCGGAACCACTCGGGCCTTACGCCGGTATGGGTCTGGATGGCCTGTTGAGCGCGGCGCAGGTCCGCTTCGATGAAGCCCGGCGACCGGAAACAAAAGAGCGGATGCGTGTAGCTGTGGTTGCCGATGGCGTGACCGGCATCGGCCACGGCGCGCGCCACCGCGGGCAGCCGTTCGACATTGGCCCCGATCTGGAAGAACGTGGCGGGCACGCGGTATGGGGCCAGGATGTCGAGGATGGCGGGCGTGCTTTCGCTGGGACCATCGTCGAAAGTTAGCGCCACGGCGCGCCGATGGGGGCTGCCGCGCCACACCGACCGGCCAAAGATGGAGGAGGAGCGGCCCCGCACGGCCCATGCCAGAAAAGCTCCAGCGGCACATAGGCCGCCTGCAATGGGCAGGGAGTCCATGAATGACATTGTAGAGCTATGGCCGGGGACCTGGATGCAGACGGGTGGCGCCCTGGCGCGGCAACATCCAACCCGGGTACTCGGGCGGCAGGGCGCTCACCTCGTCTAACTGCCGGATCTCGTCCGGTGTGAGATGCAAGTCCACGGCGGCGAGGTTGTCCTGGAGCTGGTCCAGGCGCTTGGCGCCGATGATGACGGAGGTGACCACGGGCTTCGTGAGCAGCCATGCCAGCGAGATGCGGGCGGGGCTGCAATCGTGCGCCTTGGCGATGGGAGCCATCGCGTCGAGGATCTTCCAGGTGCGCTCTTTATCGACAATTGGAAAGTCGAATTCCGAGCGGCGCGATCCCGCGGGCTTTTGGTTCTCGCGGCTGAATTTTCCGGAGAGCAGTCCCCCGGCGAGCGGACTCCAGACCAGCAGGCCGGTCTTCTCGGCTGCGAGCAGCGGCACGATCTCGCGTTCCAGATCGCGGCCCGCTATTGAGTAGTAAGCTTGCAGCGTGTCGAAACGGGCGAGGCCCTTGAATTCCGAGATCGCCAAGGCTTTGGCGATCTTCCAGGCTTGCCAGTTGGAACAGCCGATGTAGCGGACCTTTCCCTGCGCCACCAGCGTGTCGAGGGCGCGGAGCGTTTCTTCGATGGGGGTAACCGAGTCGTTGCCGTGAATCTGGTAGAGGTCGATATAATCCATCTGCAAGCGGCGGAGGCTGGCTTCGACCGCGTCCATGATGTGTCCGCGGGAAGCTCCTACGTCGTTGCGGCCCGGGCCCACGCGGCCGAAGACCTTGGTGGCGATGACCACGTCTTTGCGCGCGATATTCAGATTCTTGAGAGCCTGGCCGAGCGCCTTCTCGCTTTCTCCTTCGGAGTAGACATCCGCGGTGTCGAAGAAGTTGATGCCGGCATCGATGGATGCTTCGATCAGGGCGTCGGCGCCCGCCTGGTCGACGTTGCCGATGGCTTTCCAGAAGCCTTCGCCGCCATGAAAGGTCATGGTGCCGAGGCAGAGATCCGAAACGAGAAGGCCGGTGTCACCTAAAGTTTTGTATTCCATGGGTCTCTCTATTATCGGCCCATTTCCTGCAAACTCAGAACAGCAGCGGCGCGAGCTCAGCCAGATTCCGCCGCCACAGCGGCCACACGTGCGCGTAGTCGGGGACTTCCAGTTCTGTAAATTTGACGTCCTTCGACTTCAGCCACGTCCGAAACTGCCGGTTGACCGTCATCAGCCCATCGTCCGTGCCGCAGGCGATCCAGACCAGGCGGAGTTGGGAACTGGTCTTGGCCGAGATATTGGGGAAGAGCTTGGCGAAATCGGCGTCTTCCATGGTCTGCGGACCACGCCCGCCCCTGCCCGCTCCGGCCGGCTGCGGCGGCGCGGGGTTGGCGCGCGGCCACATCACGAACGCCCCGCTGAAGGAGCCGATAAAGGCGAACTCGTCCGTATAAGTCAGGCCGGTATAGAGCGATTCGGCGCCGCCCATGGAGAGGCCGGCGATGGCGCGGTGATTGCGATCTTTGGCCGCGTGATAATTCTTCTCCACCTGCGGCAGCACCTCTTCCAGTAGAGCTTTGGCGAATGCGGGGATCATCGCCGGCCCCATCGCGCCGCGCGGGCCGCCGGGGGTTCCGTATCCCAGCGTGTTCACCATGATCATCGGCTTGGCCTTGCCCTGGTTGATGAGGTTATCCAGGATGATGTTGGCCGCTCCCACCGTTAGCCACCCGGAGGAATCGTCACCCAGCCCGTGGAGCAGGAACAGGACCGGGTACGGATCTTTGCGATGGTCATCGTAATTCGGCGGCGTGTAGACGTAGTAATCGCGATCGTCGCCGATCAGCGCCGAGTGGTAGGTATAGTGCGTTACGGCGCCGAATGGACCAGCGCCCGGGTTCCACGCAGCGGTGCCGGGCACGCGGACCATGCTCTGGCCGGCGCTGCCGTAAGACGTTTTGAAAAGCGGGTTGGCGGGATCGTTGAAGGTGGCGCCATCCACGGAAAAGGCGTACGTGTAGAGATCCGGCTGAAGCGCCGCGGTAGTGGCGGACCAGACGCCCAGGTCATCCTTTTGCATCGCGAGGCGTTCGCCCATCCCGGTGACGGCAACTTCCTTGGCATTGGCCGCCCGCAGGCGGAAGGTCACCGTTCCATCGGCTGAGACTTCCGGCGAGCGCACGGGGGCGGGGCCGCGTCCGGGTTGTGCACAGAGGGCTCCTACAAGTGTCAGGGAAAGGATCGTGGTTCGAAAGTTCATACGGCGGTCACCTTCGTCATCACTTACCACACTTCACTTTCGAGTGGGACTGTGAGTTTCCGGGGGGGACGCCCTGCTTCGCTTGAATTCCCGACTTCGTTCCTGTGGCGAAGAACCGTTCGACACCTTTGTGTCGAAACCCCTTGATCGCCAGGCCCACAGGGTAACCTGTGCGGCTACAGGCTGCATCGTGCCGCGCTACACCTGCCTACGATATGGCGCCGGAGAATCGTTCCGGGATGCATTCGTGAGGAATTATGCGGGCGGGCTCCCGCCTCGCTCTTCAATGTCACATCGGCGGTGTAGGGATTCCGCGCCGAAGTTGAGGCGACGCGGAGTTATCGGGGGGATACTGCCGCAACCGGCCTGGAGCGGAGATGCGGAGGCAAAAGCGTTTAGGGCGTCGATTCAGTCTAGCCGTGGCCCAGCATCTTCCGAGTAGGGGAAATTGTGCCGGAGCGCCTCGACAATCTCAAAGCGACGGCCTTGTTATGATGAAAGCGCGATGTCACAACAAGCCAGCCCGGAGGATTCTCTTTGTCGGCGATGGGTGGAGACGTGGCGCCGCGCGGGCGAGGAACTGGAGCGCCTTCGCCGAACCGAGATCGAATCCATCGACACACGAGAGGCTGTCCGCCAGATTTTTGGAAGTGACGGCCCCGCCGTTCCAGCGCCGTCGCCAGCGCCTTCGCCAACGTCGGGGCTGGTCGACCAGCAGGCGTGGTTCGGGCGAATCCAAAGGGTCCGCCGCGGGTAATGGGCGCACTATTCGACGCGGCGCGCGATCTTCAGACGTACCTCGAGACGCATGGCTGGGGATTCTGTTTCATCGGGGGGCTCGCGGTGTTGCGTTGGGGCGAGCCGCGATTCACGCGGGACGTTGACGTCACCCTGCTGTGTCCATTTGGAAGCGAGGACGAGGTGTCCTCGCCGCTGCTGGACTCGGGATACCTGGGACGGATCTCGGATGCCCGGGAGTTCGCCCGTCGAAGTCGAGTTCTGCTCCTTCTATCGCCCAATGGCGTTCCGATTGATATCGCTTTGGCGGCGCTCCCGTTTGAGGAGGGCCTGGTGGAACGGTCGAGCTTCTTCGAATTCGAAGCGAGGTCCGCCTTGCGAACCTGCTCGGCGGAGGACCTGATCATCCTCAAGCTGTTCGCGTTCCGGCCACGCGATGTGCTCGATGCGGAGACGATCGTAATCCGCCAGCGCGCCGCGTTGGACTGGCAGTATATCGCGACGAATCTGCGGCCGTTGGCCGAGGTGAAAGACCAGCCGGAGATCATGGCAACCTTCGAGAAGCTGAGGCGGGCACGGTGATCCCGTTCGCTGTACGGAGCGGCCGAACGGGTGCGGCATTCGCTGGCCAGTTGCGCTTCCAAGCCGGCGCGTTTATTGGGGGACCGTCCGGGCGGATGGCCGCCGACTTCGGCAGCTCAGTGGTTTGGGCGTTCTCTTGGCAAAGTGCCTTGCAGTAGCTTCTGCGGGATTCCTAAACGCTGCGCGACAAGGAGGGGCCGATTCTGCGACGCTTCCCACAACCTCGGTTTAGGTTTAGGCCGACTTCAGATGAGCTACGGGGACTGCCTCGGTCCGTTCCGACTTCCGCTGTCCCGTGCTGATTTCATGAACCGCGTGAAGAACATCGGCGCTGTAGTATCTGTTGCCGCACCGATCACACACTCCGATGGTTACGTCTTCCAGGATAATGAACCCGTTCTTGTGTTTGAACGACTCCCGCCCGACAAGCCGCGGCCTCACCGTGCCGTCGCAGAATTCACAGCGATATCCATACATAAGTCTGATTCCTCAGATCACACGATCCTGTAAACCGTGACCACCAAATACCGGTCGCTACTGGAAAAGCGCCCCACTACTCCCACCAGGGTCTCACCATCCATTGCCGGTCCTTCGATCACGTACTTGTTGCCCCTGGGGTCTTCCTTCTGAACTCGCGCAATTCGACCCGCTAACACGGCATGTTCGACGTCAACGATGCTCAAACTATCCTCCGCCATCTCTTCCGCCGCATGGGCGGTCATATCGTATTGGCGAACCCTGATACTCTCCCGTATCCGTTCGATCCATGATCGCCGCATGCTCTCAGACTTACCGTCAAATCTCAGGATAGAACAATCCTGAAGAGGAAGCAGGACACGGATGGCATTGCGGATTGTGCATCAGCCGTACAGCATCGCACCCGGGGCCAAACCGATTTCTGGCGCGAAATTCCTTCGCCCCAGCAATCTGTGGACACATCCGCCCTCATGCCGCAGGGCGAGTAGCCGCCGTGCCGACTACCTGAAAGGCTGCGGATCGCTCGCCACTTGGCGACCAGGCAGCCAGCCCATGATGACCGGCGAGAATGCATTTGGGTGCGCCGCGGAATCTGTCCGCCGTGCGGGAAGACCTTCACGATCTTGCCCGATTGGCTAGCGCCGGCAGCGCCTTTCAGCTTGCGTTGCCGACAACAGGCCTGCGAGCGGATCGCCGCCGGGGACTCCGCCGAGCAAGCCGCGCCTTACGGCAAAGATCCGACCCGTTTGCCGGACCCCTCTACCGTGCGCCGATGGGCAGCACAACGGCGACTGCTCAGCCTGTGGTGCTGGATCAAGGTCGGAGCCCAAGGCGAGCACTTTCCGCGGGCGCCCACCATCCTTGCCTGGGATCTGGGCGCGCTCTGCCGTATTCTGCCAATTGAGGCAAGCAGTCCGTGAATCGCATCGCGCTCGATGAACTGAAACAGCAGATTCCGTTACTGGAGTATCTGCAAGCACACGATTGGCAACAGGCCCGGCCCATCGGCTTCGGCCGCCTCCTGGGGCTGTGTCCGCTGCACGCCGGCCGTTAGGCCCGGGCCGAGTTCGCTACCGATATTCACTGATATCGAGGTGTCGTTCCTGGCCGCGGGATGATCTCGCCTGGCGTCATGCAGCCTGATACCCTGGTCGGACACCAGCTATGACCGATCTTCAACGCTTCCGCGCTGAGCTTCGCGCCGCAGTGATTCTGGCCGGCAAAGAAATCCGCAAGCTGAACTTCGAGCGGGCCGATAGCCCCGTGCTGGCCGTACTTCGCCGCGTCCCGCGGAAGTCCCGCGCCGTTGCGCGCCAAGAGGGAATCACCACGCGAGTCCGGCTGGACTTGCCAACGCGAGGCTTGAACGCCGGCCACGCGCCACGTTCCGTTCATGCTGCGTCGCCCACGAGCCCCTTCAGCCTGTTCTTCCGCGCCACATCCGCTGGCGATCCGCCAGGCCGCCGGAGCCACGCGTCAAACATATTCCCCGTCAGCCGGGTGCCCGGCTCTCGCGATTCCACAACGAACTGGTGCAGCCCAGGCGGGCGATGAGCGAACTTTCGATGTAAGATATCACTTTCGAGGAAAGGGGTTTCGCAATGCTTACGATGAGCCTTCCAAAGGTCTGTATTCTCGCTGGATTGACGGTTGCCGGCTGGGCTCAACTGGCCCCGCCGGTTCGTGAAATCCCGCTTTACCCGGGTGTGGCTCCCGGTTCGGAGAATTGGAACTATCCGGAGAGGTCCGCTGGCACGGCGGACAGGCCGCAGGCGCAGAATATCGTTCGACCGGTACTGCTCTATTACCCGGCTGAGAAGGCTAACGCAGTGGGAACGGCGATGATTGTCGCGCCGGGTGGTGGTTTCCGCACGCTGATGATGTCCTATGAAGGAGTGGATGTCGCCAAACGGCTGAACCAGATGGGTGTGGACGCGTTTGTTTTGAAGTACCGCACGACCTATGTCGACCCTCATGCGCCGCCTGCCGCGGCCGGGAGAGGGCCAGCCGCGGCAGGCCCACAAGCGGGCCAGAATGTGCGTGAGATGGCCGGTGCGGACGGACAACAAGCGGTGCGGCTGCTGCGGCAGCGTGCCGCCGAATTCGGAGTGCTCTCCAATCGAATCGGCATGATCGGTTACTCGGCCGGAGGCGCAGTGCTTCTCTCGACAGTGTATGGTCCCGCCGATGGAAGGCCGGATTTCGCGGTCCCGGTGTACGCCGCCGGCGCAAATTCGAATCCGCCGCCGGAAGGAGCCCCGCCGCTGTTCATCGCGGTGGCGGCGGACGACCAGACAGTCGGATACCAGGGGTCGATTGACCTGTTTGGCGCGTGGAGAAAAGCGGGGCTGCCTGCCGAGCTGCACGTATTTCAGACCGGCCAGCACGGCTTCGGAAAGAAGGGCGGCGGTGCGGATCACTACCTGGACCGGGTGGAGGAATGGCTGAAGCTGAACGGTTGGCTAACCAAGGTGTCGAAGTGACCAAGCCGGAAGGCAAGCAGGCTAGACTACGCCAAGTCAACCCTTCAGGCACGGTCAGGCGCGTCGAAGCTGCCGATATTGCCGCTTAACGCGCCGAACGGGCAGGGCTGCCGGAATCGTGGTTGGCGACACCGCGGCGTCCGATCATGCCCGGGGCGAACTCACGCGTCTACCGGCGCGTGTTCCTGAGTTGCCAATTCAATCGGCACCTCGGTGCCACTCTGCCCGGCTTGACGAACCATTTCGCCATAGTGACGGGTATGGCCATACAACGCCTCAATGGACAGCGACCGAACGAGGAAATAGACCAGGGGCAAGCAAGCGGACTGCCGTGCGAAGAGCACCCGGCAGTTTCCTTTCGTTGTGGGGGAGGTAGCGGAGTGCTGGACGCGGAGGCGCTGCGGAATGCGCTCGCCCGGAGGTACGCAAGAGCCGAGCTGGCAAAACAGGCGCCATGAGGAGTCTTCAGAGGCGGCCTCTTCCCAATCTGCCTGGCGATTTCGGCGCTCAGCTTCTCAAAGAGATCGCGCCTCGGGTTGATCCCGTTGCCGAACGCCTTGCGCTCCTTGGCGTAGCCGATTGCTTCCTGCAGGCTGTTGCGCGCGCCCCCACCCAGGTCGCCCCCAGCTTGAGGAAAACCGCACCTGCCGCGGCGGGTGCGTAGCATGAATCTTCCCCGCGACGACGTTGCCCGATTGCGGTTCAAGCGGCCGAGGGTTCGAACCCAAGCAACCCCCCACACAAGCCTTAGCTCCAGCCCAGACTTCGAATGTGGCTGAAGTTGACCGCGTCGGCGCCGCGAGTTTGCAGAGCGATGTACAAATCCAGGTCGCTGGTGAGCACCAGCATGCCACGCTCACAGAGCGTCGCGATTGCCGCATCCGCGAGTCCCAACCGTTCAAAGCAGGCGTGACGAACTAGCGTCTTGCTTTCGTCAAAGGACTCTTGCATTTCGTCAACTGCGAATCTGATTAAGATGCGCATCTCCGCCAGCTCTCGCCCGCTCAGGCTGC